>Ga0153985_1000388_pt1 | contig 11956 bp, 5 predicted proteins | sample TSGA069MetaG_FD_104715 | JGI IMG/M metagenome (GOLD analysis project Ga0153985, IMG submission 104715) | Attine ant fungus gardens microbial communities from Georgia, USA - TSGA069 MetaG | ecosystem: Host-associated > Fungi > Mycelium > Unclassified | place: USA: Georgia, Alexander Wildlife...
AAATGATGGGTCAAGAGGCGACAGTCTTAAACGAAGGACAGCCGTTGAAGCTGGATTCAGAAAAACTGGTTCGGGGCGATGTGGTGATCTTAAAGGCTGGCGATGTTATCCCAGCCGATCTGCGTCTGATCGAAGTACATGATTTGACAGTGGAGGAGTCAATCTTGACTGGGGAATCTGAGGCAGTTGAAAAAACGGTCGAAGCGATCTCACAGGATGCTATGGCTGGGGATCAGTTAAATATGGCTTTTTCAGGCACACTCGTACAAACGGGTTCGGCTCGCGGATTGGTCGTTGAAACAGGAGATGCGACGGAAATCGGCAAAATCAATCATGCCTTGCAATCGATCCAAGCGCAGACGACACCGCTGGTTAAAAAAATGCATCAATTAAATAAACAAATTTTTAGAGGCATTCTAGCCTTAATCGTCTTCTTACTATTCTTTACGAGCTTTAGATATGGAATGGACTGGAGTTTGATGTTCTCTGCGAGTATTGCCTTGATCGTTGCGATGATTCCAGAAGGCTTGCCGGCTGTGTTGACAATGATCCTTTCGATGGGTGTCAAAGAAATGGCGGATGAGAATGCGATCATCAAAGGAATGCCCGCGGTAGAAACGCTAGGCTCAATGACGGTGATCTGCTCGGATAAAACAGGAACTCTCACGAAAAATGAGATGGCCGTGCAGGAAGTTGTCACAGAAGAGCTTTCATTAGTTAAAGAAATAATGAATAACTGCCAAGAGTTAAAGACTAAAGATGAGCAAAAAATCGAAGAGATTCATGGCAATCCGACAGAGCTGGCATTGTTGAATTATGTAGCCGAAGAAGAGCAGCAGTTAAAGCCAGTATTAGCGAAGATACCATTCAGCTCTAGTTACAAATATATGGCGACGCTGCACGCGGATGGCGAAAATCAGATAATTTTTGTAAAAGGTGCACCGGAAGTATTATTGGAAAAAGCTGGCTTAACAAATGAAGAACAGCTTAAGTGGGAGCAGCGCGGACTGGAGCTTGCTAGTAAAGGTCAGCGGGTACTAGGCTTCGGATATAAAAAAGTCTCTTCAACAGAATTAACCCATGAGTCATTATCTGGATTAACCTTTGCCGGCTTAGCAGGAATCATTGATCCGCCGAAAGAGAGCGCCATTCGAGCGGTTGAGCAGGCACAGCAGGCAGGGATCGCGGTTAAAATGATCACCGGCGATCACAAAGCCACGGCTCAAGCAATCAGTGAGCAGATTGGGTTGAAGCACACGTCTAAAATTTTAGAAGGTGCCGATATTGATGGCATGTCTGATGAAGAATTGGCTGAAGCGGTGGGGCAAGTAGATGTCTTTGCTCGTACGACGCCAGATCATAAGCTGAGAATCGTGACGGCGTTGCAGAAAAAAGAAGAAGTCGTGGGAATGACAGGTGATGGCGTGAATGATGCACCAGCCTTGAAGCAGGCTGATATTGGGATCGCAATGGGGATCAAAGGCAGTGAGGTAAGTAAACAAGCGGCGGATATGGTATTAGCCGATGATAATTTTTACACGATCGTAAAAGCCGTGAAGGAAGGCCGCAGAATCTTTGATAATCTGCAAAAGACGATCAATTTCTTTTTACCAACAGCACTAGCACAAGGGTTGATCGTAATCTTGGCTCTGTTGATGAACCGTCCATTACCATTAACACCGATCCAAATTTTGTGGGTCAACATGGTGACGACGATCACACTCTCTTATGCATTAGGCTTTGAAAAAGCGAGTGCCGATACAATGACTCGTCCGCCGAGAGATACAAAGATGGGGATTTTATCCGGCTACAGCTTCTTCAGGATCTTGTATGTTTCCTTGCTGATCATGATTCCGGCGTGCTCCTTATCAATGCGTTTTGATGGTGCGGCGTTGCAGCAGACGATTCTTTTACAGAGTATTGTTTTAGGACAGGCGGTTTATATGATCAATTGTCGTGAGATGGTCGATCCGGCGATCAACCGCCGCTTCTTCGAAAATAAATTCTTGTTTATTTCATTAGGAATCCTCTTTGTTCTTCAACTAGGTGTTGTCTTCTTACCATTAGGCCAGCAGTTGATTGGAACAACGGCACTTAGCTTCACACAACAATTAGTGATTTTAGGCAATGCGCTGCTGCTGTTCTTCGTAGTTGAGATCGAGAAAAGAATCAGTAAAGGGATTTTTCGAAAAAAAGAAAAAGCGGTTAGCCATTACCAAAATGACTAACCGTTCCATCTAAAGATACGAATGAGAAGTGAGTTCAGTCAATTGGCTGAGCTCATTTTTTGTTGGGATGGTGGAAATGTAGACCACCGGGATCGGCATCGAATCCAGCGGAATATTGGAAAGGATCAAATCACCGCTTTGAAGCCTTCCTGTCTGCAGCTGAGAAACTTCCAGTGAAACTAAGTTGACTCGTTTGCCCAACAGATCCGCCAGCTCCTGCTGCAGGAAGATTTTCCAAGCGGGTTCACTTTGGAAAACGAAAAAGATCGTTTTGGTATAAGGTCGGATCATGAAAATGGCCTGCTGGCTTAATAGTGAAAAGAGATTAACGAAATAAGTCGTATCTCCGATCGCAGAAAATTGCGGCAGACTATTAAAAAGCTCCGCGCTTTTTTCGGTTAAGATCGCGTAGGTTTCATTTCTTTGCAGCAGCAGTTCTTGATATTCTAATTGAAATTGCTTCGACAGCGCCGGTGATTCGGCGTATTTTAACAGCAGCAGCAAAATATTTGTCAGCAGGTTTGTTTGAAGTAACGACGGCAACAACAGCTCACCAGCGATTTCTTGAATGGTTTGCTGCGCTTTTTTTCGCAGCAAGGGATATCCTTCAGCTAATACATCGGCGACTTTTTTTCCTAAAGGATTGTTGTAGTTCCAGCTTTCTAAAAAGCAGAAAAAGGCAAAAAAGATTTCTTCATCTTGCAGATAGACGCCTTCTTTTTTATATAGATCCTTTAACAGCGGTGCGTAAATATTGAATAGGGGATCGCTGGCTTCAAAGCTGAAGTCATCAATGGGACAACCGGCCTTGATGCGGATACTATTGATAAAGAACCAGCAGATTCCAAAAATCTGTTCCGTATCCACAAACAACTCATCGGTGATTTCTTTTGTTAAGAAGCGTAGATAATGTTCTTCGTGGATCGTATAGTCCTCGAAAAAGTAATTGTTATGAGTAAAGGGCAGCAGCAGCCGATGATAAAAAATTCGGATGGCACTTTCTTCCCCGACCAAATGGGCGCGTGTAGAGGTTAGATGGATCTTGATGTTAAAAAGCTGCAGCTGGTGATTGATTTTTGTGCGCTGCCGTTTGAGTGTTTCATAGGAGACACCTGTTTCATCAAGAAAACGAGGAACGTTTAATTCCTTGGTAAAAAATAATTGCTTGATTAATTGCAGACTGACCGAATGGGGTAAAAAGGTTTCCCAGATATCATTGGTCAACGCCTTTTCCTGGGCAATCAAGCGGATGCCGCTTTTGTCAGAGTCCAACTCCCAATGTTGCGGCAGATAAGTACGAATCAGCTGCAAATCTGAAAAAATGGTGCGCTCGGTGGTTCCGATTTTTTCGGCCAGCTCTTTGGCGGTTAATTGTGAATGATTAAGAAGCTGTTCCAAGAGTAAAATCTGACGATAAATATCCTTTTCGGTAATGATTTTTTTAAGCATCGAGTACATATAGGAACCCTCCTTCAAAAATAAGCATACGGAGAAAGGTCTGTTGGGTCAAGTGAGAACTGCGGAGTGCGATTCTAAGGGCTGGGGATTTTTTTTATCAACAAAATAGTCTATACTTCTATAGGTAAGAAAAAATGTTTTTTCAGAGAGGATGGACACAATGCTACAACGAAAAATCGGCAACAGCTATTGGGAAGCTTCAGCGATCGCTCTAGGAATCATGCGAATGTCAGCGCTAACGTCAACAAAGGCAGCAGAAGTTTTAGAGACTGCTTTAGAAAGTGATATTAATTTTATCGATTCAGCGGATATGTATGGCGATGGAAAATCTGAATTAGTTTTCGGCGCGGCTTTAAAAGAAGCAAATATCTCGCGGGATAAATTCTTTATTCAATCAAAAGGCGGCATCGTGACTGGCGACGACAAACGTTATGACTTTTCGAAACAACATTTATTAGATTCTGTAGATGGTGTTTTGGAACGGATGGGCATCGACTATTTAGATAGTTATCTGCTGCATCGTCCTGATCCATTGATGGAGCCGGAAGAAGTTGCAGAAGCGTTTGATATTTTGCAGGCCAGCGGAAAAGTCCGTCACTTCGGTGTATCGAATGTTAACCCAGAACAATTCCAATTATTACAATCTCATGTAGATCAAAAATTATTGATCAATCAATTGCAATTTTCAATCATGCATACAGGGATGATCGATTACGGCATGCATACGAATATGACGGATACCCGTTCATTCGATCATGATGGCGGTGTGTTAGAATTTTCTCGTCGTAAAGGTGTGACGATCCAAGCGTGGTCGCCATTCCAGTACGGATTCTTTGAAGGGGTCTTTATTGATAATGACAAGTTCCCAGAATTAAATGAGCTGCTGGCTAAACTAGCGAAGAAATATGACACGAATAAAAATGCGATCGCGACTGCTTGGATCTTACGTCATCCAGCGAATATGCAGGTGATCTTAGGTACGATGAATCCAACGCGGATCAAAGAAAGTGCTGCAGGCGGCGATGTAACCTTAACGAAACAAGAATGGTACGACGTGTACTTCGCAGCAGGAAATGATTTACCATAAAAAAATAAGGGATGTGCCGATTCGGCACATCCCTTTTAGGTATCTAAGAACATAGGATCAATTTGTTTTGCAGCGATTTTAAGTTTCTTTTTTTGCGAACGGCAACCGGAATCGTCGCCCCATCATCCATCATCAATGAGTTGTAGTCTTTAGCAATTGATGCGATGGCTTTTTGATTGATCAAAAAGCCGCGATGACAGCGAATAAAACTATCCTGCAACTGTTCTTCTAGATGATTTAGAGTGTTCTGGTAAATTAAATATTCATTATTCTTTGTATGCAATGATAAAATGTGCCCCTTGTTAGAAGAAAAATAAAGAATATCGTCGACCATAAATGTGGTAATCTCGTTTCCGGTATTTAATTTGATCGTTTGACTAGTCGTTAGTAAATCCAAGCGTTGTTCAATCGTTTTTAAACATGAATGAACCCGCTCGCGAATATCAATATTCGGATCTTTAATAATGAAATCCAAAGCTTGAACGCGATATTGGAAAGTTAAGAAACTTAGTTCAGATCTTACGGTGATAAAAACGATGAATCCCAGCGGATCAAATTTTCGGATTTCCTGTGCAACGGCAAAACCATTTTTCAAGTCCGCCTCCTCATCTAGGTTGATATCCAGAAAATAAACATTCCACTGATTTCTCCGGTCGACTTTTTCCAGCAGCTCATCACCTGAGCCGGTACTGCAAGCTAATTCAAATTCCCAATCAGAGAATAACTGATAATTTGTGATGGTTTGTTCGAGAATCGCTCGTTGAGCACTATTATCCTCTACAATATAAACTTTAAGTGCCATAGACACGCTCCTTTTTTAAAATCAATGTTTGACAAAACTCTTGCTCATTTTGTGTCGTCTTCAATGTTAATATATGAGAATAATTCTGAATGATCGATTGAACAATCGACAGTCCTAGTCCGCGATTTTCACCTTTAGTTGAGAAGTTTTCCTTTTGCATCAAAGCTGGAGAAATAGTTCTGTTTTTAGTCGCATTAACCAGAACAAACAAGTAATGGTGCTCTTCTTCCAATATAGCCAAACGCACAAACGGTTCTTCGCTTTCTTCGGCAGCTTCTAAAGCATTGTCAATCAGAATACCAAAAATTCGTGCCAAAGCCAGATGGTCAATCGGCAGCTCTTTAATTGGTTGATCGATCTCGATATCAAAGGGGATATCTTCCTTTGTAGCCGCCATTAGTTTGGTGAAAATCAAAGTTTTCAACTCAGGATTTTCTAAGTTGCTGAGTCGGGATATTTCTAAAAAGTAATGATAATCCGCCTCAAAAGTTTGTGTAACATCTTCAAAATACTTTTTTAGCTCCTTTTCATTGATGGGCTCTTGGTAAATATATCCGCCCAAAGAAAAAAGCAGGTTGCTGAAATCATGGTGATTCTTTCGAATGTTTTGGGTCACACTTTCAAGACTATTAATGTATTGCGTTAACTCATATTTTACTTGTTCCTGAGCTTCCAATCTTTTCTTCGCACGGCGGTTTATGAATATCAACATAGAAAAAGCAGTTAAACCAGCCATATTTATAAAGATAAGCACAGAGCCTTTAAAGAAAACATGATAGATCGGTTCAATAATAAATGATGCTGAAGGAGCCAACCATTTGATTAATGAATCGCCAATATAACTATCAGCTAAAAAAATTATCGACGAGTAGTTTGTTTGCCCAGCTACTTCTCTTATGGAGCAGACTTGAACAAACATAAAGAAAAAGTTTAGCGACAATAAGAACATCCACAACAATACAAGCAAAGATAAAAGTGAATTGGTTAAAAAAAGGTTGATCCAATTCAATAGTTTTCTTAGTAATGGAAGAAACAGCAAAAAAACTAAAAAGTACCAATTGATTATTTTGGTGGAAGCTAATGGAGCGCCTACTCTATTTAATAGGAAGATACTGATATATTCGAATAGTCCTGCCGCCAGAGTCACAAGAATAGTAACCAGCATTAGATCAATAAGAAAGGTTCGCTCGCCTCTGTGAAAGACCAGATACAAAATCAGCATCATTAACGATTGGGAAATAATGCTAAAAACATTATGAATCGCCAAAAGATCCTGAAAATAGTATTGGATGATCGTATTGAATATCCAGCCCAAGTTATAAGCTGAAAGCGACAATAATAGGATGGTCCGCCAATTAATTTTTGTAGGAAAACAATATTTAAGTGCGCCGCAGTAAACAATCAAAGCAGGTGTCATCTGAAAGAAAAGTAGAATCAGCATCTCTTTTGTGGACATACCAGCAGTATAAAAGTTAATCATATGTGGATATTTCCTTTTGTTATTAGGTTAATAAATTATTTCGTAAAAAAATGTCAGCAATAATTAATAAGTCGACATACTTATTATATAACAATCAGACTAAAAAGAGTATATAAATCACGAAGAAATAACTGTAGTATTTCATAAAAATGATACACAAATTAAAACAGAGTGGGTTTTATTCAAAATAATTTAAATACGAATGATTAAAATAATGATGAATTAAAGATAAATTAAAATGATATGGAAGAAAACAGACGTTTATGCATCATAAACGTCTGTTTTCTTTGTCTGGAATGGCGTTCAGGGGATTATTTTACTGTTCATGAATAAAGTAGTTAATGTTTTATTGATTATCATATAATTTTTATAGAAATAATTATTCTTTGGGTTCTATTAGAGTATGGGTAATTATTTCGTCCAATATTCGTATTCGGATGGAATAAATGTAGAGATAAAAAAGATCATAAATTTAAAGATTGGATGGATAAAAATGAGAAGAAAGTTGATTAATTTATTTACTATAGCTTTTATACTTTTTTCTTCAGTGAATTTTCCGAAATTAGTATCAAGTGATACTGAAGAATTATCTTTGCTGAGTGTAGAGGATATAACCGGGGCTGTGCAAATACACGGATCAGAGGTTAGTGTAAATGGAAGTCCGGTATCAGAAACAAACGAGGTAAAAGTTGGTGATGATGTTGAGTTTAAATTTACCTGGTCGATTAATCCGATACCAGAGGTCGAAGCAGGTAGTTATTTTACAGTAACTTTACCACCATCAGAATTTTTTCATTTTCCCAATAGCGCTTTTGATTTCATTATAAGAGATCCGATAACTAATGAAGTGATCGGAACATATAGAATAATAGATGGTTTAGTGAAAGTAACTCTTTCAGAAGACGGCGTGAATTCAGAAAGAATCGTCAATGGTGTCTTTACTGCAAAAGGCAAAGCACAAAAAGAGGGAACATCTCCCGGTGGTGGGAACGGACAAGGAACTCCAGTTGAGATAAAACCTAACCCGATCGATCCTCCAATTGATCCCCCTAACCCACCGATCGATCCGCCAGAACCGCCTGGTCCGATTGAAAAGCCAGAATATCCAGAAGAAGAACAAAAATTTAAGAAGGATGGTCATCAATTAGGCGATCAAAATGCAATTGTCTGGAGCCTTAAAGTGAATCATACGAGTCTAGGAGAACTCGCTGATAAATACAAAGAAAATGGGCAAGTTGAAGGCGGATATATTCAGGAAAAGAAAGATGGAATTTTAGTAGATCATCTTCCGCCAGGGGTGAAGTTCCATGATGGTTCTTTATGGGTAACTGTTCCAATTAACGCACTAACAGCTGATGGAAAAATAAGCAGTCATGGACTAGGAAATGGCAATATTAAAGTTCATGGTTCTTTTACCAAGCTCACCCCTAATAACGGTGAAAGCTATGAGGATTTTTATGAGCGAGTTAAAAATTATCCTAAGGAAAACAATCAAAGGGCATACGGTGTTTACGAACAAGCAAATGGTCGAGAAACTTTTTTAGCTTCTTTAGGTGATACTCCAGGATCAAATGGATTTCAATATGAAGATATCAATGAGGGGATCGTATCTACACTCATCGACGAAACAACTGATTTAACAGATGAAGAAAAAGAAAATTTGAAGAAATTGTATGGTATAGGTAATGAAAACAAGGCCATCAGTCCAAGTAAAGGTGCGATTGTAGCATATGATATAGCCTTTCAAGTTAGTGTTCAAGGTGGGACAGGCGAGTATGTGAATGAAGCAGAATATTTTTATGGAGAAGATGGTAAAGATGAAACTGCTACACATGTGGATTTTGTTGAAATTGGCGGTTCTGCCGAACTAGAAGATCTTACCTACGCAATCTTACAAAAGACAGATGATGAAACTGGAGAAGTATTAAAGGGAGCCAAATTTAAATTGTATAAAGATGGCGAATATATAAAAACATACACGACTAATCAATATGGAAAACTTCAAACAGATGGTCTAGATGCTGGTCAATATGAGTTAGTAGAAGTTGAAGCACCAAATGGATATTTGACAGATCAAACACCAATACCGTTCACAGTTACTGCAGTATCAAAGCCGACTTTTATCAATTTAAGTATGACGAACAAGAATAAGTATAAATTCTCAGCAACAAAGGTTGTTAAGGGAGCAAGTAACTATACTGGTGAAAAGTTGTTTGAGTTTGAAATTCGAGATAGTTCTGATGTGGCTGTTGCCTTTGGAAAAGTGAATATTTCGAACAAGGACACTAGTCATCCAATCGAGTTCTATAAAGAGTCTACTTATAATAATCGAATAAAGGATTCGGAGTGGGCAACGATACTAGAAGATGGAAAGCAATACTCATTAGTTGAAACAAATATGCAGGGTTATAAAGTTAGTTATTCAGGTGGAAATATTAATGATGACAATCAATTTTTAGTGAACCACACAGAAAATCCAACTGACCCTGTTCAATCAATTCAGGTTGCTGTAACGAATAAAGATTCTTTTGATTTTAAAGCCTATAAAGAAGTAAAAGGTTCTGGCAATTTAACACCTGCTAAGACATTTGAGTTTGAACTTAAGGAAATGGCTGGTTCAGGAAATACTGTTGCATACGGCAAGGTGTTGGTTGGCACTAAAGGACAAAGGGAGATAATCGAGTTTTATACTCAAGCAAATTATGAACCGAGTACGCTAATAACTGACTGGACCACTGTGTTGACAGAAGGTAATAAATATAAATTAGTTGAAACAGTGAACCAGTTCTACAACGTGGATTATTCAGGTGGTACGGGAACTGACAGCAATGAATTTGAAGTTGTTTATAACAATAAGGCTAAGGATATTACTATCAATATTGTAAACTCCGATACTTTTGATTTTAACGCTACTAAAAAAGTTGTTGGAGATGGTGTATTTGAAAAGGAAACATTCAAATTTGAACTATTGGATAGCTCAAACAACGTGATCGCTCATGGAAGGGCAGAAGTAACCGACAAAAATACTGAAGTACCAATCATCTTCTATACTGATCCAGAGGATTCGGCAACCAAAATCTCTGATTGGACCGACGTATTATCAGAAGGCGAGACTTATCAGTTGAATGAAGTTGATGACTCTGGATATGCAGTGACTTATGTAAATCAAGCTGGAGAAAAGACGAATCAAATTACTGTTCAGTTTAATACCGGACAAAAATTGAGCGTCCAAGTTGAAAATAAACGCGATAAAGTACCATTACCAGAAACTGGCGGTGAGGGCTCGCGACAACAGATGATTTTTGCTAGCGTGTTTCTTGCGTTCATTATCTTGGTAGGCGGAATCATCGAGTACCGCAGAAAGGCGGGTGCTTAATATGAAGAAACCTTCTATTATACTCTCGCTTCTGGCGACAGTCTTTCTTTTAGCGGGGAACCTATTCTTTTCACAACCTGTTGCGGCAGCAGAAAATCATACTGTCTATCTGCACAAGGAGGCTGAAAAACCGAATCAAACTGGTCAAAGCTTGCTAAAAGAAAAACAAGGCATCAATGGAGCGGAGTTTACCGTGATCGATATCACGCATTTTGTTCGGACACATTCAACCTCCCATGAAGAAGCTTTGGAACAGGCTAAGAGCGTAACGAAAGCGGAAGTTGCCGATTTAGCGATCGGACAAGCAGTTCCCAATCGTTTAGGGATGGAAGTTGTCGCTAAGGGAAGGACGGCCCAGATGGAGGTGCCGAACAAGCAGGGACAGAATGAGTCAATGGACGGTGTGCTGAAACTGGCATTGGCTAAGAAAAATAAATCGCATGACGCCAGCTACTTATTCATTGAGACCGATTCGGTCAGTCAAGCTGTGCCAAGTGATTCGATCATCATGCATTTTCCAATCGAAGACGAGTTCAATAATGTGGTGCCTGATGAAGCGGTTCATGTTTATTCCAAAAATGACAGTCTGTTGATAATTCCGACAGAACCAAAAATCGAGAAGAAATTGGCAGCGGATCACGCGGATTTCACTTATGGTGAAGCAATTAATTACGAGATCAATGTAACGATTCCGATACCAATCAGCAGCTATCAATATTTCAAAGTAATTGATACGCCTGATCCGGCTTTGGCAGCGGATCTTAAATCGGTAAAAATTGTCGATCAAAAAGGACAGGCGATTGATTCAGACATTTATCAAGTCAGTGCCAAAGAAAACGGCTTTGTCGTAGATTTTGTACCAAGTAAACTAGTGGCTTACCAAGATACTCAATTGAAGATTCTATATCAATTATCGATCAAAGCAGGGGCAGCACCTGACACGCCGTATTACAACAAAGTCTTGTTGCAATACAACGATTCTTTAAAGGATCAGGAACAAACATCTACTTCAAAAGAAGTGCTGACCGGCGGCTATCACTTTATCAAAGTGGATGAAAGTAATCACGAGTCAAAACTTAAAGACGCAACTTTCGTGGTGAAGAACAAAGAAGGCAACTATTTGACGTCGGAGTATGAGTGGAAAAAATCAGATGAACCAGCTAACGATGAAGCGTTGTTAAAACTCGTTTCGAATCAAGAAGGGTTATTTGAAGTGAAGGGTTTAGCTTATGGTACGTATCAAATAGAAGAAACGATTGCCCCGGATGGGTATCGCCGATTACAAAAGCCGATTGATTTTAAGATCGAGAAGAACACGTATGAAGCGGGGAAAACGACTGGCGCATTAGAAGTTGTGAACAGTAAATTACCAAATACTGGTGGCGGAGGAACGAACAACGATGTTCAAGCAGCTGGTGGTTCAAACACTACCTATACTGCCAGTAACATTTCACGTCGATTGCCAAGTACAGGTGAAAAAATCTTAGATTTCGGGATACTAGGTGGTTTATTAATTTTAATAGTG
>Ga0153985_1000389_pt1 | contig 11950 bp, 18 predicted proteins | sample TSGA069MetaG_FD_104715 | JGI IMG/M metagenome (GOLD analysis project Ga0153985, IMG submission 104715) | Attine ant fungus gardens microbial communities from Georgia, USA - TSGA069 MetaG | ecosystem: Host-associated > Fungi > Mycelium > Unclassified | place: USA: Georgia, Alexander Wildlife...
ATATTTAATGTTCTTCTGTACACCCTACCAACTCAAATGCGTTTCTCACTTACATTCTTATCCTTGATTGCCCTTACGGTCATTGCTCAGGATACGAATATCCACACCGTTGAACAAGCTTTTGATACTGCTCATGTCAGTGATTGAAGTGTGGGCCCTTGCGATATTCTCACCATTGAGCTTGGCACAGATCCCCCAAGACCTTTCTATCACTTTTGAGCCCAGCGCTCTTTTGGAAGTGACATTCCCCGAGCCTGATGCAAGCCCGATTACGATCCACGCAGGTCAACAAATGCCTCGCGACTGTATGCTCTATCTAATCTGTCAGGATAATATCTACTGAGAAGTCAACCAGCAACCGCCGGTCCCCCGACTTTCGCTTTGAGGGACTCGAAGTGTCAAGGTCCTTTTGTTATTGCTACAGTTGACCCGGATGCACCAACTCCGCAGGACCCAACTTCCGCGCAAATTCGGCATTTCCTTGGTGGAAACTTCACTCCCGACAGATCGGGCTTGCTGAGCAACTCGACCCCTGCCATTAGTGAATTCAGGCAGCCTACCCCTCCTGCTGGATCTGATGCACATAGGTATGAAATATCGGACTATACGATTCCCTTTCCTCCCTTGGTTGAATTTGCTATAATTAGGTACATCTTCCTCTTGTTTGAGCAGCCTCGGGGATTCAATAGCCAGACGGTCGTCAATACGACGAGTCCGGTTCAGAACTTTGATATTGCTGCTTTTGCTAGCGCAGTTGGCCTCGGTGACCCAATTGCAGGGTCTTTCATGCTTGTTGCACCAGACACCTGAACATACAGTAGCTAGTAACGATGGTGGAAAACTGGTAAACTAAAGACACGCTCTTGTAAAGCCCAATCTTGATTACATAGTTTATTGTGTCCATGGTATAGCAAGGAAGAATGAGCTTCAAGCACAGAACAATTTCAAACTGCACTGTGTTGAGCAGCCCTTCTGCAGATGCAGTGGGTAGCCCTAGGCTTACCTGAGGTACAGGCTAGTCACTTAGGTATTCTAGGATGTGTACAGAATCAAAAACTTAATTTATTAGGATGATAAACATCCTTCTTATATACACTTTGTATGTATTTAATTTAATTTAATTTAATCTACTATGTATGTTGTACTGAAAATCATAAGAGTGAAAGCAGAAAGACAGAGACAGGTGGAAGAGAGGCAGTCACAGCAACAGAGAGTAGCAGAACAGTTGGAAGTGTTACAAACAGCAAGAAGAGTTGAGCCTGTTCATATAGTTCAAATCAATCAAATAATGGAAAAATGGAGAAATGAAGATGCAGATGCTCTTGATTATGAAGGACAGCAAATTTTTGAAAATAGAGGGAGTAATGGAGACCTACATGTGGATAGGAACATGCAGAAAAACATTCTGAGAGTTGTGAGTAACATATTTAATTGATTGTCAACAAATAGATATTGACCAGATATAACAGGACATTAGAGAAGGAAATATTCAAGACTTAGATGATATAATTCAGGCATAATGTTTTTGAACACCCAGGCTCTGCATATGCTATTGGCAAGAACAGATTCAACTACCCCCTCTTCAACTTCTTAAAAAACTACTTGACTGGAGATGTTTATCCCTCAAGAGAATTTTGAAACAACATATAGGAGTATAATGCAGCTTTTGCCATGACTTTAGTGGGAGTTAAAATTGACAACTCAGTCACTAGGCAATCAGGTCCCTACTGTTTCAAGATCCAGGGAGAGCTTTATCATCTCACTGGTGCTCTTCTTCCTCATGGTGATCATCCTCCTGCCTATGCACAAATCTACATTCTTGATACAGCAGAGCAGCTCAATATCAGGAGACTCAATAATAGGAACCTGGATCCTGTGGTGATAAATGATCTTCAAACAATGCTCTTGGATAGCCACCCATATATTGGTCATTATTGTCATGCCTATGAACTTATTAGGGAAAAACCAGTAGAGGAGCAGGAGGAGATCACAATTAGGCCATATGTGAATTTGCAACAGGATCAAAGAACCCATAACCTTGATAGAATAGTTCAATAGTTATTTCTCTAGCTACACATAATATATATATGTTTTGCTATCACAACAGTATCTATGAGATGAAATGTCAGTCAACACAGAGTAAGTATTTGGTGTCATAGTGATGACTTCATAATAGGTGTCCAAGGTATCAACAAGGGTTTGTCCCTCACAACACTCTCCCTCAAACCATTGTAAGACTAAATTTATCCTCTTTTCCTTCAAATTGTTGCAAGGCCCAGTTCACATGTAGAATGTTTGACCTTAGGGGAAGGAAGTGCTTTAGTAAACACATCTGCAACTATGTCCTTAGTAGAGCAATAGACCAGCCAAATTTTTCTTTTTTCTATAACCCAACAAATAAAATGATATCAAATGTCTATATGTTTTGTGCAAGCATGATATTAATGGTCTTTTGCAAGTACTATGGCAGATTTGTTATCCAAAAACAGAGTAGTGATGGGTAGAGTAAATTTGAAGACTTGAGAAATAAACGATCAGAGCCAAAGTGCTTTCTTGACTGCATATGTTGCCCCAACATATTCTGACTCAGTAGTTGACAATGTCACTATCTCCTGATGTTTTGTACTCCATGAGACAGCTCCCCCATTGATAAGAAAAGCGTAGCCTAATATTGCATAATGATCTTGAGCCATATTTCCATTTACATCAGCATAACCTCTTATCTCTTTTCTTATACCTCTATAGGTAAGCCAAAGTTCACGAGTATCTTTAAGATATTAAAAGACCCTTTTTTCTGCATCCTAGTGTACTTTTCCAGGGTTTTGGGAAAATTTTGATAGAACTTGGACTGCAAAGGTGATATCAGAACGTGTTCTTAATATGGTATATATTAGTGTTCCAACAGCCTCTTGATATGGAATTTTGGATATGCATACAATGTTGGTAGTTGATTGGGGATAGTCTTGTTATAACAAGCAAACAGCAGAATCTATTGGGATACTAACTAGTTTCAAGTTTTCAAGTCCATAGTGGCATAGTGATATGTTAATGTAAGATCTTTGGAATAGCATAATTCTTCTTCTTTTATGATCTTGCTTCACTTCAATACCCAATAGCCAATGGATTTCTCCCAGGTCCATTATCTCCACAAATTCTCTTACTTCTTGCTTTATCCAATTTACTAATATTATACTTGTTGCAGCAATCATACAATCATCAACATAGACCAAAATAATTATTAAGCCTTCTTGAGTTGTCTTGTAAAACACACTGTTGTTGGCTTCACATTGTTTGAACCCTAAGTGATTCTCCAGTATCTCACATAAGCATTAGTACCATCTTCTTCCTGACTGTTTCAGTCCATATAATATCTTCTTTAGATGGCAAACTTTGGACCTGTGTTTGGGATCAGTGAAACCAGGTGATTGGTACATATAAATAACCTCATTCTGGTTGAGTTGTCTATTTAGGTAGGCTCCTTTGATATCAATTTGATGGATTTCAAAGTCTTGGGCAATAGCTATAGCCAGAATAGTCCAAATTGAAGCAAGTTTAGCAACTGGTGCAAAGGTATCAAAGTAGTTAACTCCTGGAACCTAAGAAAAACCTTGTGCGACTAGTCATGTTTTATAGCAAACTATATTCCTAGCTGCATTCTTTTTTGCTTTATAGACCCATTTTGATCCAACAATGTTGATTTCTAATGGGGATCAACAAGTTCCCGTGTGCCAGCACTTTGCAACATAGTCAATTCTTCTTCCATTGCTTGCTTCCACAGTATCTAGTCTGATTGCTTCATGGCCTCTCCTAAATTCCTAGGTTCTAGACCCTCAGTTTCTTTAGCTACTGCTGCTAACACATGTACTTTGGCCTACTCTTCCTCTTTAGCAATACTGACAGCTTTCTTTTCAAGAATTTTTGACTTGGGTTTCTTATACAATATGATCTTCTAATAGCTTCAACTTGGTCGTCTTGTCCTTCTTTGATATTAATCTGAGGTGATGTGTCATTTGAGAGAACTACAGTTGTACTATTGGCGAGTGGTATAGTCTTGATATTATCAGATAATAATATAGGAATAATTGTAGATGTTGAAGTAATAAATATGTCTTCTCCTTTAGGTTCTGACTGATCTTTAGTGATGAACATGAAGTTCCATTTCACTTTTATAGTGCTAGTGTCTGCAAAATATATCCATGAGCCATTACTTTTATCATCATATCCAATTTATCTCCCTTTCCTTACTTGCTTACCCAACTTATTTTTACCAGCCTAATATACCCAAACTTCTTGTCCTTACTTCTTTAAATTGCTTAACTCAGGCTTCCACTTGTATACCAATTCAAAAGAGATTTTTCCTTTGATTGTTTTTGAATATGTCTAGTTTATTAAACATATAGTATATAAGATAGCTTCTGCCTATAAGAATTTTGGAAGGTGGCTTGTATGAAGCAATACACAAATGCATTCAAGAATGGTTCAGTTTCATCATTCAGTAATACTATTATGCTGAGAAGTGTCATATATAGTGAGCTTAATTGTTATGCCTCGAGTTTTAAAATAAGATTAGAATTCTGACCTGGTATATTCCCCTTCTCGATCTAAATGTAGAACTTTTATCCACATACCAAACTATGTTTCATACATTATATCAAAGTCTTTATATACTTGGAGAGTTTCTGATTTGTTTGCTAGGAAAATAACATGAGTCCATCATGAAAAATTGTCAATGAAGGTAACATAATAGCAGTGTCTCCTTTTGGTTTTAACTCAAGCTAGTCCCCAAACATCTGAGTGTACCTTATTATAAGACTTTAGCCAAGATGACTTAAATTTACTCTAAGTCTGAGTTGGCAAGGAGAGCTCAATAGAGTTCCTATTTGATTTTCTATACTATATATACAACTACTATTATGACTATGCACTTTACCTCCCATAGTCCTCATGTTATCTGTCATGTGATTACCCTGTCACATATTTGTGACTATGACCTGTGACATGACATTCTGTGACTTTGTGACTGTGATATGACTCCTTTCCCATGCTTCACCTTTATAATAGTGATTCAACTAAATAAAAGAAAAAGGAAATTGAAAATGAAAATAGAAAATGACTTAGCTGTTTTACTAAGTTATAACACTACCCCTCTCTTAAGTTTCCTTGTTCCAAGGATTTTTCCTACAATTTGTAATATGGATCAACCATGTTGCCCATTTCATTGTCTTATTCTGTCTACTCCCTTACTCCTGATTTTTCTTGTTCAATTTCTTCTTCTTTCTCAATTGTTTCTAGAGTTGTCCTTCTCTTTTCTGGTCGACTCTTCTTCCATTGGCTTCCTTTTTATCTTTTCCAATTTCTTTCTAACCTTCCCTAATATTTCTGGTCATATCTCTTATCTGTCTATCCAAATAGTTTTTTTACTATGAACCTTTTTGGCAATTCTTCTCTTCTAAATGTTTCTTCTTCTTCTTTCTATTTCCTTACGTCCTCCATATCTCATCTATATTCTTTCTCAAATTCCTCAATTGTTTCCTTGGCATTTCCTAAATTTTCTCTTCCTTTCCAAGTGTCTGACTCTGCTGTAAATCCTTTCCTCTAATCTTCTGCTTATTCAATATTCTTTCTATTTTCCACTCTTCTTCTCTTTCAATTATTACTAAAGCTGGTTGCTTCTTCCTCTGCTCTTCTACTTACTCTACATAGTATCGTATTCCACTAACATTTACTACTAGATGTATTTTTACTATACTCAGCAATTCTAGCTTTACTGTATTCAATGATACTATTTTCTGTATCTTGTAAGGACCTATAAACCTCTCTTTCAACTTCTCTATTCTCCTCCCAACCATCTGATATTTCAGATTCTTAGTGCTAAGCATTACCAAGTCTCCTACTTTATATTCATCGACTTTTGACCTCTTTCTATCGACATATTTCTTCATATTTTCTTGTGCTTTTCCTAGCGCTGCTTTTGTCTCCTCTTGTATTTCTTTCATTTTCTCCACAAACTTTTCTGCTCTTGCATATTTTCCCTTCTTTTTTCTCTCAAATCCCATCCTTGGATCTTGTTCATAATTTGCCTTGAAAAATGTCATCCAAGTACTTGAGTGTACTTTATTGTTATATGCAAACTCTGCTGTTCCCAACCATTCTGGTCATTGTTCCTGCCTATGATCAATAAATATCCTCAAGTATTGTTCTAACTCCTGATTCACTCTTTCTGTTTGTCCATTTGTTTAAGAAGAAACACTATTGACAATTTACTTTCAATCTCCAACATCTTGTTCAACTCCTGCATAACTCCTGCCACAAACTAAGATCTCTGATCTGAGATGATACTTTCAGGTAACCCATGTAGTTTCCATATATTATCTCTAAACAACCATGCTAACCCTTCTGCTGAAGTTTTTTTCATAGTAGAAATAAAATATATCATTTTTGTTAACCTATTGACTACTACTAAAATTGAGTTATACCCCTGAGCTAAAGGTAACTTGGTAATAAAGTCTGCCAAAATATACGTCCAAGGTTTCTTCAGTATTAAATTGGGTATTAAAATTCCTATTGGTTGCTCTGTGTGATTTTTATTTTGCTGGTAGGCATTATATTCCTCCACATATTGCTTCATCTCTTTTGTCACTTCTGGCTACCAAAAGTTATGAGTGACCAACTCCACTATCTTCCATTGTTCTTTATGGCTTTCTACCAGTGTATCATGACATAGCCTAATGATTTCCATTCTAAGCTTATCATCCATCCTTAGGTACATAGACCTTCCCTTTCTTGTACATTACACTATCAACTTCTCTCCACTTTTCATCTCTCAACATTTTGACTCTAGCTCATTTCATTTCTTCTACTGCTTTGACAACTTTGTCATTTTTTACTTTTGACTGCTTTACTTTCTCCAATAAATCTACTCCTTCAACCATGATTTTTACTAGTTTTGTCCTCTTTACTTCCAGCCATTCCAGCTTTACCAATGTCTCATTCTCATTATCTCTTTTTACTCCTATCTTCCAATCTGGCCTTCTACTCAAACTATTTGCCTTTCCTATTTTACTCTCTGGAACATGCTTCAACATAAAATCAAATCTAGATAGATATAATGCCCATCTTGCTTACCTTCAATTCAATTTCTGGTACCTCTACGCCTCTAAGCATCTGACTACTGCTAATATTTCCTTATCATATATCTCATAGTTTCTCTCTGTATTGCTCAACAATTTGAAAATAAAAGCTACTAGTCTTTACAACTTGTTAGAACACTTCATTGAGAGCACTCCTTTTGTAGCATAATTTGAGGCATTTACCTTTATCCTAAACTCTTTGTCTAAGTCTGAGAACACTAATATGGGTCTTGTTGTAAAAATCCTTTTGAACTTATCAAAGGCCCATTATTGCTCCTGTCCCCATTGCCATTTCATATCTTTTCTTGTTAATATGTTTATTGGTCTGGCTACTTATACAAAGTCCTTAATAAACCTTCTGTAATAATTTGCGAGATCCAAAAATTTCCTAATGTCTTTTACATTCTTTGGCTCTGGCCAACTTAACACTCTATCTATCTTTTCTTTCTTTATTTCTATTCCATCAGGCCCTGTAACAACTTCAAGGAATTCTATTTTCCTTACTTTCCATACATATTTTTCTGGCTTGATATACAAGTCATTTTCTTCTAGTCTTCTCAATATTTCTTTTACTATCTCGTTGTGTTTCTCCTCTGTCTCTGTCCTTACTAATATATTGTCTATAAATGTCATAACTTTTCCTTCATTTATTAGGTCCCTTAGTATTTTATTCATTATCGTCTAGAATATGACTGACGAGTTTATCATTCCAAAGAACATAATTGTTGGCTCAAAGGAGCCCACATGCATAGTAAATGCTCCTTTTTACTTATCTTTTTCCTTGGTTCTTATGTTATTGAACCCCCACCTGAGATTCATTTTAGTGAATACTTTCTTGCCACCTATATTGTCAATTAACTCTATTATTAGTAGTAATGGGTAATTATTCTTCACTGTCTAATTATTCAGGCTATGATAGTTCATAACCATCCTCTTTTTTCTATTCTTCTTGCCCACAAAGAATACTGGTGATGTTTGAGGGGATTTTGTTGGTCTGATGTACCTCTTTCTTAACTGATCTTCTATGAAGCTCTGGACCTCTTTCCTTTCATCTTTGGACAATGGGTAAATTCTTTTCTTTCATAGTACAAATGTATCCTTGAGATCTATAGCATGATCCCAAACTTTTCTCATTAGCATCCTTTCTGATTCCATCTTCCCAAATACTTTCCTCTACTTTAAGAATTTCTCTGGAACCATTTCCTTAATTTTTCTATGGTCCTCTTCAATCTCTTCTTCTTTTCCCCAATCTTCTTTATTATCTATCACCTATCTGACAATCTTCTCTTCTTCTATAGTCACTACTTTCCTTTCTCTTTTCTTCTTTTCCTCTCTTTTTGTTTTCACTCTACTACATAAAGGTGAGCACCTTATCATTTTTACTTCTTCCATTTCCCAATTGATTTCTGGACTATGTGCCACTAGCTATGGCATTTCCAGGATTACTTCTGTTTTTCCCAAGTTACATACATTCATCCTCATTCTTTCAACATGGCTCTTATAATACATATTCACTTCTACTTCATATGTAATAACCTCTTCACTGTTGTATGTTCCATCAACATTCCTTACTTTTACTGGCCTTTACAACTTCTATAGCTTAAATCTGTATTTGGCCACTGTCTTTCTATCCATAAATATCCCCATTATACCACTATCTAAGAGCACCTTTATTGTGACACCTTTGTAGGTGTCTATTCTTTCAATACCAATATCCAACCACACTTTCTTTAACATTTTGAAAGTTCTCCAAACTTTCCTTTAACTACCTTCCTCTTTTGCTGCACCTTCCGGGTCTCTTGCCCATATGCTGCTTTACTACACTTTTCCCTTGGTAGGGCATACCACCTTCTCTTTTTCTTTCTTTGCATATCCTCTATACCTTTTTAATTTTTCCTATTCTTTTCCTTTGACTACTCCCTGCCCTTTATCTTTTACTATATGATGTCCTTTCTTTCCACAATCTTTGTATGTCAAATATGAAACTACTACTTCTCCATTAATCTACCCCAACTCAAACAGATTCACTTCTTCAGGTACTCCCTCTCCACAATGCTCAAATACTTTTTGTCATAGAGTGTTTTCTGAACTCCTTCTCTACTCCTCCTACTGTACCTTTTGTAGAATTACCATATGTGCTGTCCTCTTCTTTTCTAATCTTCTATTTGGACAATCTTTATCTACATCAATGTCCTACTCTCTCACACTCAAAACATCTCATCTTGTTCTCCTGTGCATTTCTCCCTATGGAGTATACTGGATTCTTCTTTGGTTGTACTTTCTGTGATACTGCTACCCATACTACTCTTTTTTTTTCTTTTTTTTTTTGTTCAAAAATTTATAACATGGTACTCAATTGCAGTCTGTGACAGACTATCTACAATAAGTAGCTTGTCCTATCACAGGCAAGAGATACTATCAGTATCAGAAAAGAAATCTGACCTAAGAGAAAAGAGAACTAGATATAGGTTGCTCATAACCAACCTTCAAATAACATATCCAAGTCAAGAGACCTATCATACCAAGAATACAAAGTCAAATGAAACTGAGAGAAATGAGACTGAGAAACTATCGATAGCATACAGAAAAGAGAAACCAAGTGAGATACTCATGGAGGTTCAGGGGGCTCAGCAGGTAGGCAATTCTGAGGAGAGAAGGCAAAGACACTAGAATGCTCCTTTAGGAACTTGACAAAGTCCTTGACCATTGGCACTAGATCAGTCAAGGGAAAATGGGCAAACCAGCAGCAGTTAGCAAAGATATATCAACGTGTTTCTATCTGGCAATGGCCACACGGACACTGGGTATACTTTGCAGGGAAAAAGTACTGTCTGAACTCCCCAATGGGAGCATAATTAAGAATGGCTTGAGTTGCCCTAGCACACAAGGTGACTGACTCGCCAATGAAGGAAAGCTAGCCCTTACCTTTAGCATAGGAGGGCTAGAGAAGGTTCTTAATACTACCTTTGAGAGAGAGGAAGTGACGACCCTGAGATGAAGGACGAGCAAAGGATATTCTCTATGTGTCGAGGTAGGTGGCAACACTCTTGGATCGAAGAGTATCAAGCAAAGTAGCTGGATAGTATCTAGCAGTGATCTTGGTACTAGTAGCATTTTCATATGCCAAGAAGTGAAGAGACCACTGGGCCTTGCTTGGGCAGTCCTAGAAGTAAATGGAGCGATCAGGATAATTGGTAAAGAAACCCCTAAGGAGTTGGATAATGGCAAGGGAGTGGGCTTGGTCTGAATAAATAGAAACATCAACTGCTCTTCTAGCTGCAGTAAGAGAGTCAGTGATGATAACAATGTGCTTGATGTCAAAGAAAGTGGCCTTAACAACACTAAGTCAAATAGAAAACAACTCTATATCTAGAGCTATGGCTCGTCCTACAGATACCTTGAATAACGACACCTATTCTCCAAGTTTCCAAAAATGGGCAACTGAAACAACTTGTATGTTCCTGGGAGGAATGACACTTGCATCAGTGGCGACTACAAGAGTTGATGGATTAGAGGAGGCTTCATAATAAAGATAGTCAAGAGTATTGAACTGGAGTTTGTGAGTGCACCTATTGGAGCAGTCATAGGGATGGAAAGAGACATAATCAGGAAAGTTATCCAACAACCTGCATCCTAGGCATATCTCAGGGTGGAGTGAATCAAAGTATTCTGTAAGATTAAGAAGTAATACTTTAGTATCAAGAAGAGGGCTTCTCAACTGAGCACTCTGTGTATCAGTAAGAAGAGCAAGGGACTGTGGATGAGGTTGAGCACTCTTGGAGTTGTGAGCACTAAGAAAAAAGAGTAGTACATGTTGAGAAGAAAGCATAACAGTCCTAAAACAGGATTGCTTGGCCAGCTTCTTGAGATGGAGATGAATGGGAATAAGACCTGCTAGAGCCTCAATTTCACTAGTTAGAGAAGTATAAAATGTACCCAGAATCCAGAGAGCAGCCTTGTATTGCATGGTTACCAGAAAAGAAACCTGTACCTTGGTGGGTGCTCTAGAAAAGTACCAGAGACAAAAGCCATAAGTGGCAATAGGAATAATACAGGACCAATAGAGAAGTCACTTTTGTAAAGGTAGGAGACCTTGAGAGGAGTTGCTAAGCATGCCCATAGTCTTGACAGTGGTTAGTACCTTGGTAGAATAGCACCAAATATGTTCCTTGAAGAAGTGCCATCAATTGAAATAGAAGCCCAACTATCACCAGTAAGTCTTGGATTTGAGAATAGAAGTGCCAATTGCAGAAAGATCTAGCTTGGGATTGGAGTTGTTATATGCTCTGAAAAAGTGATAGATCTCTGACTTGTTATATTCCATGACCAAGCCAAAGGACGCCATCAAGTCTGAAACTATACTATAACTACTAGTAAGCTCTGGCAAGGTTTTGTTATATGTTCTTTCCTGGGAGACCAAGAGACCATTGTCTATATAAGAGAGAGTAGAAGTATCTAAGTTAAGAGCCTGAGCTCGACATTCAAAGAGGTGAAGAAGAGGCATAATATAGAGCACTAAAAGAATAGAAAAGAGAGCAGAGCCTTGCTCCATGCCAATATCTATATCACAGGCATGAGAGAGAAAGGAATTCCAGATATACTGGGTTAATCTACCTACAAGATAGTTAGAAACAATCCCTTCTTTCCCTCTAACTACCACTATGGTTAAATCAAATATTCAGAATCTACTATGTATGCGAGACCGAACATGGGATGATGCCTGCTGACTCAGAACTGACCAAGCAGCTTTCTTCACACACTCTCTTGAAAAATTCCATAAAATTCAAATAAATTCAAATAAATTGAGAAAACTTTGGAAG
>Ga0153985_1000391_pt1 | contig 11924 bp, 16 predicted proteins | sample TSGA069MetaG_FD_104715 | JGI IMG/M metagenome (GOLD analysis project Ga0153985, IMG submission 104715) | Attine ant fungus gardens microbial communities from Georgia, USA - TSGA069 MetaG | ecosystem: Host-associated > Fungi > Mycelium > Unclassified | place: USA: Georgia, Alexander Wildlife...
AAACATTCACCAACTCAACCTCTCACCAAGATCACCTCTTATACACTCAAGAGAATTGCATTTACAACCTCAAGAGCTTCTGAGATGAAGGCAAGGGCCAAGAAGGCTCTCCCTCTCTCTCTCCACTCTAAGAAATATATTATGATCTTACAAACCCCAGGATTCAATTACAAGAAAAAGAAAAAGGAAACTCTTTATCCTACCAACCTCCCTTGCATCTCTCCTCCATGACATTGTCTAGCAGACATGACAGATGTCACCTCCCTATCCTCCATATCCATTAGACACACCCATGTGATCCTGCTCAGCTCCCATGTGCTACCCTCTATCAATCTCCCCTATTCTTCTAACTGGCTACTTCCTATTCCAAATACGACCTAGAAACTGATTTTATCAGATGCAAAGGGATTCAAGGTGGTAGTCCACCTGGAGGACGTCCGTGACTTGGGTGAGCCTAATGGTGATGGGATCACATGCCAATGATAGACTTTCTGATCTATAATTTGATATTTCATTAGCCTGTGTTTACTCTAGATTGAAATTATACTGCATTGTAAAACTACTCCAAAACTTCTGAATCCTGGGCCTTCAAACCTTGATGGTCTGTCTCTGAGAGACCTAATGCTAGTCCATTTGTATTGCTCCTTTCTTGAATATGCCACTCTAGCATATAATAGTTATAGAACTGTCTTCTAGGAATACAAGTTCCTGGCTCTAGATTATTCCTGGGGCATATAGGAGGACTCTGGAGTAGACTCAAAAGTGAAAAACAGAAGTATAAGTGCCTCTCCTGTTATATTTCTGTAGAAAATAGGTTTGCGGCATAACAGCATGTGGCCAAGCCACGAGAAGTACAGTAAAAGGAGTGGAGGAGAAGCCTGGTACATGTCTTACAATGGAAGGCACAGGAACATTGTAGGGAGGGCATACCTGATGAGGCATGTCTATTAGAGTTGTGATGGTATATGAGAGAGGTAATAGTAACGTATGTGCAGTGTGAAAGATGTGGAGAAAAGGGATGTCATGTGGAGGAAAATAGAGGGCAGGGGGTAATCAAGGACAGGCAGAGATGGTATGGATGTCAAAAGGAGAAAGAGAAGAAAGCAGCGTACCCCACAGAGAGAAAAGCACAGCAAAGCAGTACATGACCAGAAGAGTTGGAATGCACAGCCAAAGAGGGGGATAGTCAAAGGGAGGTTAGAAGAACCTTCAAGATGCTGAGAGAAGTATGGATGAGTATTAGAGTAGAAATGTTAGATATGCACAAAGGCATAACTGTAAAGGCACTCTTGGATAGTGGTGCTACAGGGATGTTCATGGACAAAAGGATGGCAGCAAGGCATGGGTTCAAGCTGCAGAAATTAGAAAGACCAATAATGGTCAGAAATGTGGATGGAACAAATAATAGTGGAGGGGCCATTATGCACCAAGTAGAGTGCAATGTGTATTACAAAGGCCATATAGAAAGAATGAGGATGGATATGTGTGACTTAGGAAAAACAGAAGTAATTCTGGGGATGCTATGGTTGGCAGCACACAACCTGGAAATAAATTGGGAAATGGGAGAGGTTAAAATGATGAGATGCCCACCCTTGTGTGGTGGAAGGAGTCAGAAGAAAGAGAAAGTAAAAAGGGTAGTAACCCAAGAGGAAGAAAAGATCATCAGATGGGCAATAGACAATAAAGAGGATTGGGGAAGAGAGAAAGAAATCAAAGAGGACCACAGAAAAATTAAAGAGATGAGAAATTTTTAAAGTGGAAGAAAGTGTTTGGGAAGATAGAGTTGGAGAGAATGCCAACCAGGAAAGTTTGGGATCATGCCATAGATCTCAAGGAGATGTTCAAGCCGCAAAAAGAAAAGATTTATCCTTTATCTAAAAACAAAAGGGAAGAAGTCCAGAATTTTGTAAAAGATCAATTAAAAAAGGGGTATATCAGACCATCTAAATCTCCTCAAACATCACCAGTTTTCTTTGTGGGCAAAAAGGATGGAAGCAAGCAGATGATGATGGACTACTACAACCTAAATGACCAGACAGTGAAAAATAACTATCTATTACCATTGATCACAGACTTAATCAACAACATGGGGAGTAAGAAAATATTCACTAAAATAGATCTAAGGTGGGGGTTCAATAATATGAGGATAAAGGAGAGAAATGAGTAAAAGAGAGTATTCATGATACATATAAGATCCTTCAAGCCAACAGTGATATTCTTTGGGATGACAAACTCACCAGCCATGTTCCAGGCAATGATGAACAAAATCTTAAGGGACTTGATAAATGAAGGAAAGGTCACAGTGTTCATAGATGATATATTGGTGGGGACAGAAACAGAAGAGGGACACAATGAAATAGTGGAAGAAGTGTTAAAGAGGTTGGAGGAAAACAACTTGTATGTCAAGCCAGAGAAGCATGTATGAAAGATAAAGAAAATCGGGTTCCTGGGGGTAGAAATGGGATAGAAATGGAGAAAGAAAAAGTGGATGGAGTATTGAGTTGGCCAGAGCCAAAGAATGTAAAAGATGTTAGAGAATTTTTAGGCCTTGCAAACTACTATAGGAGATTTATCAAAGATTTTGCTTGAATAGCTAGGCCAATGAATATGCTCACTAGAAAGGAGGTAAAGTGGGTATAGAAGGAAAGCCAACAGAAGACATTTGACAAGTTAAAAGAAGTCTTTACAAAGAAACCAGTATTAGCAGCACCAGACTTAGACAAAGAGTTTAGGGTGGAAGCAGCAAACTATGCAACTAGAGGAGTACTGTCAATGAAGTGCTCAGATAATTTGTGGAGGCCAGTTACCTTTATTTCAAAGTCTTTAAGCAATACAGAAAGGAACTACAAAATTCATAACAAAGAAATGTTGGCAGTAGTCAGATGCTTAGAGGCATAGAGACATTTTCTGGAAAGGACAATAGTTAAATTTGAGATCTGGACAGACCACAAAAATCTTGAGTATTTTATGAAAGTGCAAAAACTAAATTGAAGACAAGCGAGATAGGCACTATACCTATCTAGATTTAATTTTATACTAAAGCATGTTCTGGAAAGTAAGATGGAAAAAGCAGACAGTCTAAGCAGGAGACTGGACTAGGAAGTAGGTGTAGAAAAAGATAACAAGGATATGACATTGGTAAAACTGGAGTGGTTAGAAGTAAGAAGAATGGAAACAGTAGAGATAATAGTAGACGGGGTAGATCTACTAGAGGAAGTAAGGAAATCAAAGGTGAAGAATAATGAAGTAATAAAAGCAGTAGAAGAAATAAAAAGAGCAGGGGTGAAAATGTTAAGAGATAAGTTAAGAGATGAGGAGTGGAGAGAAGTTGAGGGCATTATGTACAAAGAAGGAAAAGTCTATGTACCAAAAGATAATAAGCTTAGGGCAGAAATAATTAGGCTACATCATGATATGCCAGTAAGAGGACATGGGGACAGTGGAAAACAGTAGAATTGGTTACTAGAAATTTTTGGTAACCAGAAGTTACAAAAGAAGTAAAGCAGTATGTAGAGGGATACAATGCCTGCCAGCAAAATAAAAATTGCACAGAGCAACCAGCAGGCAAACTAATGCCCAATTCTATTCCAAAAAAACCTTGGATACATATATTGGCAGACTTTATCACAAAGCTGCCTTTAGCTCAGGGATATGACTCAATCTTGGTAGTGGTCAATAGGTTAACTAAAATGTTACATTTCTACTATAGAGAAAACATTGGCAGAAGGATTAGCATGGTTGTTTAGGGATAATGTATAGAAGCTACATGGTCTACCCGAGAGCATTATCTCAGATCAGGGACCACAATTTGCAGCAGGGTTAATGTGAGAGTTGAATGGGATATTGGAGATCAAGAGTAAATTGTCGACAGTGTTCCACCCTCAGACAGACAGACAAACAGAGAGGGTAAATCAGGAGTTAGAATAGTACTTAAGAATGTTCATTGGTCATAGGCAAGAGCAGTGGCCAGAATGGTTGGGAACAGCAGAGTTTGCATACAACAATAAAGTGCACTCGAGTACTTGGACATTGCCTTTTAAGACAAACTATGGGCAAGATCCCAGGATGGGGTTCGAGGGAAGAAAGAAGGGGAAGTATAAGGGAGCAAAGAAATTCATTGAGAAAATGAAGGAGATACAGGAGGAAGTGAAAGCAATACTAAGTAAAGCGCAAGAAGAGATGAAGAAATACACAGATAAGAAGAGGGCAGAAGTCGACAACTACAAAGTAGGAGACTTAGTGATACTGAGTACTAAGGATCTGAAGTATCAGATAGTCAGTAGAAGGACAGAGAAATTGATAGAGAGGTTTGTTGGCTCTTACAAGATTAAGAAGATCATATTATCAAATGCAATAGAATTGGAATTGCCTAGTACAGTAAAAGTATATCTGGTAGTTAATGTTAGTAGAATACATTGATATATAGAGCAAGTAGAAGGGCAGAAGAAGGAGCAACCAGCTCCAGTTATAATTGAGAGAGAAGAAGAGTGGGAGGTAGAGAAGATATTAAACAAGCGACAAATAAGAGGGAAGGATAAGTACCTGGTATATTAGAAGAGATTTATGGCAGAGTCCGATACTTAGGAAGGAAGAGAGAATTTAAAAAATGCAAAGAAAACAATCAAAGAATTCAAGAAGGAATATCAGCGAGACATGAAAGATGTAGCAAGACAAGAATGCAAGGAAGGAATGTTCAGAAGGAGAGAATTACCAGGGAGATTCATGGCAAGAAAATTATTTGGATGGTTAGACAAATGGTATGACCAAGAATATTGAGGAAGATTGGAGAGAAATTAGAGATGGTAGAAAGGAAAATGGTCGGGGAAAAAAAGAATAGAAACAATTGCAAAGAAAGAAGAAACTGAGGAAGAAAAATCAGAAGTTAGAGAATGAACAGAAGATGATGATAACAAAATGGGCAACATAGTTGACCCATACTATGAATTGTAGGAAAATTCCTTGGGACAAGGAAACTTAAGAGGAGGGTAGTGTAAGAAAGCTAAACTCCAAGCTGGAATAAAGCCAACTGCTCTTTGTTTAGCAATTGACAAAGAGAACTTGATAGAGTTCCTGTTGGATTTTCTATACTACTTATATAACTACTACATGGTCTGTGCACTACTTTCCCATGCCTATCATATGACCCATCATGTGACCATTCTGTGACTTTGTAATGGTCACATCATAGTTGTATCACACAGAGTTACAAGTCACAGTCACAGCATGTGACAAAGAGGTCAGCTGATCAGTAACATGAGGACTATGGGAGACAAGGTACATAGCCACAATAGTAACTGTATATAGTATAGCAAATCTAGTGGGAACTCTATTGAGTTCTCTTTGTCAATTGCTGAACAAAGAGCAGTTGGCTCTATTCCAGCTTGGAGTTTAGCAATCTTACAATCATGCTGTGGTCTATTGTAACTAGGTATATGCAGAGAAGTGACAGTTATCTCTTAAGGAGCTATCTAGATTAGGGATCCTCTTTGTGAGGTGATAGTCTAACTATAGTATTAGGGCAGTAGTAAGTAAGGTAGTAGGACTCTGGCTAGGTAAAGATCTTGTGCCCCAGTAGATGTAGTTTATATAGCAAGACTCAACATTACCTCTATACCTAGAGGCATAGCATAATGTCTAACCCAATATAATAACTTGATGAGTAATATGCTCAAACAAAGATGCTCTCTCACCAAACTGAGAGAAGAACTAGAAAGAAGGAAGAGGAAGTTGTATTTCAGTTGTAAGAAGTTTGGGCACTTAGCCCAAAATTGCAGGAATAAGAAGGAAGCAGGAAGAGAGGTAATGATACCCCAGAATAAATTCAAGGTGTTGTCAAGTAAGGTGATACAATGTAGAGTAAAAGAAAAGAAGATCAGAAGGCAAGAAGAAGCAAGAAGAGTTGAGTGTTTCAAGTATGTGGAAGAGGAGCACAAATGTAGAGAGTGCCCATTATGGAAGGGAATGAAGGAAAGGCAAGTAGAAAAAAAGACAGTGCATGTGACAATGCCACAAAAGGCATAGCAAAAGAAGCTGAGGAGAGTTGAGAAAGGAGAAGTGGTTCATATGGCCAAACCATGAGAAGCACAGCAAGTAGAGTAGAGGAGGAGTCCAGTATACATCCTACAATGGAAGGTACAGGAGTACTGTGGAGAGAGCATCCCAGATAAGGCATGCCTGTTAGAGCTAAGATGGTATATAGAGGAAATAATTGTATCATATGTGGAATGTGAAAAGTACAGACTAAAAGAATATTATGTGGAGAAAAATAGAGGACAGGGGGTGATCTCAAACAGGCAGAGGTGGTATAAATGTTCAAAGAGAGAAGAGAAAAAGGTGGCACATGGACAAGAGTTCCAGAAGGCACAGCAAAAGAGGGGGGAGTAGCCAAAGGAAGGTTAGGAGGACCTTCAAGATGTTGAGAGAGGTGTGGTTGAATATTAGAGTAGAAAAGTTGAATACGCATAAGGGGATAACTGTAAAAGCACTCTTGGATAGTAATGCCATAGGAATGTTTATGGACAGAAAGATAGCAGCTAGGCATGGGTTCAAGCTGCAGAAATTAGAAAGACTGATAGTAGTTAGGAATGTAGATGGGACAAATAATAGCAGAGAAGCAATCATTTACCAGGTAGAGGTGAAAATTTACTATAAAAACCATATAGAAAGGATAAGGATAGACATATGCAATTTGGGGAAAACAGAGATAATCTTAGGAATGCTATAGCTGGCAGTACATAACCCTGAGATAAACTGGGAGACTGGAGAAGTTAAAATGATAAGATGTCTACCCTTTTATGGTGGGGTAAAATCAAAAGAGAAAGAAAAGAAGAAAAACAAAAAGAGAGTAGCAATCTAGAAGAAGAGAAAATTGTCAGGTGGGCAATAGATGATAAAGAGAACCACCTTCTAATTGAGGAAATGGTCCCAAGAAAATTCCTAAAGTAAAAGAAGATGTTTGGGAAAGTGAAGTCAGAGAGGATGCCAACGAGGAAAGTTTGGGACCACATCATAGATCTCAAAGAGACATTCAAACCACAAAAGAGAAAGATTTACTCTCTATCTAAAGACAAGAGAGAAGAAGTCCAGAATTTTGTGGAAGATCAGCTAAGGAAAGGGTATATTAGACTGTCAAAATCCTCTTAGATATCACCTATCATGACTTGGCAAAACGGCTAAATCATTATTTATATTTCTTTTCTTTTCTTTTCTTTTTCTTTTATCTTGGACTTACTACACAGAAGGGAGTGTGGGAAAGTGTTATGTTCACATGACAGAAAGTCACAACATCACATCACATGATGTCACATGATGGGTCACATGATAGACATGGGAAAGTAGTATACAGATTATGTAGTAGTTGTATAAGTAGTGTAGAAAATCCAACAGGAACTCTATCAAGTTCTCTTTGTCAATCCCTGAGCAAAGAGCAGTTAGCTTAATTTCGGCTTGGAGTTTAGCTTTCTTATAATATACAATTACTATTGTGGCTATGCGTCTTATCTCTTACAGTCCTCATATCTATCAGCTGACTTCTTTGTCATATGCTGTGACCATGTGTGTGGTGTGACATGACATGACCATTTATATGACTATTGTCACACATTTTTGTGACTCTGTGACAGTCACATGATATTTTCCTATGCTCTACCCTAGTAATAAAGAAAAGAAAAGAAAAGAAAAGAAATATTAAATAATGACTCAGCTATTTTGCCAAGTCATGATATCAATGATGTTCTACTCTCAAACAGATGGTCAAATAGAGAGGGTAAATCAAGAATTGGAATAGTACTTGAGAATGTTTATCAACCATAGGCAAGAGCAATGGCCTGAATGGTTGGGAATGGCAGAATTAGCATATAATAATAAAGTGCACTCAAGTACTCAAATGATACCCTTTAAGGCAAATTACGGGCAGGATCTGAGAATGGGATTTGAGGGAAGAACAAAAGGAAAATACGAGGGAGCAGAGAAATTTGTGGAGAAAATAAAAGAAATACAGGAAGAAGCAAAAGCAGCACTGAGTAAAGTGCAAGAGGAGATAAAGAAATATGCAAACAGGAAGAGAGGAGAGGTTGACGACTATAAAGTAGAAGACTTAGTAATGTTGAGTACTAAAGACCTGAAGTATCAGATGGTCAGGAGGAGGACAGAGAAGTTAACAAGGAGGTTTATTGGTCCTTACAAAATCAAGAAGATTGTATCATCAAATGTAGTAGAACTGGAATTGCCAAGTACAGTAAAAATACATCTAGTAGTTAACATTAGTAGAATACGACGCTATGTAGGGCAAGTAGAAGGACAAAAGAAGGAGCAACCAGCTCTAGTAATAATTGAAGAGAAAGAAGAATGAAAAGTAGAAAGGATCTTGAACAAGCAATAAATAAGAGACAAGGACAAATACCTAGGACACTGGAAGGGATTCACAGCAGAATCTGACACTTGGGAAGGAAGAGAAAACTTAGAAAATGCCAAAGAGGCAATAGAAGAATATGAGAGGGGATATCAATGGGACATAGAGCAAGTAAATTGACAAGAAAGAGAAGAAGGAACATTTAGAAGAGGAGAATTGCCAGGAAGATTTACAGCAAAGAAATTATTTGGATGGTCAGACAAGAAGTATGATGAAGAATACTGGGGAAGGTTAGAACAGAATTGGAAGCAATGGAAAGGTGGAAGAAGAAGACAAATTTTGGAGACAATCAAAGAGGAAGAAGAAATCAAGCAGAAGAAACCAGAAATTAGAGAGTAGACAGAAGAAGATAAGGAGGAAATGGGCAACATGGTTGACCCTTATTACAAGTTGTAAAAATCCTCAGGATAAGGAAACTTAAGAGGGGGGTAGTGTCATGACTTGACAAAACAGCTAAGTTATTATTTATATTTATTTTATTTTATTTTATTTTCTGGACTTACTATACAAGGATAAAGTATCACATGACCAAGTGTCACAAGTGTCACAGGTCACAGTCAGGTGATGTCACATGACTGAGTCACATGAGGACTGTAGGAAAGTAGTGTACAGACCATGTAGTAGTTGTATAAGTAGTGTACAGAATTAAATGAGAACTCTATTGAGTTCTCCTTGTCAACTTGGACTTGGAGGGTGATTAAGTCATCTAGGCTAAGTTGCTACAATCAAACACAGTGACATCAAGCACTATTATGTAGTCACCAAAGATATGCTTGCAGATATCTTTATCAAGGCCTTGCCTTGTGAAGCCTTTATCACATTTTGCAAACTCTTGGGTATCTATTTGGGCACCTCATCAAGTGGGAGTGTTGAAGATCAACATTGAGATATCCTGCCAGGTACTAACATTGAGTAGGAGCTGATCAAGGAGATATATGTCATGTTTCATTTGTTTCTCCTCAGACATGTCTCATATGTATTTCTCCTATTATATATTTGTATTTAAAGTGCTCTTGTTTGTACAAAAGATAATAATCATCTCTTCATCCCTCACTGCTGTGCCATCAAGTTTGTTAAGGCTTCTTGACCTTGCCAGTCCTCTTGGTCAAAAGTTGTTTGATCAAGTGGCGATACTGTGGGAGACTATTTGAATGTTCAATGGAGAGACATAGGTGAAACAGAGGATGGAATAGCAAGTACTGATTCAACAAGGAGAGAGAGAAGTGTTTCACAGTTGTGCTGTTGAACATATTGGTCTATCATAGAATTTGAGTGTCTTGATGAGGATATCGCGGAAGCAAAAAAACTTGAGGATAGAGAGCTCAGTCTATCATCCTCTGTCAAATTGATGGTATCAGGAAGGGCAGGCAACGAATTGTCATCTTGAGGATTGGAATGAGGGAGCTAGTTGGTCAACGTTGGGATCTGAGAGATACAATTTTCAAGCAGAAAAAAGACCATCTAGTGAGTATGGAACATTTTTGTTTACTATGAAACCAAACATCTGGCCATGAAATGATGTGCTCACAAAGTCCCTATACCCAAGGTCAGATATCACTTTATAGAAGATGGACACTTCACATAAGATATATAACCTCTTCATTGGATATTCGCCACAGCATGACCATCTCATCACCTTAGACTTTTATGAGCAAGGCAGAAGGAAGATGCTAACAGCACACCTGTAGGAACATGAGATTATCTGAGTGTTCTGCAATGTAGTCATTTACAGCCATACATGTTCCAATGCCACTCCTTGCAGAAAATTGGATTATTGTATGAGCTTCTCAGGTTCCATGCGAAGAACGAGCAGAGTACAAGCAGAATGACAGACATGATACTTTGGAAAATTAAGATACTATTATTACATAAGATCTGAACTGTAGCTAAAATGTACACGAAATATGTTCTATAATTAGTAGGTGAGCCAGTGAGATAAATATCAGCCAAAAACCCTGGAAAGGACAAAAAATTAAGAATTAGATGATATGACAAGAAAAATGACATACTCTTCATGTACTTCGATTCCACCAACACGACTCCTTCTATCTCCATCCACACCTCCAACAGCATCTATCACATCCCTCGCAAGTTCAACAGGTCCACAAACACCAACTACAACACCCGTTATAACCTGAATATCTTCCTTCTCCCTCGACTCAGATGCAGCATCAACATCAACATGCAACTTTCGCATAGCCTTTTTTTCATAGAATACACCGTCATAACCCCGACAAGCATAATGCGGTTGTCCTGTACTGCCTTTAATGGAGTTCTCATTGAAGGTATAGGTCATATTGATATCTGACACGTCAAAGCGAGTGCCGAGAGATAATGCTTTGGAAACCACATAATCAATAACTTTTCCGATACGGGGACGACCTGGGGAAAACGCAAGTCCCGGGATGGTAGGAACACTGGGTACAGTGTGTGATGCACGGGTGTAATGGACCGAGATGCGGAGAGGAGTGAAGACAGATTGGTTGATGAGTGATGCAAATGTTGGAATGAAGGGGACAACGGAAGCTAGGGGTAGTATTTATTGGGTATTAACCATAGGGCAATAGAAAGGCAGACTTACAAGCATCAGGAACTGTCCAGATGAACTCGATCACTTTAACTCTACTTTTCCCCTTTAAATCTTTGTCGACAAGGTCCTTGATCACACTTAAACCAAACGTGATGCCACTACCACCTACAACAATCATAGCAGCAGAGAAACTCGCAAGGTTTGTATGACCGGGACCACCTGCGTGACATCGATCAACATCTCGTGTATAATGGCAATCAGCCAAACAACGCACCATATGGACCCTCGATCCAGAACTTGACCTCACGACTAAGAAACCCATCCACATAAGCACTCATTTTTGCCATCTCATACAACCTCTTCGTCCATGTCCCAGTTCTCTTACACATCAATATCATACCTTCTTCACCATTCCTTCGACGGATATTGCCACCCATCAAAGTATCCGAAGCACTGACTGAAGCGATAGTGAAAGGATGCATCTCAGACCAGCCGAACCACCCCAAACCGTTGGTAAGGATCCGTACTCGCATGTGTTGACCTGCACGCCAGCCGGAATTGATATTCAAAACCTCGATCCTTGTGAGGTCCAGCTCAGGGAGAGGGCGGATAGTGGCTGTTACAATGCGAGTTTTGAGGAAACGAAGGACGTAGTCAAGGCCGAAGATACCAGCTGTAGCCAGCACATATGGTATGAGTCTTGGTTTGTGTAAGTAGAGCTGGTACGAGATGACGTCAGATAACTATGATCTGAGCGGCATAACCTACCCCTGGAAGAATGAGACTAAAACACAAGACATTGTGGGAAGGATAACGAGTTTGGAGGGGAAAGTGGTCTTTGAGTTTTGTAGTTGAAGATCTCCATATATTTTTGTGTCGCATCACTTTTACTATTGATAATTACATAATTATATAATAAAATTGAAATAGAAATTAAATGAATGAGAAAACCAATAAATGAAATAGAAATAGAATGAGATGATG
>Ga0153985_1000394_pt1 | contig 11874 bp, 11 predicted proteins | sample TSGA069MetaG_FD_104715 | JGI IMG/M metagenome (GOLD analysis project Ga0153985, IMG submission 104715) | Attine ant fungus gardens microbial communities from Georgia, USA - TSGA069 MetaG | ecosystem: Host-associated > Fungi > Mycelium > Unclassified | place: USA: Georgia, Alexander Wildlife...
CTGTTGTAGGAAGGGAGCAGAGCGACCTGACTTACAACAGTGCAAATTACCAGTGAAGGAAGGGAGCACAGCGACCTGATGTACAATTTACAAACTGACTGTGGCCTTACTGTTGTAGGAAGGAAGCACAGCGACCTGATGCACAACAGTGCAAATTACCAGTGAAGGAAGGGAGCACAGCAACCTGACGTACAATTTACAAACTGACTATGGCCTTACTGTTGTAGGAAGGGAGCAGAGCAACCTGACTTACAACAGTGCAAACTACCAGTGAAGGAAGGGAGCACAGCGACCTGACGTACAATATTTCTCACTGTGTCACAGACCGTTGTTGGAAGGGAGCAAAGCGACCTGATAGACAACACTATCTGCAGCTGCGCAGACCATTGTAGAAAGGGAGCGTAGCAGACTAACTTCAACACAAACTTAATAACACAGAATTAGTAGAGGGTTCAAGAAGGGCCAGAGGCCCAGATGAAAACCTCGTCTAGTATGTATGCTGCACCAAACATGGGAGTGATGGCTGCTGAGTGAGCATGACAAAGCTTCACCTAATCATGACTAAGTTTTACCTAATGGCTCTCTTTTCACTCAAAAACTCTACAAAATTCAAATAAATTCACAATAAATTCAAATAAATTAGGATAAATTGGAATAAAATTGGAACAGGCAGTGAGCAAAGTGAGCTGGCTGTGGCCTTACTGTTTTAGGAAGGGAGCACAGCGACCTGACGCACAACAGTGCAAATTACCAGTGAAGGAAGGGAGCACAGCGACCTGACACACAACAGTGCAAATTACCAGTGAAGGAAGGGAGCACAGCGACCTAATGCACAACAGTGCAAATTACCAGTGAAGGAAGGGAGCACAGTGACCTGACGTACAATTTACAAACTGACTGTGGCCTTACTGTTGTAGGAAGGGAGCACAGCGACCTGATGCACAACAGTGCAAATTACCAGTGAAGGAAGGGAGCACAGCGACCTGACTTACAACAGTGCAAATTAACAGTGAAGGAAGGGAGCACAGCGACCTGATGCACAATATTGCTCACTGTGTCACAGACTGTTGTTGGAAGGGAGCAAAGCGACCTGATAAACAACACTATCTGCAGCTGCACAGACCATTGTTGGAAAGGAGCAAAGCGACCTGATGGACAACACTATCTGCTGCTGCACAGACTGTTGTAGGAAGGGAGCATAGCGGACTGACTTCAACACAATCTTAATAACACAGAATTAGTAGAGGGTTCAAGAAGGACCAGAGGCCCAGATGAAAACCTCGTCTAGTAGGTATGCGAGACCGAACATGGGATGATGGGCCTAAGTAATTGATTATGTAAAATTATGTAAGTATTTGTCAGTTTTAGCTAAGAATTGGTCATCAAATTTCTTCCCACACACTCTTTTTTCACTCAATTCACTCAACAAATTCTACAAAATTCAGATAAATTCATTAAAAATTAGAAGAAATTCAGGAAAAATCAGAAAAAACTGCAGAGCAGAAAATTAGGGAAAGTATTGGAGGAAGGAAGTATAGGGTACTGTAGACTATTGGAGGAAAGGAGTATAGGAGACTATAGACAAGACTACTGGAGGAAGAGAGTATAGTGTACTGTAGTACACACACAAGACTACTCACTGTTATACTTACATAGACTATTGGAGAAAGGGAGTATAGTGACCTCACAGACAACATAGTGTTAACTTCACTCAGAATTAGTAGAGGATTCAAGTTGGGCTGGAGACCCAGATAAAAATCTTGTAAGAACTTAGACTAAGATGTCTTAGAACTACTCCTAGTCCGAGTTGACAAGGAGAACTCAATAGAGTTCTCATTTGATTGTTGTACACTACTTATACACTTCTTGTGTTTACTTCTATTTATAAACTCTTGTACATCTCTTCTTGGTCATTCTGTCTCACACATCCACTGATTTCCTAATTAAAAGAAAAGAAAAAGAAAAAGAAAATAAATAATGACTTAGCCATTTTTAGCTGTATCATGACACTACCCCCCCTTTCAAGGTTCCTCATCCCGAGGATTTTTATAATTCATAATAAGGGTCACAGATGTTTCCTATTTCATCGTCATCTTCCTCTGTCCACTCTCTAAGTCCTGAACCTTTCTGTTTGATTTCTTCTTCTTTTTTCTTTATTGTCTCCATAGTTCTTTGCCCTCTTGTCCTTTCTTCTTTCCATTGTCTCTAATTTCTTTCTAACCTTGCCCAGTATTCCTTGTTGTACCTTTTATCTGACCATCCAAATAACTTTCTTGCTGTAAACCGTCCTAGCAATTCTCCTCTTTTAAATGTCCCTTCCTCTTTTTCTTGCTTTCTTACATCCTTCATATCTCGTTGATATTTCTTTTTATATTCTTCAATTGCTTCTCTTGCATTTTTGTTATGAGAGCCCCAAACAGGAAAAGGTTTCCCACGCATTTGAACACTTAATCCAAAACCTCAAAGCATACAATGGAGTAAGAATATAAAAAGGGTGGGGACTCAGTAAGTCAAATCACATGACAAGGTCAGGTGATCATAGAACATTCTGGAAAGAACATATGATCGTGGGACTCTAGGGTACAGCCACTGTAGTAGTAGTATAAGTAGAGCTGCAATCCAACAAAGAACTCCATTAAGTTCTTCCTGAACATCCACCTAGGGTGATCACTAAGAGCATTCACTACTTATTGATAACATAAGAACTCAATACCACATCCGAGCACTGTTCACCTCGAACCCTGCTCAAAAATCACTTAAAGGCACAGTTGGCTTCATACCAGCCCTGCGAGTGATTTTCCCCATCACATTTACTCCATACTCTTCCTCACTAGGGAGCACAGCGCTCTCAAGCCTCTTGGATAGCGGGCCCTAGCTGTAAAGGGGACTTCACTGTCAGTTAGGGACAGTGGGTAGATGGCCTGGACAAAGCTCGTGTTCCTGCCTGAGACCTGACCTCCATATTGAGTGGGCTCATAATTAGTTCTTCACTATCAGCTCCGTGCTACCAATCCATTGTGATTGGTCTATGCAGGGGAACAATGGAAAACCTCTTAAAGGCCCGTCTAGTTTAGAGATTCCCTTCTTAGGGATAATATTGTTTTACCCTTCTTAGTTGGTAGTTAGCCATAAGTACAGACAAAGAAGACCACTCGTCCTCCTACAAGGAAACATCAACATCAACATCACTATTACCATCACTATCACCATCACCATCATCAATGTCTCGTCAACAACAACAGCAATAGAGGGAACACCCTTCAGCACCTGCCCCCCCCAAACCAGAGAGGAGTAACTCCTCGCCATGATCGCAACCCTGCAGCAGCAGGTCAATACCATGCTCCTCCAACAGCAAGGGAGCAGAGTGGAGGTTGCAAGACCTCAAGTTTTCAATGGAAGGATGGAAGAGGTGAGCGCGTTCATTAACGTGGCTCGCCTATACATTAGGATGAAGATGATGGAGGAAGCAGCAGCAACCCAGGTGGCCTGGGTATTATCATACGTACAGGGGGGAATAGCAGAAGCATGGAAGGATAACCTGTTGGACGAGTTGGCAAAGGGAGAGTCAGAGGTGGAATTAGCAGAGCAGTGTTATCAATAAGCAGTGAATGCTCTTAGTGATCACCCTAGATGGATGTTCAGGAAGAACTCAATGGAGTTCTTCTATCGAATTGCACCCCTACTTATACTACTATTACAGTGGCTGTACCCTAGAGTCCTGTGGTCACATGTCCTTTTCCAGAATGTTCTGTGATCACCTGACCTTGTCATGTGATTTGACTTACTGAGTCCTACTCTATTTATACTCCCACTCCATTGTACACCTTAAGGTTTTATATTAGGTGTTTAAATGCGTGGGAGACTTTTTCCTGCTTAGGGTTCTCATAACAAGCAGCTATTTGTAAAAATAAGAAACGACTTTGGGGAGACATTGGAGGAAGAGAGAAAAATAGAGCAACTAAGGACAATTGAACAAGGAGGGAGAACCTGCGATGAATATGTGCAGGAATTCAAAAAGGTTGCCAGAGGAAGTGGCTATGAGAGAAGACCCCTCATCGAGGAATTTAAAAGAGGACTAAACGGGGCCATCAGGAGGAAGCTAGCAGAAGCAGAGGAACCACCAACCACCATTGGGGAGTGGCAAGAAAGAGCAGTAAGACTGGATAGAAACCAGAGACAAAGCAGGGCAGAAGAAAGAGTATTGGGGAGGAACGCAGCACGCCCAGAGGGAAATGCGCAGCCTAGAGGGAGAGGATCATATGGGGGAAGAGGGGGGCAGATAACATGGAGAACAGGAGGAGGATACAGAGGAGGAGGAGGAAATGCATCTAATAGAGGAGGAGCTCAAATGGGTCCAAGGAAAGACCCCAACGCAATGGACATGGACAAAGGAAGGGGAGGAGACAGAACATGCTATGTGTGTGGAAAGTGGGGCCATATAGCCAAAAACTGCTGGGAAAGACATAAGGGAAGGGTAGTAGAAACACCGTAGGAGTCGGCAAAAGAAAATGGAGGACAGTGAGCTCTCGGCTGGCCTCTAATAATGTATACAGTGTATTGCACCCAGAAAAATTGGGCAATAAATTGAACTCCATCAATACGACTGAGAGAGTAAGGGACATACAACGCACACTATGACCATTAAGGGAAGTTTGGTTGAAAGTAGGGTTAGAGAAGTTGGAAAGTCACGAAGGAATAGCAGTGAAAGCGTTATTAGACAGTGGGGCGACAGGTCTGTTCATGGACATGACCTTTGCAAAGGAAAAAGGGTTTAAAATGAAGAAGTTGAAAAAACCCCTCTTAGTTAGGAATATGGATGGAACGGCAAACGCAGGAGGGGCTATAACACATCAGGTTGAGTGCAATATGTTCTTTAAGGGACATATGGAAAGAGCGAGAATGGATGTATGCAACTTAGGGAAGACTGAGTTAATACTGGGAATGCTGTGGCTAGCAGCCCATAACCCAGAAATAGATTGGAAGAAAGGAGAAGTGAAGATGACACGTTGCCCACCTATATGTAAAAGAAGAAAGCAAGAAGTAAAGGAGAAGGAAGTAAGAAAGACAGAAAAGGATGAGGACAAGGAAGTGTTAAAAAGGCTGGTGCCCAGGAGATTTTGGAAGTGGAAGAAAACGTTTGGAAAAAAGGAGTCGGAAAGGATGCTAGTACAAAAAACCTGGGACCATGCTATAGAGTTAAAGGAGGGATTTACGCCAAAAAAAGGGAAAGTATATTCACTATTGAGAGAGGAAAGAGAGGAAGTACAGGCATTTGTGGAAGACCAGTTGAGGAAGGGATATATCCGACCCTCCAAGTCACCCCAGACATCGCCAGTACACTTTGTGGCGAAGAAAGATGGCACACGGAGAATGGTACAAGACTATCAACACATAAACCAGTGGACGATAAAAAATGGGTACCCTTTACCCCTCATTGCAGATATATTGGATGGAGTAGGAAAGAGAAAGGTGTTTACAAAGTTGGATTTGAGATGGAGATACAATAACGTCAGAATCAAGGAAGAAGACGAATGGAAGGCAGCGTTCACAACACACATCGGAGTATATGAACCTACAGTCATGTATTTTGGGTTGACAAACTCCCCTACCACCTTCCAAGCAATGATGAACAACCTGTTCAGGGACCTCATAAACCAAGAGGATACAGCGACCTTCATTGATGATATTTTAGTAGCTACAGATATGGAAGAGGGACATGATGAGTTGGTAGAGGAAGTACTAAAGAGATTGGAAGAGAACAATCTGTTTGTGAAACCAGAGAAATGCAAATGGAAAGTAAGAGAAGTAGATTCCTGGGAGTAGTAATCAGTCCAAAGGGAGTAGAGATGCAAAGGGAGAAGGTGGAAGGAGTCCTGAACTGGCTGGCACCTAGGAATGTCAAAGAAGTACAAAAATTCCTAGGCCTTGCCAACTACTACAGGAGGTTTATAAAGGACTTTGCTAGGATAGCGGCACCGCTACATGTGCTAGTCAGAAAAGAGCAAAAGTGGAAATGGGAGAAGGAACAGGAGGAAGCGTTTGAAAACCTTAAAGCAGGATTCACCACAGAGCCCATTCTGGCCATCCCAGACATCGATAGGGAAATGAGAGTGGAAGCAGATGCCTCAGACTATGCGACAGGGGGAGTGTTGTCGACAAAGTGTGAAGATGGAAAGTGGAGGCCAGTGGCCTTCATTTCTAAATCGCTGAATACCACAGAATGAAATTATGAAATTCACAATAAAGAAATGCTGGCAGTTATAAGGTGCCTAGAAGCATGGAGGCACTACTTAGAAGGAGTGAAACTCGAATTTGAAATCTGGACAGACCATAAGAACCTTCAGTATTTTATGACGAGTCAAAAGTTAAACTGCAGACAAGCAAGATGGGCCCTATATCTATCACGATTTAACTTTATGTTAAAACATGTTCCAAGGAAAAAGCATGGGAAAGGCGGACAGAGTAAGCAGGAGACCAGACTGGCAGGAGGGGGTGGAAAGAGATAACGAAGACCAGAAGCTGATAAAACCAGAGTGGATTAGGGGGGTAGAAACGTTGGTGGAGAAAGAAAACCTAAGAGAAAGAATCAGAAAGACACAGGAAGGGGACGAGAGGATAGTAAAAGCAGTAGAGGAGTTAAAAAGGGCAGGAATAAAAGCACTAAAAGATGAAGAGTGGGAAATCGAGGATGGGATAGTATTAAAGGAAGTGTCATGACTTGGCCAAATGACTAAGTCAATATCTATTTTCTTTTCTTTTCTTTTTCTTTTCTTTTCTTAGGAGATCAATGGACATGAGAGAAGATGACTCAAAAGAGATACGCAGGACTTTGTAAATAAGGGTAAATACAGAAAGTGTATAAGTAGTGTACAGAAAGCAAACAAGAACTCTATCGAGTTCTCCTTGTCAACTCAGACCAGGAGGGTGATTAAGTCATCTAAGTTGCTACACTAGAACTCGATAATCCACATCTGAGCACTGTTCACCTTGAACCCTGCTCAAAATCACTTAAAGGTGCAGTTGGCTTCATACCGGCCCTGCAAGTGATTTCCCCCCACTACACTTATTCTATACTCTTCCTCACTGGGGAGCACAGCACTCTCAAGCCTCTTGGATAGCAGGCCCTAGCTGTAAAGGGGACTTGTCAATCAGTTAGGGATTGATGGTGGAAGCGCAATACCAAGCTCAGGTATTGCGTCTAAGACCTGATCTTGTAATTGAGTGGTGCTTAGTAGTATACTTGTGTTCTTTTGCTCTATAAACCTTGTGCTGAAGTCCCATTGTGGACTGTACACACAGAGGAGTAACGCCACATCTTTAAGAAGGTGTTTAGGTTAGAGATCCTCTCCGTGAGGTGATAGTATAACCATAGTATTAGGGCAGTAGCAAGTAAGGCAGTAGGTGTCTAGCTGGGTGAAGATCTTGCACCCCAGTAAATGTAACATTAGTAAGATCATCCCTATTTCAACTTCTCTAGAGATGTAGCGCCATGTCTCTGGAACAATATAACTCTCTTATGAGTGGTATGCTCAACCAATGGCATGCCCTGGCCAAACTAAGGGCAGAAATAGAAGGAAGGGAAGGAAGAGTGTGTTGGAGTTGCAAAGGGTTCGGGCACCTGGCCCAAAATTGCAGGAACAAGGTAGAAAAGGAGAAGAGGGGAGTCACTCCCCAAAATAAGTTTGAAGTATTATCAAGTAGAGTGATGCAGTGTGATGTGAAGAAGAGAGCCATAAGGAAGCTGGAGACTGTGGAAGTAGAATGTTTCAAGTGTGGGGAGAAGAGGCACAAGTGGCGCGTCCTGAAAAGGGAAAGACACAGCAGAGTGGCGCACAAGCAAGAGCCTTGGAAAGTGCAGCAAAAGAGGAGAATAGGCAGAGGGAGGTCAGACGAACCTTCAAAATGCTGAGAGAAGTGTGGCTGAATATTGGGGTAGAGAAAGTAGACATGCATGAAGGCATAATGGTAAAAGCGCTCTTGGATAGTAGCACAACGGGGATGTTCATGGACAAGAGGACAGCAGCAAAACATGGGTTTAGACTGCAGAAACTAGAGAGGCCAATAGTGGTTAGAAATGTCAATAGGACAAACAACAGTGCAGGAGCTATTACCCATCAGGTGGAAGTAAATGTATATTACAGAGGGCATGTAGAGAGGATGAGGATGGATATATGTGACCTAGGAAAGACAGAGGTGATACTGGGAATGCCGTGGTTACAAGCGCACAACCCAGAAATCAATTGGGAAACTGGAGAAGTAAAAATGACGAGATGCCTGCCTCTATGTGGTAGAAGGCCAGGGAAAGTCGAGAGAGTAAAAAGGGTAGCAACCCTAGAGGAAGAAAAAATGGTCAGATGGACAATCAATGACAAGGAAGATTGGGGAAGAGAAGAGGAGATTGAAAAGAACCACAGGAAAATTGAAGAGTTGGTCCCAAGGAAATTTCTAAAATGGAGGAAAGTGTTTGGGAAGGTAGAGTCAGAAAGAATGCCGACTAGAAAAATTTGGGATCATGCTATTGATCTCAAGGAGACATTCAAACCACGAAAGGGAAGAATCTATCCTCTATCCAAAAACGAGAGAGAAGTTCAGAACTTTGTGGAAGATCAACTGAGAAAGGGGTATATTAGACCATCAAAATCCCCTCAAACATCACCAGTCTTCTTTGTGGGCAAGAAGGATGGAAGTAAGCGGATGGTAATGGACTACTGCAACCTAAATGACCAGACAGTGAAAAATAACTACTCGCTACCACTAATTACAGAGCTAATCGACAATATGGGTAGTAAAAAGATGTTCACTAAAATGGATCTGAGGTGGGGGTTCAATAATGTAAGGATAAAAGAAGGAGATGAGTGGAAGGGAGCATTTACAACGCACATAGGGTCCTTTGAGCCAACAGTTATGTTCTTTGGAATGACAAACTCGCCAGCCACATTCCAGGCAATGATGAATGAAATTCTGAGGGACTTAATTAATGAAGGAAAAGTTGCAGCATTTGTAGATGACGTACTAGTAGGAACGGAAACAGAGGAAGAACACGATGAAGTGGTAGAAGAAATACTGAGGAGGCTGGAAGAAAATGACTTGTATGTCAAGCCGGAAAAATGTGCATGGAAAGTGAGAAAAATAGGGTTCCTAGGAGTAGTAATAGGGCCAAATGGAATAGAAATGGAAGAAGGGAAAGTGGACGGAGTACTCAGTTGGCTAGAGCCAAAAAATGTGAAAGACGTCAGGAAATTCTTGGGCCTCGCAAATTATTATAGGAGGTTTATCAAAGATTTCGCTCGAGTAGCAAGGCCTATAAACATGCTGACGAGGAAGGATGAAAAGTGGCAGTGGGGAGTAGAACAGCAGAAAGCATTTAACAAACTCAAGAAGGTGTTCACAACAAAACCAGTATTGGTGGCACTGGATTTAGATAAGAAATTCAGAGTAGAAGCCGATGCGTCAAACTACGCTACTGGAGGAGTACTATCAATGAAGTGCTCAGATGAAATGTGGAGGCCAGTCGCTTTTATCTCCAAGTCTCTCAGCGACACAGAAAGAAATTACGAGATACACGATAAGGAGATGTTAGCAGTCGTTAGATGTCTAGAAGCATGGAGGCATTTCCTAGAAGGAGCAGCAATTAAATTCGAGATTTGGACTGATCATAAGAATCTCGAGTACTTCATAAAAGCACAAAAGTTAAATAGAAGACAAGCAAGATGGGCTCTATACCTGTCAAGATTTAATTTTGTGCTAAAGCACATTCCAGGAAGTAAGATAGGGAAGGCGGATAGTCTAAGTAGAAGACCGGACTGGGAAGTGGGAGTGGAGAGGGACAACGAGAACAAGACATTGGTAAAGAAAGAATGGCTGGAGAATAGAAGGACAGAGAAAGTAGAGATAATAGTAGATGGAGTAGACCTATTAGAGGAAGTTAAAAGGTCGAAAGTAAGAGACGATGAAGTGGTAAAGGCGGTGGAAGAAATGAAGAAAGCGCAGGTGAAAATGTTAAGGAATGAAGAATGGAGAGAGACAGACGGTATCATGTATAAAGAGGGGAAAGTGTATGTGCCAAAGGATAATAAATTGAGGGCAGAAATTATCCAGCTACATCATGACACGCCAGTAGGGGGACATGGGGGACAGTGGAAGACAGTAGAATTGGTCACTCAAAACTTTTGGTGGCCAGGGGTTACCAAAGAGGTGAAGCAATATGTAGAGGAGTGCGACGCTTGCTAGCGCAACAAAAACTGCACAGAACAACCGGCAGGGAAGCTGATGCCAAACTCAATCCCAGAAAAACTGTGGACGCATATATCGGCAGACTTTATCACTAAGTTGCCTTTAGTACAAGAATACGATAGTATTCTAGTAGTAGTAGATCAGCTAACTAAGATGGTCCACTTTATACCAACTACGGAGAAAACATTGGCAGAGGGGTTAGCAAGGTTGTTTAAAGATAATGTGTGGAAACTGCATGGGTTACTGGAAAGCATTATTTTGGATAGAGGACCCCAATTTGTGGCAGGGTTGATGAGAGAACTGAATGGGATGTTGGGAATTGCGAGTAAATTGTCGACGGCGTTCCACCCACAGACTGACGGACAAACAGAAAGGGTGAACCAGGAGTTAGAACAATACTTGAGAATGTTTATTGATCATAGGCAAGAACAATGGCCCAAATGGTTGGGAACAGCAGAATTTGCATATAACAATAAAGTGCACTCGAGTACTCAAACAATGCCTTTTTAAGCAAATTATGGGCAAGACCCTAGGATAGGGTTTGAAGGAAGGAAGAAGGGGAAATATGAAGGGGCAGAAAAATTTGTAACAAAGATAAAAGAGATCCAGGAGAAAGCAAAAGCAGCACTGGAAAAAGCGCAAGAGGAAATGAAAAGGTATGTGGATAGGAAGAGAGCAAAGGTCAATGAGTATAAAGTAGGAGACTTAGTAATGCTAAGCACTAAGGACCTGAAATATCAAATGGTGGGAAGGAGGATGGAAAAGCTGACAGAGAGGTTTGTAGGCCCTTACAGGATAAAAAAATCATATCGTCGAATGCAGTAGAATTAGAACTACCTAATACAGTAAAAATACACTCGGTAGTTAATGTTAGTAGAATACAAAGATACATAAGGCAGGTAGAGGGGCAGAGAAAGGAGCAACCAGCTCCAGTAGTAATCAAGGAAGAAGAAGAATGGAAAGTGGAGAGGATATTGAATAAGTGACGAATTAGAGAGAAAGATAAGTATCTAGTGCGATGGAAGGGGTTCACAGCTGAATCAGATACCTGGGAAGGAGAGGAGAACTTAGAAAATGCTAAGGAAGTGATAGAGGAGTACGAAAGAGAGTACAGAAGAGATATGGAGGACGTCAGGAGACAGGAAAGAGAAGAGGGAACGTTCAGAAGAGGAGAATTGCCGGGACAGTTTACAGCAAAAAAGCTATTTGGGTGGTCAGATAAAAGGTATGACAAAGAGTACTGGGGAAGGTTGGAAAGGAACTGGAGACGATGGAAAGGAGGAAGGAGAAAGGGGCAAAGAACAATGGAAACGATAAAGGAAGAGGAGAAAGAAATTGAACAGGAAAATTCGGGAATAAGAGAGTGGACAGAAGAAGATGATGATGAAGTAGGAAATATGGTCGACCCCTACTACAAACTATAAAGAAAATCCTTGGGACAAGGAACTTTGAGAGGGGGGTGGTGTCATGACTTGGCCAAATGACTAAGTCAATATCTATTTTCTTTTCTTTTTCTTTTTCTTTTTCTTTTCTTTTCTTAAAAGATCAATGGATATGAGAGAAGATGACTCAAAAGAGATACGCAGGGCTTTGTAAATAAGGGTAAATACAGGAAGTGTATAAGTAGTGTACAGAAAGCAA
>Ga0153985_1000397_pt1 | contig 11838 bp, 12 predicted proteins | sample TSGA069MetaG_FD_104715 | JGI IMG/M metagenome (GOLD analysis project Ga0153985, IMG submission 104715) | Attine ant fungus gardens microbial communities from Georgia, USA - TSGA069 MetaG | ecosystem: Host-associated > Fungi > Mycelium > Unclassified | place: USA: Georgia, Alexander Wildlife...
AATTACCGGCACACGCAACAGAGTTGTTAGCGTGATTAAATAGATTCTCTTGATTTATCAAGGTTTCATTCATTACCATATTTTGGAGAAATACGAATTCCAACAAATTCTTGACGCAATCCACATCGCAATCTAATTTGCAAACAAAAATATAATATGTTAGCATTTAATTATGAGGAGATCTTATGAAGAGTGAATTAACCGTCAATGAAATAAAAAAAGGCTATTCAAAAGAAGGAGCGTTCCTTTTTCAATGCTTGTATTGTGATCAGACCTTTGATGATCGCTTTGTCTATCCGATCAATGAAACCAACAGCCAATTAGCCCGCGCTGAAGGAGCGATGATTTATCATATAAAACACGAACACCACGGACCTTTTGACGCATTGCTATCTCTTGATAAAAATCAAACGGGTCTAAGCGATACACAGAAAAAGTTTCTGACTCTATTTAATAAAGGGATTGATGATCAGGAAATAGCTGAACAGCTGAACATTACGACTTCTGCCGTAAGGAATCATCGCTTCAAATTTAAGGAAAAGAAACGGCAGGCAAAAATATTGTTAGCTTTGCTGGAATCCATTGAAGAAAAAGAACAGGGAGATTTTATAGCGAACTCCATCATTGATTCTGATGAACGTTTTGTGTCCACAGAAAAGGAAAGAGAGAAAGTTTTTAAAACTTTTCTCGATGACAATGGAAAAGTAAATCAAATTCCAAAAAAAGAAAAAAAGCGAATTATTCTTATTCAAAAACTCGCGGAGAATTTTACTTCAGACAAGCAATATACGGAAAAAGAAATCAATGAGATCATTTCGATGATGTTCGATGATTATGTCACGATTAGACGCTATCTCATAGAATATGGAATATTAGGTCGAACAGTTGATGGTAAGACTTATTGGAAACTATAGCCTTTTTGAAGGGAGCCTTAATGATGGTACTACCTATGAAAGTGGATCATTTACAAGTTACGGTGAGAGATGTTGGTGCAGTTGAAACATTTTACGATGGGTTGATGGAGGCCTTAGGCTTTGATTTAAATAAAAAAATCAAGGTTTATTTAGAAGAATTGGATATGACTGTCATCGAATATCTCGATAAATCTTATGACTTTGGTATCTGTTCCTCCCTCAAAGAGTATCAAGAGGAAACAATTCATCGAAGAAAACCAGGAGCGGTCCATCATATCGCCTTTCGAGCTTCTTCTAGAAATGAAGTCGATCGGATCTATCAAAAGGTACTTGAGCTTGGTGCTGAAATTTTAGATGAACCACAAATATTTCCGCAGCATGGACCGAACTATTATGCCCTTTTTTTTAACGATCCAGATGGAATCAAATATGAGATCGTGAATAACGATGATCATTTTTAAGAAAAAAGTCAGCGAATTCACGCTGACTTAAACTGTAGACAAGTTACCTCTTCTTATTTTCATTCCTTGAGTAAAGAAACAAGCATCCGATATTAAATCATACTGACTTGTAGCCATAGTTTATTTTACCTGTTTCACTACACTTTTGTAATTTTAACTTGATTGCCATGTTCTTTGATGATAGTAATCAGATTGTTTGTTTTTAACCAAACTGTTGCTGTATTGTCATTTGGATGAACACCAATTAGCTCTGGCTCTTGCGAAAATGCTTCGTCAATAATAAATTACACTTTACATTCGGTATCATTTAAAATTCCAAAAGGTGTCACTGCTCCAGGAATTAGTTGCATTACTTCCATCAAATCATTTTCTGATGCAAAAGATAACGGGCGTGTATTGTTATTTTTTCTAAACTCTTTTAGATCAGCTCTCTTATCCCCCTTAACTGTGATAAGATAATAAGCTCTCTTTTTGTCATCATGGACAAATAAATTTTTTTGCATCAGCTTCTGGATAAGGCACGTCAATTTGAGCAAGCTCATTCATATTATATACCGCTTTGTGTTCTGTAATCTCATGCCAAATATTTTTTTCATTTAAATAATCATATATTTCCTGCTTGTTCATATGTTTACCTCGCTTTTCATTCATTTTGCCAAAACTTCAAAAAATAAAACATTGTAAAATAATACAATGCTCAATAATATTGCTGACTTTTTCATTCCCTAAAGATCGCTACATCCTCAAGGACTCTTCGCAAATTGATCGCATCCCACGGTAAATGTTCACCGATACTAAACCCTACGATCTCAGCTCTTTCAGAGACATCTTTAATGATTCGTGCAATTTGTTCGAGTGTCATCGTTCCCACCGGGGCAGGAAATTTTTCTACATCCAAATATGGTTTACCAGGATTGATGGATCGGTAATCCAGAGGAGAAAGTACATCTAAATCAAAATGGATCGCAAGGTGTTTCAATTGATTTTGAGTCATCCAATCAATTATTGAGTGACTATTTTCGATCAGTTTATCTGGTGTGAGATAATTCATCTTCAAATCATCGACTTGATGATCGCACGGACGCAACTCTTCGTATTTTAAGCCAGCGAGCATAATCTGCTCTACTGTAAAGGGATGGCGAGTTTCTTTCGCAAACTGTGGTGCACCGTGCCCTAAAAGATTTCCCAATACATGCATATGGCCTTTTTGACTGTCTTTGATTGTTGACACATCCGAATGAGCATCTAACCAAAGAATCCCCAGTGAATTAGGATATTTTCCATGTAAATAATCAAAAGGCGCTTGAGATATAGACCAATCCCCGCCTAAAGTAATGACTTTTTCAGGTTGCTTTTCCATCAGAACCCTCGAAGCCTCAGATAACTGTTTTAACAAGCCTTTTCCGCCAATCACACCGTTTTCGATCGGTAACCCTTGTGAAGTATCCTCATCGACAGTGATTTGAATTGTCTCAGCTGTATTGCTTTGCGGAACAATATACCTCAATAATTCAGAACCAAAAACATAATCTGGATTATTCCCACCTTGCCATTGGGGAAATACCAATCGCAGCGTTTTGCTCATAAAAATTGCCTCCTTCAAAATTGAACTTCTTCAAACCGCCACTTGATATGGAACCCTTTTCCTTAAGTATACAAGCCTTCTGTTGTGGGAAGCAATTGATATTGAAAAGAAAAAAAGAATGGGGACTAGCAATCAAGTCCCCATTCCTCATGTACATACAAAGACATTTCTTCATTTTTATCAATCAAGTTATAGAAGTATTTAAGCTGATCCTCTCCTCTGGCCGCAACGCATGCTTCGGGCAAGTCCATACATTTTTGAATGGCGAAAATCCAGATATCTGCAATAAATTCATCACACATCTTTTGATGAATAAGGCTTAAATTAAAAGTATTCACTGGCATATTCTTCCACCTCCTGTCTTTCTTGCTCTGACCAAAAGACGATGACTAATCCTTTAGAATCCGCCGATAATACCATTTCTATTCCTGTCACTTCACTGCTGCGTTCCAAGACATAATAATATAACTGGTCTACACTCCAGCCTTTTGCAGCTAGAGTAACCATTTCTAAACATAATTTATCTACTTTTGATTCTACTTCTGGTGTTGCATACACCATCATGGGTGCATAGCAACAGATATTTTTCAATCTATCCATCACGATCATCCCCTCTTAAGTATAACAAAAAAAGGCTTTCAAAAAGCGATAAAATCCCTCCAACATCTTTTAAAAAATGAAAGAATATTCACTAAGCTTACTCCCCGTTGAACTTATAGCTTTTAAATAATAATTAATCTAAATTATTTTTATTAATATTTTCTCAAGTTTATAAACTGTGAACGGTTTTAGCGAAGAGTACACTTCCAGAAGTCACTAATGACAATAACTGCTAAACTAAAAACCTCCTGCTAACTTAGCAGGAGATCGAGTTTTTAATCATTTCATTACTTTTTTTCAAATATTCACCTGTGATCGTTCCGCTTTCCAATAACTCTTCAGGAACACCGCTAAAGACCACATTTCCACCATTCACACCGCCATCTGGACCGATATCAATAATCCAATCGGCTTGCTTAATAATTTCACTGTGGTGTTCAATGATAATCAATGTATTACCATTATCTACCATTCGCTGAAACAGCCCATTTAATCTTTTAATGTCGGATAGATGTAAGCCGGTCGTTGGTTCGTCTAAAACAAACACCGATTCATTTTGTGTGATTGCTTTGGTCAGTTTTAACCGCTGGCGTTCTCCTCCAGAAAGAGTGACTAAGTTCCGACCAATTGGTAAATAAGTTAAACCTGTATCAATCATTGCTTGTAATTTCTCGAATAATTTTCTACTGCCAAGCCCCTCATAGAAATCTTGCAGTTCTTTAGGTGTCATGTCCAGCACGTCTAAAATTGTACAGCCTCTTAAGCGGTAGCTTAGTGCTTCATCGGAAAAACGATTCCCCCCACAAACTTCACATTCATTCACGATGGGGTCCATGAAGACCAACTCAACCATTATCTCCCCTTTCCCATGACACGTCGGACAAGCTCCGGTTGAGTTAAAGCTGAACATACCGGCTGGAACATTGTTGGCCTTAGCAAAGGTGCGACGAATTTCATCGTAAATCCCTAAATAAGTGGCTGGTGTGGCACGACTTGTCGCTTTGATAGGTGCCTGATTGATGATGGCTATTTCATTAGGAAATTGTTCTGGTAGGACTTTTGTAATTAGTGTGGATTTTCCTGAACCAGCCACACCAGTAATGACGGTCAACACTTGCTTTGGAATAGCCACTGTCACATTTTTTAAATTGTGTAAATTCGCGTCTCGGATCGTCATTTTTTCCTGCCAGCTACGAGGATGCCTGTTGATCGGCAGTGTCTGACAAATTTCTTTTCCGGTTAAACTGTCTGAATGAAGCAGAGCCGGATAACTTCCTCGAAAAATAATTTCCCCGCCCTGTTTCCCGGCTAAGGGACCAATATCAATGACTTCATCGGCAATCGCAATATCATCGGGGTCATGTTCTACAACAAATACCGTATTCTCCTTATCCCGTAGATCCTGTAATAACCGATTGATACGCGAAACATCTCGTGCGTGCATTCCTGTACTTGGCTCATCAAAGATATAAAACATCCCATTCAAAGCACTTCCCATATGCTTTACCAATTTTACTCGTTGTGCTTCTCCGCCAGACAAGGTTGGTGTCTTTCGATCTAACTGTAAGTAATCCAAGCCAATATCGATCAACCGCTGAACTTGTCGCTTAATCTCATTGATAACTTCCTTCACTTCAGGATAGTATAATTGATTTAGAAACTGTAGTAGTTGATTCATATCCATCCGAACACAGTCTGCAATTGAGCACTCCTTGATTTTTACAGATAAAGTCTCCTGATTCAAACGGCGTCCTTCACAATCTGGACAGGGGGCTTCATACAACAATTCTTTTAATTTTTCCTCATACATTTTGCTGCGCTCGGAAAGATCTCGTTTCAAAATGACCCGCTCATAATTCCGACAGATTCCTTCTAATTTTGGATTAACTGGTGTCGAATCCTTTTCCGGATGCCCGTAAATTAATTGATTCCATTGAGCCGACGTTAATTTCTTCAATGGTTGATCATTATCAAAAAAATCTGCCGCTGCATATTGTTTCCAATACCAGTTTCCAACCGCGTATCTGGTATCATTAACCGCACCTTGATTCCAAGATTTTTCCCGATCAATTAGTTTCTTTAGGTTGATCTGGTTTACACGGCCTAGTCCAGAGCACTTCTGACACATCCCTTGAGGATGATTAAATGAAAACTGACTTGCTGATCCGATATGGGGCTGACCTACTCGCGAGTATAACAAACGTAGTAGTGAATAGGTTTCAGTGATCGTACCAACTGTAGAGCGTTGATTCCCGCCTAAAGGAGTTTGATCAATCACGATCGCTGGATTCAGATTTTCAATCCGTTCTGCTTTCGGTTTGATGAACTTAGGCATCCGATTCCGTACGAATGCAGAGTAATTTGCATTCATTTGTCGTTGCGCTTCCGCCGCGATTGTGTCAAAGACTAAACTAGATTTCCCCGAGCCTGACACCCCTGTAAATACAATCAGCTGGTTCTTTTCAAGCTCTAATGAAAGATGTTGCAAATTGTTTTGTGTGAGACCGATTAATCTCAATGGTTTCATCTGATTCCCCCCTTATCTATCTAGTCTAAAGTCTTCCGCAACTGGAGAGTCAAGGAGAGTTTAACATTTTTTTATTTGGAATCATTCACTCTTTTTTGATGATCGCTTAGAAGGTAAGACTTCTTTTTCTTGTTTGCTTAAACAGTCAAAAAACCAGCCCATTCGCTGCGCTGGTTTCTTTTTATAAATAGTTGGCTTTTTTCAATTCATTTTGTGCATTTGATAAATTCTTTTCATTGACTAAAACAATTGGACCAGTACAGCCCATGCCGCTCTCTGCATAAATCTTAGCTTCCCACAGGACTTTGACCGCATCATCTAATTCCATGATCTCGATTCCTGTGATCTCACTCGTAACAATTTCCTTAGCGGGCGGTTCGATCTCTTTTACTTCTACTTCTGCTGTAGGTACTGCTGTTAAATCAGCACAAATTTGTTTCAAACCAGCTTGATCAGCCTTTTGATATTCATTCTGACTGATTTTTCCTAATTTATCTTGGGCTAGTTGGTAAGCATATTCCAAAGCATTGGCGATCACAGGTGCTCCGCTTGCTCGTGAAATAATACAGATATTGCGATCATAATTTCGTCCGATACCAGGACCATAACCTGCACCTAATGTTTCATAATTCCCGCCGCTTGAATAGGCCGAGAAAAGTTTCATCAAAAGGTTGCCAGTCAGACTATCGCATACCACGACATCAACACTGCCTAACAATAGATCATTGCCTCGCAGCACTTTTCCGCCGTCTTCTCGTTGACTTGTACCAAATGTCAGGTCATAACCATTTTCTTGCAGTGCAATCAATGAACGTTCTACCGTTTTAGCCCCTTCGACATTCAAAATCCCGACCGTCGGCTGTTTGATTCCGCAAGCTTTTGCTGCAACGATTCCATTGATCGCATTCAGTACCATCGCTTCATTGCGAACGCCGCTGGTTGTTCCAGTCGTTGTCGCTAAGAACAGTTCTCGGCCTAAAGCTGGTGTAAGTACTTTCCCAACCGTTGAAACACCGATCGGAAAATTATAATGCAAAGTCACACAGCCTTTTATTTCACCGCTGTCAAGCAGCTCTTCCATAATCTCAGCAGACTCTTTTTGACAATTCGTAGTCGAATAGTGATCAAAATCCTTAGCCCACTCCACATCGCTGCCGATCAGAACCAAATCAAACAGATCTTTTTGTTTGATTGCATATGCTGCTGCCTTCATGACTTCTGTTCCTAGTTCACTGCCATCGATAGTTAAACCAATTTTGATCCTTGATTCCATTCGACCGGTCTCTAAACTAGTGGCCAAATCCTCAAAAACTTTTTTGACTGTTTGTTTTACTTGATCAGACATTGCTCCACCTCTATTCTACTGAAAGATTGGCAGCAAAACTTCTTAATGCCTGTGCCACTTCTCGTTTAACCAGTTCTTCTAGATCTTCTTGGTTTTCCTCAGAAACTTTTCCGCTATTGCGTTCAATCAAGATCGACACGCCATCGAATAAATTCGTCATTCGTCCCAAGAATAATGATCCCTTACCAACGATCATGGCGCGATTTTTATCACCAGTGACTAAATCTTCTGCGGCGAACCCTAAATAAGGAATCCCACTAGGAATATGTCCTTGCGTCGGTGCCCAGCCAACCAATGATTTTTCGTTGACAAAAGCCATCAAGTCTTTTTTCTCGATATCTTTACGTAAAACACCGATCGCTCCGATCATCTTTAAATTAGCCAGTGGCACATCTCCTGCTCCAGCCGGTTTAGTGATATCCGGATTTTGCATCTCCACCGAATAGACATCAACATCCTTGATCGTCAATTGTGCTTTTTCTAAAATACTGCCGATCAAAGCCGTCGTTACAGCTTGCGGGCTAGAGCCGCTACCGACTTCATGTTTACCAGTCAAATCATGACGCAAGATCGGATGTATACCATCATTTTCGCCGATCAGCGCCGCAAAACCGCCTAGTACATCTTCTAATATCGGCAGGTTTTTACCGACGTGAGATTTTCCGTTCATACCTAATTTTGCTGTTGCTCCACCAGCCACAAGCACCACTTTTTTATGTGTTCCTGCCGCAACTAACGAAGCCGCCGTAATCAAAGCATGAGTCGGACCTGCGCAAAAACTGCGAATATCCGAACCTGTGGCATGTTCACAACCACATAACTCAGCGATAGATTTAGCGAAGTTACCGCCGCCCCGTTGATTCATGTCGCCGCAGGCTTCTTCACTACATTCGATCACATAATCAATTTCTTTTGGATCAAGCTGATAGTTGTCGATCAGTTGCCGTAAAGCCAGTACACCGCTGGCTTTCACTACTAGGTTTTCCAGCATCACATGTGCATTCAAGTTCACATCAATCTGATGCGCCGGACTAACACAACCAACTAATTTTCGATCGTAATACAATCCTTCTGCTGCATTTTCAGCCAGCTCGTTTTCGATCCACTCAAGCGGTTTTTCACTTTTGATCTTTTCTACAACCTCTTTAAAAAGCGGATGAGCTGCCAAAGCTGTTCGAACTTCTTCTGCAAATGCTTCTTCTAAATGCACCAATTCAAAAACATCAGCGATCTGTAATAAGCCGTAAAATTCTAATTCAGGCATGATTTCGCCGAACTTCCCTTCACGTTTGCCTTCAATTGGTTGATTGACCCACGGTTGGGGCAGTTCCTTCAACGTTTGATAATCCATGTTGCCAATAAACGTCTGATTCGGCGCATAATTCACTACCTCATCATAACTGCGGATATTGTCATAAAGATTCGCAAGATATGGACTGTCAGGCGTAGTGATTTTTTCGGTCGTTTGAGTTGTTCCATTATGCTCGATCATATCCGGTGTATGAACTAAAACATAACTTGCCCCTCTTAATGTCGAATAATTCATAAGCATCCCGTCCTAAATATATTTCTTGATTATGTCTTCGATCGCTTCTTTAGTACAGTCATCTTTGGCTACTTCGTCGACTTTTTCACCATTTTGATAGATGGAAATGACTGGTAGACCTAGAATTTTGTGCTGGATACAAAAACGACGAACTTTTTTCTGTGAGGTATTGAATTTAGTGAAGCGGATTTGATTGCCGTATTGAGCATATAAATCCTCTACATCAGGCATTAAAGCCAAACAATTTTCACAAGTCTCCCCCCACCAATCAACCAAAACAGGTTTATCTTGTTCAATTACTTCGGCAGCAAAATTATCAACAGTTAATTCAATCATTGTGCTGGAACCTCCCTTTTTTATTCTTTCAACATATTTCTGCGCTGAAAATGCTGCGATCGCCCCATCACCAGTTGCCGTAACAACCTGACGCAGAACTTTTGGACGCATATCGCCGGCCGCAAAGACACCTTCGATCGGAGTACACATCGCTTCATCAGTAACCATGTATCCGTATTCATTTAATGGAACTTTGCCTTCATATAACTTCGTACTTGGGATATTGCCGATAAAGACAAAAATTCCAAATAAGCCATCATCTTCATTCGCTTCAAAACGAGTCAATTCATCCGTTTTCGTATTTCGAATCGTCATAGCCTCGACCATGCCGTCACCTTCGATACTATCAACAACTGAATCGTAAATATAGTCGATCTTATCATTCGCCTTAACCGATTCAACCGCGATCGCATCAGCCGTCAAATCGCTCAGGTTTTGAATGATCGTTACTTTACGGGCGAAAGTTGTGATGAACATCGCCTCTTCCACAGCAGAATTTCCGCCACCGATCACAAAAACTTCCATATCTTCAAAGAAAGCTCCATCACAAGTAGCGCAGTAAGAGACACCTTTTCCAGCAAGTTCACGTTCACCAACACAGCCGATTTCTCTTGGAAACGCTCCGTTGGCACAAATAACCGCATGGGATTCATAGACCGTTCCATCTTTACAAGTGATTTTCTTAACACGACCTTCAAGATCTAAATCCGTCACTTCTTTTCTTAATTGAATCTCTGCACCAAACTGCTCCGCTTGCTCTGCCATTCGTTTGATGAGCTCTGGACCTGAAGTTTCTTCTTCCGCTCCTTTGATCGAACCGGGAAAATTAGCAATCTCATGAGTCGAAACGATTTGTCCGCCTAATTTCGTTTTTTCTAAAACCAGAACTTTCAAGCGTGCTCGCGCATTATAAATTGCCGCAGTTAATCCGGCAGGCCCGCCGCCAATAATGACCACATCGTACATCCTTTTATGCTCCTTTCAATGAACCGCCTAAGTGAAAACTCACTCAGGCAGAAATCACTTATTCAAATACAGTTTGCTCGTCAACTGGCGTGGTAATCGCTACTAAGGCTTTCTCAACGATACCGCGACGCAGTTTTTGTTCTTCCTTCAAGCTCAGGCTTGGATTACCTAATGGGTGAGGGATCGCAATGGCCGGAACGATTCGATTCGCTCCAACGGTTTGCGAGATCGGAACAACTGTACAAATGTGGACCACAGGCAGACCTGTTTTTTCAATTTCTTTCACCATCGTTGCACCGCAACGCGTACAGGTTCCTCAGGTGGAGGTCAAAATAACTGCATCGACTCCATCTGCTAATAATTTTTGAGCGATCTCAGCTGCATACTTCTTAGCGTTGGCAACGGCGGTTCCATTCCCAACTGTTGTATAGAAGTAATTGTGCAGACTGCCGATCACACCTTCTTTTTCCATTGCTCTAACTATATCTAATGGCAATACTCGGTTTGGATCTTGGTTTGCATAAGACGGGTCATATCCGCCGTGAGCCGTTTCATACGAATCTGCTGTCAATGTATCAACGTTTTCGATTGAGTACGTTCCATACTTCGAAGCACTACTTGATTCGATCCGATCTGGATTGCCTTTTGGAACAATTCCACCAGAAGTCACAAGCGCGATTCTCGCTTTTGACAGATCACCTATCGCGGTGGCTGGCGCGACGTTATCAAATTCAGGCATTGGGTATTCAGTCGTAAATTCTTGGTCATTCAGTTTACGTATGAGCATATCAACTGCTCTGGCTGAACCGCGTTTTTCATCCTGAAAATTTTTCCGATAACGAACAAAGTAATTATCCACTTCTGGTGAAACTTGTTCTTTCTTCAACAATTTCAACGCAAGACTCGCAAGTACAGGGACTGCTTTTCTCATGCCGGCCGCACTATTTCTAGTCGGCACGATATAGGCACCTTTTTTGTACATCTCAACTCCAGGATTTTCTTCATACATTCCAGTCACAGCTGGAATGCCCAGTTCAGTCATGACTGCTTGGGCAACCTCGCCACAAGCAATGCCATATCTGCCGGCATTAAAAGCTGGGCCTGCAACAACGATATCTGGTTCAAATTGTTTAATACGATCTAATACATCTTTTCTGGCACTATCCAAATTCTCATTAAAGAAACTGTCGCCACACACTACGGTGCCGACGATTTCTGCTTCATCACCAAATGAATTCATGAAAGCAAGACCTGGTCCTACTACTTCGGCTTTAGAGAATGGTTGGATATCCGCCTTTTCTTCACCACCAATCCCAGCATAAAACTGGTTAATGTAGTGAACAACTTTGAACTTAGTCATAAGACGCTCCTTTACTGGTTAGTATTTGGCGTATTGATTCCTCATTTCCGATACTTCTTCAATGATGTCATCAACATCTAAAACCATTTCCATCATGCCGATCTGCTCTTCAAAAACATCTGAGTCGACAACTTCTTTAAATTCTGGCTCTACAGCGTGATATACAGCTAAACCTAGCTGTTCATTGGTCAATGGACC
>Ga0153985_1000398_pt1 | contig 11809 bp, 3 predicted proteins | sample TSGA069MetaG_FD_104715 | JGI IMG/M metagenome (GOLD analysis project Ga0153985, IMG submission 104715) | Attine ant fungus gardens microbial communities from Georgia, USA - TSGA069 MetaG | ecosystem: Host-associated > Fungi > Mycelium > Unclassified | place: USA: Georgia, Alexander Wildlife...
ATTAACTGTTTAATATATCTAACTTTAGAATTTGTACTAACTTTACGCAAAAGAGGGGTCAAGTTAGAATACATATCTTTATCAATCTGCTCACTTTGAGGAAATAACGACTTAAACAATAATTTATCTAAATCTATTACTACTAACAAGTTTTGCGGCGGATAATTTTTATTATAATTTTCCTCAAAATCCTGTTTTATTTTACCTAAGTTATCTACTTCTATAATCTCAGAACAAGCTGTAGAAGAAATAAATAATATTAAGATGAGCAAGAGTTTTTTAGAAGTTACCATATTTTCAAAATATTTATTTTTGTTAATTATATACGATAGACGAAGTTTTACTTGGAAGAGAGCAAGGAGTATATAAGGCGAGGAGTGGAGCGTACACGCAAGTAATGTGAGTACCGCAGAACTTATAATACAACGTAGCCAATTTTTCAAATAAAACGAGTATACCTTAGTGTTAACATATTGTGATGCTAATATCAATTCATATTAAACTATAATATGGTAAATATGTTCGGAAGTTTTTTTAGCTCGCTTGGCAGTACTATAGGAAATTCGTTTGGCGGCGGTATATTTTCAAGTATCGGAAGATTTGCCGGTAAAATGCTCAGTGAGTATTTAGATCAGCTAAACCATGAACCAAATGAGTATGATCAAATTAAAAATTTCAAAGATAGTTTTAAGTATGTTACGGCAAATTACGGTGATCCTATAGCTTTAATCTTCGGTACTGCTAGAGTTAACGGCAAGATAATCTGGGCAGATAAAATAAAAGAGGTAGAAAATAGCACTAAGCATAAAGAGTATTTTCCATATTTCAATAACTTAAAATCCACTACCACTTTTACGGAATATAGTTATTTCTTTTCTTTTGCCGTTAGTATTTGCGAGGGTGAGATTAGTGAGATTAATAGAGTATGGGCTAACGATGAAATTATAAATTTAGGCAAATATAATTTCAGATTATACACAGGATCGGAAGCACAATCACCTGATCCTCTAATTGAGAGCTGTAACGGTATCGGCAAGACTCCGGCTTTTAGATCGCTTAGCTATATAGTATTTGAAGAATTGCCGTTAGAGGATTTCGGTAATGTCATCCCTAGCTTTTCATTTGAAGTAACAAGAAAACCTAATATTTATTTGTCTGATAACTATGTCAAGGTTGAGAATTTAGTTAAAGCTATTAATATGATACCCGGCTCCGGCGAATTCGTTTATGATACGGAAGTTCAGTATAAGACTCAAGAAAGCTCTTTCGGCGGAATCGTGAATCATGAGGCTATCAATTCCCATAATCATTACAATATTGCAGATAGCGTATATAGCCTTAATCAATTACAAAATACTTGTCCTAATATTAAATGGATAGCACCGGTGGTGTCATGGTTTGGTGACAGCTTGGATATAAGCCACTGCTCCATAAAACCGGCTATAGAATTTAACGATCCTCTCACCTCTTACTCATCTGCTTGGCAAGTCGGTCATTATACTAGAGAGAATGCTAAGATAATTTCTAAAGACGGCAATAATAACCCTAATTACGGCGGCAGTGTTAATGATGCTAGCTTAGTGCGTTATTTAATGGAGCTAAAAAGACGTAATTTAAAAATTATGTTTTATCCGATGTTTTTTATGGATTTACCCGGTAAACCTTGGCGTGGACATGTTAGCGGTTCTGCGGAGGCAGTGAGTAATTTTTTCCGTAAGTCGCAAGGCTATAATAACTTTATTCTTCATTATGCAAGACTTGTTAAGGACTATGTAGATGCTTTTATAATAGGATCGGAGCTAATCGGTATTACCTCTATAACAGATTCGGCAAATAATTTTCCGGCAGTGAACGAGCTGTGCAATCTTGCTTGCTCGGTAAAAGAAATAGTAGGTAGCAAGGTGCAAGTTACTTATGCAGCCGATTGGTCGGAATATCATCACACTAGCGGCGGGTGGTATAATTTAGATCCGTTATTTGCCTCCCCTTATATTGATTTCGTCGGGATAGATGCTTATTTTCCTCTGACTAGCTCCTTAAGTTCTCAAATAACCAAAGAAGAAATTATACAAGGTTGTCATAGCGGCGAAGGGTATGATTATTACTTAGACGGCAGCGGTAATAAACAAGCTTTATCTGCGGCTTATGCTTGGAAAAATGTAAAATATTGGTGGGAGAATCAACACTATAATCCTGACGGCAGGCAAACAGCTTGGCAACCTAAAATGAAAAAAATATGGTTTACCGAGTTTGGCTTTCCGTCGATAGATAAAGCTCCTAATCAACCTAACGTGTTTTTCGATCCTAAATGTACAGATGGAGGCACCCCTAAATATTCTTCAGCAGGCACGGATTTCTCAGTACAACGCACGGCTATTAAAGGATTTCTAGAATATTGGCAAACGCAAGAATATATCGAAGAAATGTTTTTATGGACGTGGGATGCTCGCCCCTACCCTGCTTGGCCTCACGGCAATATTTGGAGCGATAACCATTTATGGGAAAAAGGGCATTGGGTGAACGGTAAGTTTGGAGCTTGCAGCCTTGCCGAGATAATAATTGAGCTTTCCAATAGATGTGGAATTGATATACGGAAAATCAATATTTCTACAATTGATGAAGTGGTGGACGGCTTTATTTTAAATAAAATTTTATCTGCTATTGATGCGATTAACTCTCTAAGGATATTCTATTTCTTTGACATAATCGCAAATGAGCATGAAAAGATACAATTCTTAAAACGGGGTAGCGGTAATTTGGAATATATAAGCGATAATGCTTTAATAAAGCTTTCGGACAATAGCTATTTAAAACAAACAGAGATACCGGAGGAAAATATTATCGGCAAATTAAATATTAATTTTATTGATAGGTTTGATAACTACAATAATTGCTATACTTACATAAGTAATGAATCCGTTTCGAACAGTCCAACCCTCAACGTCAAAATCCCTATTATTTTATCACTGCCGGAAATAGAACGCATCGGCGGTTTGATATTAAAAAATGCTTCTATTGAGAGTAAAGTAATCAAATTTTTAATACCGACAATTTTTCATGAGTTTAAGCCTGGGGATTTTTTAATACTTCATTATAGAAAATCTAAATATCAAATTAGAATAATTAATATAAATTTGCGTTCTCTAACCTCTCATATTACCGGCGTTATCGATAATTTATCTTCTTATTATCTACCTGCTGCAAATTCCTTATCCGATTTTGAGAAATTTACGAATGCAAAGATTAAATGTGTCATCCTCGATCTACCTTTTAATATAGCTGAAGGAAATGATCAGCCTTATTTAGCTGTTTATCTACAAAGTAATAATAGTGAATCACTATATGTTTCAACCGACGGCAATGATTATGCTAAAATAGCAACTTTAACAAAGCAAACTTTTATAGGTAGTATTGTTAGCTTTACTGCTGACTCTATCATTATTAACTGTCATAATTTTGAAGATTTAGTTATTGATGACTGGAATTTGGCAGCTTTCGGGCAGGAGATTATAAAATTTAAAAGATGGGAAAAGTTAGATATTAATACTTACGAAATAAGCGAACTTGTACGAGGTGAGTTTAGAACTCAAAGCTTTATTTCCTCACACCAAAATAACGAACATTTTATTATATTGAAGAAAAACTTTAATATAATTCCAGTAGCTGCAAAATTAAAAAATAAAAAAGTATATTTTAAAGTAGGTAACCTATCCCCTATCGAGGTTGTTTTTCAAAATAAGGCAGGGTTGTAGTTGAAATTTATAAGGAGGACATATTTTACAGGTTTAACAAAAAAAGAGATTGAAAAACTAAAATAAATTCTCTATTTTAAATTACTTAAATTGATATATGAGATTAAACTTATGGGAACATATTTAGCTACGGGAATAGTACAAGAGATTGCTATTGCTAAGAAACGGATAAAATATCCAGATCTTACAGTTGATAAAATTATTCAACGACTAAAAGATGAACTAAATCTTAATTATTATAATTTTAGTGAAGATTCAGAAGGGTACTACTGGAAAATTAAGCCTGAACTGCTTGAGGAAAATTTAACGGAATTTTTAAACGATCAATTTCAAATGTATCAAAGTAAACTTGATAGATATATGGAAGAAACTATAACTCAATTAAAAGAAGTTAGTAGTAGCGAAGAAATAATAGAATTGGCTGAAAGTAAATCTTTAATTAATTTTCAGTTAGCGAATCAAATAATAGAATATATACAATTAACTCGTGATAACGGGTTTGATGAGCATATAATGATATTTTACAACTTGATTTCATATTTTATGGACGGCAAAATTATTACGGAAGGTTTAGGTAACAGTTTAAGGTACTTTGAACAAAATATACGCTTACAAAAAAATAAATATCCAATAGTAGATTGTGTAAAAGTAATGGTTACAAGTTAATAGTTACCTATAGTAAAAAATACATGCAGAAATTATTAAAATAGGTAATTCAAGGGGTCTACGAATTCCAGAGGTCTTTCTTGAACAACGCAAAATAAAAAATACCGTAAATTTAACGGTAAAAAATTATTCCCTTATAATAACTCCTTGTGAAAACATTAGAGAAGGGTGGGAAGAAAGTTTTTGTACTATGGCTAAAAATGGAGGCGATCATCTTTTAGATAAAGATGATTTAGATCACTTTAAAACTCTAGAACAAATATTTACTTAAGTCTATACTGCGTAGCCTTTCCCTGACCGATTCGTTCTAGACGTTTTAAATCAACTAATTTTTTTATTATAGACTCGACAGTTCGCTCAGGAAAACCTGTAGCACTTACAGCATTTTTTCGGCTAAATTCTTTGTTTTCTTCATTGATCCAATTCCATAATATTAATTGTTTTTCGGATAATAAATATTCTATATTATCTTCTTCTATAATTTGTAAAGCTTTAGTACTTTGTAGCTTAACAACTTCTAAAAAGAATTTTAACCAAGCGGTAATATTTTCTGCTTCTGTTTTCCAAGAGCTTTGTGTTTTATTAAGTGCCTTATAGTAATCTATTTTATTTTCTTCAATAATACGTTCATGAGAAACGATTTGAGTAAATAAATAACCGTGTTTTAACAGTAATAAATTTGCTAACAACCTACTTGTGCGTCCGTTACCGTCTTGAAAAGGATGAATTGCCAAATACTCAAAAATAAAATTAGCAATAATTATAAGAGGATGTTTGGCTTTATCATTCACTGCTAGGTCATACCAATCTATTAACTCCTGCATTTCTTTATTAACTAAATATGGAGGTGTCGGATCAAATATCACTCCGACTACATTACCGTCCTGATCTTTTGCCTCCACACGATTTGACGCAAACTTATAGCTACCTTTATGCCGAATATCTTTTTCGCTATAGGCTAACATGTTATTATGTAATCCTAACACAAAAGACTCTGTAACATTTATTTCGTTATAATTGTCAAAGATTAATTCAAGACATTGCAAATATCCGGCTATTTCCTGCTCGTCACGTGTTTTGAATTCTTGAACGTTTAAATTTTTATAAAGATTTTCTACCTGATTGTCATTAAGTTTATTACCTTCAATACGATTAGAAGCACCGGTAGAGGTTATAATTACTGAGCGAGTAAGACGATCAATAGTTTTAGGAGGGAGTTGCTTAGTAATTTTTATGCTATTTTTTACCCCGTCAATTTCAGAAATTATTGTATATATTTCTTCAACTATTTCAGGATTTAAGCTTAATCTTTGATGAATACGAAAATCTTGCAGCCTCATTCACAATCTCACATAAGTACTATGTGAGATTATGTGAGATCGTGTGAGAAAGTCAACGAATATTTTTGTAAGTATCTAATGAATATATGAAGATCAACTTGGAAAAGAGCAAGGCGTTTTAAAGCTTTTAACCGCAGCGTATATATTAGTACGTGAGAATTAAAAGCAAAAAACAACAACGCCAATTTTTCAAGTTCATCGAGTATTTATAGGTTCACTTTAATTTTTAAAGAACCCTGATTAGCAACGTATTTCTTCGCTAGAGATAGGTTATATCTAATACCTAATTCCACCATATTATATCTTGTTGAAACACCGCCTCCTAGATTATAAAGCATTCTAGAAGGTTTAAATTTAATAGTTGTAAGCGGATCGCTCATCCCATTAAGATACGCTTGAATATTAGGTGCTTTATTATTAAAATTATAATTTACAAAACCGTGCAACTCAGGTCTTAATATCATATCGTTTACTACGACATTGGTTACGCCTTTCAAACCTAAAATCCCTTCAAATCTATTATATGTATTCTTTTTAACCGATAGGTTTTGGAAAGTAGTACCTGTTTCTTGATAGCTACTGTTTTTAAATGTAGAATAACGAACCCCGAACATTGGTGTTATAGTAGTAAGATGACTTATTAGGTAATTATAACCTCCTAATAACTCACCACTATAAGAAGTATTAGTAAATTTACCTATAGCATTTTGGTTACCTGTTGAGGTCATACGTTTTTCATTATTTTTAATATTGCTTCTACCGTATGAACCTATAAACTCGGCAAACAAATTATTTTGCAACCAATTATAAAGCCCATAAACGGAAAATACATTACTTGAGGCTCTAGTTTTATCGCCCGTTTTATCGTTCTTGTGACGTACTTTGCTCTCTGCTCTAGTATAAGCAGCACCGAGTACTGTAGTATCACCTATTGCATAGTCTGCCCCGATTATACCACCACCGGTTTTGGACTTATAACCGCTTGCACCGTTTTTGGATCTTTGGGTTGCGACGCCATAGAACGGAACACCCCAGATACCCGTACCGATATTATCTTCATCACCGGAAGCAACTACAGCTTGAGGCTGATTGATACGTCTTCTACCGTTAGCATTGTTATTATTAAGAGTTGAAGCCGGTTCATTTAATCCGCTTAGCCCATCTTCATCACCTCCTAACTCATCCAAACGCCCAAAAATTCCCTCTGAGGTTAAATTATCCATATTCACGGCAACGTCGGTCAATACATCTTCGAGTTCCATACCGTTAAACTCTCCAATCTCCTCAGTAACTCCATTTGTATCCGTTCTTTCACCTAAACGCTCTAATGTTTCAGTTATTTCATCTGAAGGCATTAAACCTAAATCGTTCATTAATTTACCTGCATCAGTTGTATTACCAAAGCTAGGAACACTATTCATTAATTGATTTGCTATACCGCTAGCGACAGTACTGCCTTTAGTATCGTTCATCATTTCACTTGGATCAAGGACAGGTTGTATTACTATACCACCGCCGCTACCGCCACCGTTATTATTTCCACCACCACCGCCGGTGTTATCTCCACCGCCGCCGCCACCGCCGCCACCTCCTCCGGTGCCGTCATTTGCAGTTAAGGTAAGTGCAGTATTATCACTAGTCCATTTTATGAATCTATTATTTAAGTCAGTTGACTGAATGGTTACTTGTGTGGCAGGAATAAGTGTTCCACCTTCAACAGTAACTACTTCATATTTATCACCGTTAGCAATCTTAGTAAGATCTGATCTTGATGCAACTTGAACTACTAAATTATTTACACCGGACATATCAACAATCGCAGTGTTACCGACTACTATTTGACCACCGGTTTTTAAAGTTGTGTCATAGTAAGTAATAAGAGTCAGCGAACCGTTATGTGTAACATTTCCGGTATATGTTAATTTATAAGTTGCTAAATCTAAAACGGCATTTGTTGCGTTTAGATTACCATCTACCGTCACATTATCTAACACGACTAAAGTTGCATTATTTGCTACTAAGTTAGTTGCTTTAATATCTTTCTCCAAAATAGTGAACTTATTAGGTGCAAACTGTACGTTTTGAACATTAGTAATCTCTTGTTTTATCCAAGTATTTTCAATAAATTTTAAATTACCGTTAGTAATTGGAGTATCTACTAAAACGGCATCTTTAAACTCGGCAGAAGAAGTAGCATCGGCAAAGTTAAAGGTTTGTGCCGCTACATTGGTTAAATAGTTAAATGACTGTATAGAGCGAGGCATTGAGGTTACGTCTACTTCAACATTCGGTACAGGTAAATTTTTAGGATTTAGATTATTATTACCTCTATCAAAAGTAACAGTCTTACCTGCATCAACGGTAATATTTGTAGAATATACATCACCTTTAGCAGTACTGTTTCCACTAAATTGTACACTAGCAAGGCTTGCGGCACTACCACCTAAATCATAAACAATGCTACCGTCAACATTAAGCTTAGCATTACCTTGATTGTTGTTGGCGGTAGATACGCCTGAATAGAAGTTATTAGTGTTAATATTAACTGTGCCGTTACCTGTTAACTCTATTGCTTTCAATCTTTTATCGGCAGTACCTATATTACCGTTTGCCGTAAAATCAGTTACCGCTAAAGTATGAGTATCATTTCCTGCAGTAGTAACGTTCATAACATTAGCTGCTCCTCCGAGTGTCAAGGTTGCAGTCTGACCGGCATTCGAGAAATTAATAGTTTGGGCATTTACTCCGCCTGTAATGGTAGCATCACTATTTGCAACCTCTACAGTATTAAGAATATGATTAGCTCCAACCGTACTCGCGATATTTATAGCTGCAGTATTATTTAGTTTTAAAGTACCGTTATTATCGTTATCACCTGAAATATCGGTAGCGGTTACGTTATTACTAACCTGTATGGTAGCACCGTTTGATAAAATAATATTACCGCTTTTAACAGTATTGCCGAAATTGACCGTACCTTTTTGTACCGTAATATCACCGACTGCAGTATTTGAACCGACAGCCTCGCTAACACCACCGCCGTTGGTAAATACTAGATTTACAGCCTGACCGCCGCTTGTGTTAATACCGCCCGTTAAATTTGAATTAGCAGCAAAAGTTAAGCTGTTATTACCGTTACCTTGAATTTCATCGATAGAATAATTACCGCCAGCAGTTAATGATACGTTACCCGCTCCTGCTTTTAACATTGCTATATTAGTAATTAAACCGGCAACCTGTCCATCACCCGCAAAATTTAGAGTACCTGCTACTCCGCCAGTGCTTTTAACAGTGCCGTTAATCTGCAAACCATCCGCAAGATTTATTACACCATTGTTATTTTGGAAGTCTACATTACCGTTTATATTACCTGTTGCTGCATATATCGTATTTCTTGTAAAGTACACATCAGCGTTTACTTCTCCAAGCTCTATTGCTTTCACACCAAGCATTATCTTTTCAACAAATATACCAACATTTAAATCAATAATACCGTCTCCATTACTTACAAAATCTAATTCTTTTAATCTATTGCCATCAATACCAAGCGTAGAATTAGCATCAGCACCGTTAATTGTTAAATTTTTATCTCCGGTTGTTAGCTTAATCTTACCGAACTGATCACCACCTGGATTTAAAGCTCCTTGTAAAGTTATAGTACGGTTATTAACATTCGAACTATTTTGTAGATTTAAGGCAGAATCTTCATTTGCAAATTTCATGTTGGCGGTGTTTACATTAAAATCATTACCCTCTGCATCTAAGCCGTAGGTAGCTGCCCCGTTTTCCCCTGCTGCACCTATAATGATATTTGCAATTTTAGCTGATGTTCGGCTTTGATCGGTAAAATTCCCCCCGGCTTTAATATTCAAGTTATTTATATTACTTACATCTAAAGTATCGGCAATTGTAACATTACTTGAAATATTCAATGTAGCAGGACTACTACCGGCTGCACCAAAGGTTCCGTTACCTTCTATCCTTAAATTATTACCGTTACCGTCTAAATTGACTGTTCCACTATTACCGGCTGCACCTTCTATATTACCACCTAATGTTACAGTTTGATTTTGAGGAGCTATTATTGTTAATTCTGAATTTGCATTAAGAAAATTTATACTACTATTTGCTGAATTTAGAAGAGTAACCGCAGCACTATTTACTGCAACGGTAAATGTTTGCGGCGTCCCTGCATTTCCTATATTAATTGTTTTAATATCTCCTATTCCCGCATTAGTAGCTGTTAAGGTAGTTAAAACGTTTAATATACCGTTCTGACCGTCTGTTACGCCAGAATTTAAAGTATAAAATTTATCGTTACTATTATCGCCAGTAAAGTTTAAAACACCGCCGATTGCTCCAAAGTTAATATTAGTAGTAGTTAAACTACCGTCAAGCTCTAAAATACCACCGTTTGTAAATTCAATGCCGCCTATAAACACGTCATCATTTAAAGTTACGGCTGTCGTATCATCACCCTGCACCGATATAAGAGCCGGACTATTTTTTGCATCCGTTCCTATAGCTTTGGTAACACTACCGGTACCGATAAAAATTAAATTTCCTGCTACTCCGCCAGTACTTGTTACTGCTCCATCTATCTCATAACCGTTACCTAAGGTAAATGTACCGGCTTTGCCATTGAAATTAACATTACCTTTGAAATCTTTCATGGACGTTAACTTACCGGCTCCGGCATAAACTGCATTACCTGTTATAACTTCATTTACTTTAGCATTTGAATTAGCATTAACTGTTAAGGTTGTTGCATTTACTCCGCCTTGTACATTATCAGCACCGTTGAATATTATTTCTGTTAATCCTGCTACATTTGTTCCTAAATTTTGTTTAACTGTACCGTCACCTGCAAAAATAAATATTCCACTTGTTTTAACGGTACTAATAGCCGATCCAGTAAGTGTTTTTGTATCACCTAAAGTAAATGTTCCTCCTTGACCTTTGAAATCTATATCACCGTTAAAGTTTCCTGTCGAGGTTAACTGACCCGCTCCCTCATAAAACGCACTAACCGCTGTTGTATCTCCTGTAATTGTGGCATTTGCTCCGGCATTAATAGTCAAAGTGGTGGCATTTACTCCACCAACGATATTATCCGTACCGTTAAATATTACTTGTGTTAATCCTGATCCGGTTATCCCTAAATTTTGTGTAACCTTTCCGTCACCTGCAAAAACAAATATTCCGCTTGGACCGCCTGTACTAATTGCCGATCCCGTAAATGTAGAACCATTACTTAAAGTAAATGTTCCGTCTTTATCTTGGAAATCTACACCGCCGTTAAAGTCTCCTGTTGTTAATTTACCCGCATCGGCATAAACTACATTACCTGTTGTAACTCCTGTAATCGCGGCATTAGCATTTGCATTAACTGTTAGAGTTTCGGCATTTACTCCACCAACAACATTATCCACACCGTTAAATATTACCTGTGCTAATGTTTGTACTATTCCCGCTCCAGTTATTCCTAAATTCCCGTTAACCGTACCGTCACCCGCAAAAATAAATATCCCACCTGTGCCATTACTACTAACTGCCGATCCCTTAAATGTAGAATTGTTGCCTAAAGTAAACGTTCCTCCTTTACCTTGGAAATCTACACCGCCGTTAAAGTTCCCGGTAGATGTTAAGCTACCTACTCCACCATAAACCACACTACCTGCTGTAGTTCCTCCAATAGTAGCCTTTGCACCGGCATTAACCGTTAAGGTTGTGGCAGTTACATTCTGTACTAAATCCGTACCGTTAAATATTACTTGTGTTAATCCTGATCCAGTTATTCCTAAATTCCCGTTAACCGTACCGTCACCCGCAAAAATAAATATTCCGCTTGGACCTCCTGTACTAATTGCTGACCCTGTAAGTGTTTTTTCATCACCTAAAGTAAATGTTCCTGCTTGACCTTTAAAATCAATATTCGCTGTAGTATCGTTTGCAACAATTGTACCGGCTGCACCATAAACTATATTACCATCTTGCCCTAAGTTTAGAGGTTGCACGAAGGTTATTTGACCTGAGCTGTTCATGCTTACA
>Ga0153985_1000401_pt1 | contig 11790 bp, 11 predicted proteins | sample TSGA069MetaG_FD_104715 | JGI IMG/M metagenome (GOLD analysis project Ga0153985, IMG submission 104715) | Attine ant fungus gardens microbial communities from Georgia, USA - TSGA069 MetaG | ecosystem: Host-associated > Fungi > Mycelium > Unclassified | place: USA: Georgia, Alexander Wildlife...
ATAAATAAGTTGAAGAAAATAAAGCGAATGATGTTTGGGCGTTGTCATTTTCAAACATTAAAAATGAAGGTTCTATTATCTGAAAAATGACTAACATCAACAATTCAGGGAAAGATCCATCAAAATGTAGGTTTCAGCTTAATCAATACGACTGGATCAGTTCCTGAAGTTTCTCATGTGCAGCAGTATCTTCTGAGATTTGAAACGCTTGGCTCGGCGTATATTCTCCTTGACTGCCGTCATCCGCGTACTCGCCAAACCCTGTGTTTGTGCTTAGCGCTACCCCATTCCCAGATTTTAATTCATATACTCTGCCATTGTCGCCGAGCAAGTATTTGCTCACTGGTTTACTGAAGTCCATTTTCACCGAATAATTTGACGCGAATGAATCAGCGAATAATTCCTGTTTTCCCACACCGCCATCTTTTGCCGTATAAAAAACACAACCACCGATTGCATGAATGAGGAAAGCACTTTTTCCAGGCATATTATTATTTTGCACCTGAACTTGACCATCCGGCGTATTCGCATACCAGTCACCATGTCCTGCTGCGCCATGATCAAAAAACCACTCACTCACTGCCATATTTCCAATAGCCGCGCGCTGACCCGCCCAATCAAAAAAAGCCTGATTGATCTGAGCTTTTTGTGCATTGCTCAGTTGAGTATTATTTTTTCTGGTAACCGTATCCGCCTGACTAGAACTCTGTGTCTCTTGAAACTCAGAAGATGAACTTGAGGATGTCTCCGAAGTTGAAGAGTCGCTTTTTGCAGTAACAGATACCTCGATATCCGTAGAACCTACAGATTTATCATTCTCTTTATTTCCTGTTGAACGACAGCCCGATAATAAAAATAGTAAACAAAGTCCTAACACTAAATAACTACTGGTTTTCATCTTGATTCCTCCAAAAAATAGAGTGATTTTTGATAACTTATACTTCTGTTTAAGGTTCGATTAAGCTCCACCTATTACAGTATACCTAACCCGATAATCTTTTTCATTTTGCCAGTCACTCCGGTGGCTGGCGACCCTTTTTTGCTTTAGAATAACCACGTTCTATCTAGTTTGATTTCAAAACTTCTATGAACTCTGATGGAATACTATCCGCTAACCAAACTTTCTCATTGCCTAAATAGAATTTGGTCCCGTTATCTCTAGCGTGATCTGTATTGACCACTAAAATAATTGGATGCTTATCTTTTCTTTTTCCTACTGAACTAGCTGTTTCAATATCTTCAGATAAGTGAACATATTGTCTAGCCATAGGCGACAATCCATTTTCTTCAATTTCAGATAAAATATTGTGGGCAGTTCCATGATAAAGATGTGTAGGTGGAATTGCTTCTTCCTTAATTATCTTCATAGGGACAGAGTGTCCATATAAGTAAAATTATTCCGGCTGAAACTGGCAGAGCCTCATTTAAAATGTCAACATCTGAACATAACTCTTCAATCGCAGAAACAGTTGTGCTCGATTCGCCCGTTGACTCTCCTAAAATACTTAGTTTAGGTTTTGGGTCATTGAACTTATCCGTAAGCATCTCTTTTCCAACAATTCCTTGTCCCTTGATTGCGGAACCCCAAATATCGACTTTTTGTTCAGGAGTTACTCGAAGCTCTCCAGAAAAAATTCCAGTACCATCCTTTGACTGACCATTGACTTCGCCTGATGTCAGTTGCATAGCTCCTGCATCAATCTCGTAACTACCGCCATATTCAGAAAAACTTCTCATTATGATTCCAAATCCTGTGTCAGTCGATCCATTCAATTCAGACAGATGCTCTTCAGCATTGTGAGATTCTGGATAGGATTCATAGTAGTTCGATTCAACCCCATTCCCTGTTAGAGCAGTTCCATTGATCGTCCCGCCGTAATTTGTCAAAATACCTTCGACAAAAACGCCGATACCATTCGATGCTTCTCCTGTTAAACAGGCTACATAGGTGCGATCTGTTCCTTCTCCAGCTATTCCAAAGCTTGTTTCTACGGTTACTCCATCTGTAGAAAAAACGCCATAACCATTCGAGTCGGACTTACCTGTCAATTCCGCCCCATCTAATGTATACATCGAAAAAACTGCGCCTGAGCCAGACGAACCTGTCGCTTCCGCGTACATTTTCGTTCCAATTTCTCCTTTATATTCCCCATAGGCATTTCCCTGTTCGAGCTTCTTTCGAAAAGCGGCCATTTCAGAATAATTATCACGAGACGGCGGGTTTTCATCCGTTATACTAATTCCTGCTTGACTAGCTGTTGCGTGAACATTGCCAGTAATGTTATCTGTGCCATCGATCGTATGAATACCAATCTTGCTGGATGTTACATTCAAGTCTACTGGCTTCCAATCCAACTCCTCTTTCTCTCCGATAATCAATTTTGGTACCTTGATTCCATAATCCAAATTATTTTGAATATCTAACGCAGAGTCGCTTAAAATGGTTAACTCACCGTTGGTTCCATCAGTAATAATGATTTGCTGGATACGGTTAACGCCAGAAAATCTTCTTTCAGAATAAAGTTGATTGTCAGTAAAACTTCCGGTATTCGCAATTTCAATAATGGTATTTTCGTCATACAGCCCTTCCTCTTTGACATGGGTAGCTGGATCGTACGTACCATCCGCGTAATCTCTTGGTTCATCCATCAAAAGATAGCTTCCATCAGCTTTCAAGACAATTCCGGTACTCTCAACTGTTATCTTCGATGCAACAGCATCTAACACTCCTCTAGTGATCTTTGGTGAGCTGTTCGGCGTTTTCTCTGGTTCAGTATTCTCTGGGACCCGAGTAGAAGATTCTTCTGTAACTGTATCGTCTTCATCCTCTTTTATAGCCGTTGATTTATCAGTGAACTCATTTTCCACGACATTACTCTGAATTGTCTCTCGTGGAAGAACATCATTATCAGATTCAGGTTTAGTTTCAGCCAAAACAACACCTGAGCACATTTGCGCACTAGTACTAAAAATGAGCCAGATGCTTAACACAGCTCTTGATTTTCTGATCATCCCCCTCTTATTTTTCACGTACTTAGACTTTTTTCCCAAAAACTATACACCCCCTACTGTGCTTCGATTGGATTAAAGCCCATCGCTTGAACACATCTCCACAGAAAAAGTGACTTTGTTTTGATCCTGCTAAAGGCAAAATCATTCACTCCTTCCAGAAATCACTTCAGAAGTGATAAACTGGTTTACTTCGCTAGTTTTAACTTTTCTTTCAAATCGTTCATACAACTTCTCTTTTTTTATTTCGAACAGAATGAGAAATTTCTCGTTTAGTATTTGAACAACTTTCTGTTAAAATAAAAGGAATAGTGCTAAGTTATTTGACTAGCTATCCAAGCGCTTCTTGGTATTACAAAAACCAAGGAGGACACTAAAAACTTTGATAAACGAATGTTTAAAGGGATGCCTTGACGAAAACTGACGGCGGATAAATTATTCTGCGGATAATTTTCAATTTTCTAATGGAAATAGCGCATTCGCGTGCTTTAGCCACTTTCAGTAAGCGTTTTCTCTGTTTTTGAAAAAAGAACCGTCCAAAAATCGTATTTCAATTTTTTTTTTTAGATTTCAGCTAATTTTTTATTGTATTATTTTTTCCATTTGATAAATAACCTGCATACGTTGTTCGATCATCGAATCCGCATAGGTATCTAACGTCAATTGCGTCGAAGTATGTCCTAACATAGCACTCACAGATAAGATATCTCCCTGCGCCTCCAAACATCTTGTCGCAATCTCTCCAATTCGCAGCCCCGTATACAATGCTAAATAAGTAGGTAACCCTCGTACGCCGCCTTCTTTTAAAGCCGCTTTTTCTAAACCGCGTTGTTCTTTTTGTGTTAACGCGCGAATCCTTTTTTTCTTTTCCTTGGGTGTCTTAATAGAAGAAAATGGATTTTCTTTAAGATATTCTAGTTTCTTGGCTTGGTTTAAGCATTGGCATAAAATACGTAGCGTCACTTTCATCGTAGAGCCTTTTAGACCATAACTAGACCATTGCCGAATTATTTCTTTCCCTGTATCTGGTGTTAAATCATTCAATAAATAACTGCCAATAAAGGGAAAAACTTATTTTGTCAGCTTGTATTGATAATTTGCATAGGTAGAGGGCTTTACTTCCCGTTGGATGTGTCTTAACCATTGCCTTCCCCATTCTTCAAGTGGAATACAAAAATTCCCGCGAATGTTTTGGATAGTCTGATAACGAACCTTTAAAGGATAAAGCTTCATCCGTACCTCATGCAGTGTTTTTCCATAAATATACCCGTATTTTACTTGTCCATTTGCCTTACGACCTTTTCGATATCGTCCTTCCCAACGACCATCTTTTCTTCGATAGATATTTTCTCCTCTACGCATATTATTCTCCTTCATTTTGACGGCGAAAATGACGTTCTAAACAGACGTCTTTTCTCCATATTTTTTACTAACGTATTAATTTCATATTTCTAAAATCATACTAAAAATGAATTTTTATCGTTTTTTTGTCAAAAAAACATTGAATTATTAATTTGATTAACCTATAATGGTGTTAATGATTAAATTTAATACGTTTTTTAATCTTTTAAACTAATTTTTTGCTTGGTTTTTGTAATACTAAGTAAATTTTGAATTATAAACTCTTGAATGATTGACACCTCTGGCGTAAAAAACATCCCCTCTGTTGAGGGGATGTTTTTTTATGTACATACTCCATTTATCCTTACTTGGTCATCCTGATTTTTTACAGTATACAATCTTGCTTTTTCCTTCAAACATTTATTTCCTCGGCTATTCGAGAACTACCTCCTCTCTATAAGTCACCCTAACAGATTAATACCGGAGTCAATGATCAAAAAACAAGCTATCCGAAGGCTGTTTTTGATAGACAACAAAAAAACAAGCAATTTAACTCTTGAATTGAAATTTTGCTGCTCTTTATTTCGTTTTGTTTTATACCTTATCGTTAAGTCCTGGATGTAAAAAATAAATTCTGATTACAACAAATAAATTATTTTTACTGACGTTTATTATTTATACGAAACGATGCAATTGTATTATGATTAAATAAAAATTAGTGATAACTAATTTTATTAACAAAACAAATATTTCTATACAATAAATTAATAACGATGTTTATAATAAGATCGAATTAATAATTGTTTTAGGAGAGGATTTTTTTGAAAAAGAATGCTATATGGTTCATGCTCTTCAGTATCTGTGCAGTAACTTTGTTTGAGCCTTTTGTAAACGTTTATGCGAATCAAGTAAACGAAAGTACAGATACATCAGCAGCATCAACAGTAGACGAATCTACAAATCTAGGGTCAACCTTATCGAGAAACATGATTCCTTCTGCATCTACTACAAGAACGAATAATGGCCAACCAGAGTCATCGACGGATAGTGCATCTTCCGCCAAACAAACAACAACACCAAACGAAAATAAAACTAGTTCACGGACCGAAGGGATTACCGCTACTTTTATAAATGGTGATACGCTATTTAAACAATCTTCACTGAATAAAAATAGCATTGTTCCCTATCCTGGTGCGCCAGAATTACAGGAAGGACAGATAAGTTTTGTCGGTTGGTTTACAGCACCTGTTGGCGGGACGCAATTCGACTTTAAAGCGCCTCTCCAACAATCGGCTACATTCTATGCCCATTTCAATCAAACTTATTTGATTCAATTCAAAAACCAACAAGGAACGGTTATCGATTCGGAAGATGTCAAACCTGGCGAACTGATTCCTAAAACCAAGGTTGACTTAACGCCTCCTGTGGGAGAACACTTTTCTTATTGGTATGTAGAAGGTGATACCGCGCAGACTCCCTTCAACTTTGATGCGACCAAAGCGGAGAAACACTTAGTTTTAGTGCCAAAATTCAGTGCTGAAAGGACCGTTTTGTTCATTTCAGAAGGTTCTCAAATTGATCCAGAGTATGTTAACGATGGGGAAGCCGTCCCAAAACCGAGCGATCCAACAAGAGCTGGCTATACCTTTTCTCACTGGTCCACAGAGAATAATGGTGCAGAGGTATATAATTTCAATCAACCGATTACGAACGATCTAACATTGTTCGCAGTGTGGACGCCTAAGAATGTCAACTATACACTCGCCTATTGGCTGGAAAAGCCCAATTTGTCAAAAGACCCTGGTGAAGATGTTTCTAATTACAATTTTGCTTGGTCGACGGTAAAAAGTGACGGTGAAGCTGGAGAAAAATTCAGCGTGAATCAAGCGTTAGCTGATCAGATCAAAAACTCGGACATTCAAGGAACAGCCGCGCTGAATTATTCAGCGTATGCCTTCAGTGATACACATACCATTTCTGGGAATGGTCAAACGGTCATAAATGTCTATTACAAACGAACGATTTATCAGGTACACTTTAATTTAAATAGAAATGATGCGGAAATGACCGCAAACGGAACAACCTATACAGGTGCCGATACTGATTTATATACGATTTCCGCTAAATATGGACAAGACATTCACTCTTTATGGCCGGAAAATCCGACTGTTAAGAGTTCCAATGAAAACTTTCATGGATGGTTCTATCCATCTGATTCCACAAGTTCAGGAAATACAACTACCGGTAATCCAATGACATTGACAAGCAATTTAATCTCTACAACTGGAAAGAATGATTTGACTTTAAAAGCTGACTATTCGACCTCGTCCAAAAAGAATGTTAGAAAGATGTATGTCGAATCGTTCAATCAGACTAGTGAGAAATTTGAAGATCGCTATTATGATCTATTTGATACACAAGTCTACTATTCCTCGTCAGGCGGTTATATAGAGGATCCAATTTATGGATATACGTTTTATAAAAAGCAAACTGAGGATTCTTATAATGGCAGCTATTATTATCTAAGAAATAAGCATACCTTAACGTATAATACTCAGGGCGGTGATTTCCGTGAGCAAGATCAATCAACCACAAAAGAATATCAAGAGACGATCACTGCACCTAAAGATCCGACTAGAGCTGGCTATACATTTGCGGGCTGGTATTTAGACTCTGCCTATCGTGAAAAAGTTGATTTCGATACATTTGCTATGCCAGATAGCAACGAAACCTTTTTCGCAAAATGGGAATCAAATCAAAATACTGTTCGCTATTATGATTCTTTAGGCGGTAAGCTGCTACTGCAGCAAGGATATGCGGACAATGAACAGGTCGCATTTCCAAGCAGCTATGTAAAAGGCGAAACTTATGTGGAGGGTAAAGGAATCTTTAATGGCTGGTTCTGGCAAGTTGGACAATCCAGCTTTGAATTTTCTGACACCATTCCCGTGACCCACGATATTGATCTATACGCAAACTGGCAAACGGATAGTTTCCATATTTCTTATGACCTCGGAAAAGGTAGCGGAACAGCTCCCATTGATGAAAAGGACTACGATCTAACCACGAAGGCACTAGTAAAAGATAACAGCGGCATTACCGCACCAGCTGGAAAAGTCTTTATCGGTTGGAAATCAGATCAGGATAATACGATCTATTATCCTGAGGATCACCTGCAGGTACGAGGAGAAACGAAGTTAACCGCTGTCTACGCTTCTGCTGAAGAAGTTGTCCAGATTAATTATCACGCTGGTGATTATGCAGGCAGTCCGGAAGATGTGTCTCAAAAAGCGATCAAGCAGTCGAATGTTACATTGAAAGGGACAATTTTTGAACGTCCTGGAAAGACATTAGTTGGATGGAGCAACACACTTAATGGCTCTAAAGACTATGATCTAAGTGAATCTGGTGTTGCCATAGTGGATTCGAACATGGACTTATATGCTGTCTGGAAAAATACGCAGGTCAACATCACCTTCTTACCTGGCGACAACGGCACATTGAATTACGCCAATCAGTCGATAACTACTCCTGTTGATTACGGAACGCCCTGGAAAGATGCGGCCATAAATGTTCCCGCACCAAATGCTGATCCAGGCTACAAGTTTTCAGGCTGGTCTCCTACATTGCCTTCAGCCGATGAGCAATTGACGAAGGACGCTATTTTTACAGCGCAATTTGTGAAGAAAGCAAAAGGAACGGTGACGGTTAGATACGTGGATAAAAACGGTCATAAAATCGCGGATGACCGCTCCTTAACAAAAACAGAGGGAGACAAATACGATGTTTCTGGCTCAAATTACCAGCTTCAAGTCGATGGCTACAAGCTGAAAATTCTGCCAAACAATGCAAAAGGAACCTTTACTGACAGCAATATCCTAGTTATATTTACGTATAGTAAAGAAACTCCAAAACAATCAGGAAACGTAATCGTGAAATACGTGGATGCTGATGGGAAAAACATTCATCCAGACTTGGAATTAAGCGGAGAAATTGGAAGCTTGTATGATGTCAAAGGAACAAACATCATGATCGAAGGCTACCATTTCGAGAAATCTACAGATAATATGAATGGAATTTTCTCTAAAGCTCCAATCTATATCACACATGTCTACAAAAAGAATCAAACCGCAAAAAGCAATGATAAAACAAATGGCGGCACACATAAAAGGGCAACGAGCACAATAAAACATCGACCATCTAGTCAATCAAAAAAGATTAAAACTAGTTCTACTATTCAACACCACGCTTCGAACTCATTACCAAAAACCGGTGAAGACAAAAACAGCGGTTTACTACTTTCAATAATCGGCTTTGTTTTGATACTAGGAACCTTCAGTATCGTCCTAGTAAAGAAACAGGATCGCAATAAATAGCCATTAGAGTGGAGCAATCCACTCTTTTTTTGCATAATCAAAACAATCCATAATACCAAGAAGCCCCCTTCGATCTTGTAATCGAAGGGGGCTTCTTGGTATAGTTAATTGAAATTTAATTATAAAAAGGCTAAACATTATACCGTTAATTTAAACAGTTACTTCTCTTTCAAAGCATTTGTTCGGACTTCCGCCTCACGCTTTCTAGAAATAAGCTTGCAGACTAAAATAATACTAGTCAAACATAAGGTAACCCCATTAGCCATGATAATCGCAAAATCCGACTGTACTAACCCATGAATAATCCACAAAAAGACACCAACAACTTGTAAAAGACATGTTTCAAAAGCAATTGACCGAGTATCCTTTGTTTTTAATATTTTAATTACTTGAGGTACAAAGGCAATTGTTGTTAATAACCCTGCTATACTTCCTATCATCGTTTCCCACCTTTTCACCATTATCCTGAACGTTCTAGAATGACTCAATTTTACCATTCAAGGAACATGAAAAAAGTGGATTCGCATAACTTAAAAACTGATTTATAATAATTCATCCAAAAGGAAGAATATTTGTAAATCATCTTTTCATCCCACTAAATTTTTTGTCATTCTTTATGACTTGCCCGATGCCATCTCTGAATCGTTTGGGTTAACAATTTTCGCAAAACAGGCGTTAACAATAAGTAGAAGACAACATTGCCAAAAGCATGCATCACATCCACTGGAACCCCGGCCAAATAATATGGCAGAAACGCTGAGATTCCCAAAAAAGGGGCTTGAACCGCCGAAATGAATAATCCAAACAACAATCCTGTGATTCCAGCATACACAGCTTGTATTAGAATACTGCGCTTAAATGTAGGAATCCTTTTCAACATCCCAGTCAACAAGATAATTAAAAAATAGGTCGCGATTTGTGCAATCGTCCAGACCCCCATCCCCATGTAAAAATTCGTGATGAGAATCGAAAGCAGCCCAACAATCATCCCTTGATAAACACCCCAATAAATCGTAATGATCAATAGGATTGCTGTAACTGGCTGGACATTCACAATAAATTGAAAGGAGGTTCGACTAACCACACATAATGCTACAAACATTGATAAAAGGCTTAACTCCTTTACCCCTAATGAAAAAACCGAATAAATCGTACGGCTAGAATTGTTCAAGTTTGAACACCACGCGATCATTATTTTTCAGCACAACATCCTTCGCTCCAGAATTTACTTCCTCATCATTGATGGTAAACACCCAATATTTATTGTTCTTCGCATCCTGTGCATGTCCATCAATCGATGTAATCATGCCATCTTTATCCTCAAGTTCATAATTTTCCTTTAGTACATCAAATAATTTTTGACCATCTTTAAACGAAACCTCTTCTTTAGATAGCTCATTCTCTCCATCTAACAAAGTAATACTTGCTTTTTTCTCCATTTTTTCACTGCTGGATACTTTTGCTTCAGCTGAGGAATTGTCTGTAGAATCCGCCTCTTTTGATGTGCATCCACTAAGTAATACTAAACTGATTAGTACCGCAAAAACCAAATTTCTTTTCTTCATTATCCTATCCCCTTTAACTTTATTAACTAAAAAGACACCCAAAATCAATGGGTGTCCTAAAAAAATTAAAACAAACGCCCCTGATATTGCTTGTTCGAATCAATCAACGCCAGTGTCTGACTTTGCTTCATGCATTACAGTAGAAAGGGACTGTAAAGGACTCTCACCTTTTTCCTGACTGCTGATTGAAAGTTATTTAGTTTTTAATCAATATCTTTCGACTTACTCTAAAGGCTATCTGACACCTATGATTTTGCAGATTTCCGTTTTTACATTCTCACTTGCCGCTTTTACTAAAAAATAGTTTGAAAACAAACAGAAAGCACCTTTATCTATATTCAAAATAACAGATATGAAGACTGAAAGAAAGACTATAAAAGAAATCCATCCGCAATAAAGCATGACAAAACAAATATGTAATACTGAATTGAACAAAATTGCTCTTTGATTAATAACTAATGTTAGCTATCATTTCTTCCCTCTAAAATGTGAAAGAGATAACATAAGATTGAAAGAATTGGATAGATAGTGCTAGTAGAAGTTTCAGAGGGGCTTGTAGATCTTGGGTATTGGTTGGTTGATCCAGTAAAATTAATCCGCAACCTTGATTATATCTATATATATTCTGTTATCACTAACCGCAAATGTAAATTGATAACCATCTGAAGTGACCGTAGTTTTGTCCCCGGATTCATAAAAATCATTATAAGCTGTATATACTTTGTCGTTATCAACCTCATAATTTATTAAAAAAGAAACAATGATCGCTGCTAGTTCTTTATCTGCCCCTTCTTCGGCGATCATGCTTAAGCCAACTAATTTTCTGTTCCGAATATGTATCCAAGTTTGAGCATCATTTTTATCATCAGCGATAAAAGTACCGCTATCCATAGGGACAGGAAATTCAGTTTCGACGTCTTCATCTAGGTCATTCAGGGTCTTATTCATTCGATCAGCAAAAATATCGTATGAATCAATCACTGTTCTCTTCGGTAGTTTTATTTCAAATTTTGATCTTTTTCCATTTTTTAAAAGAACATTGAGTCTTAGCTTTTGGTCAGTGATCGATGCAGGAATGCCGAGATCGAATTTTTTACCATCAATCGAAACTGAATCCCGAAACCCATCCTCTCTCATAGAAATGACTGCTTTTATATCAGACGGCGCTTCTCCTGTGATGTAATCCAAAAGTCCGCTGCTCTGGTCTACATGCGTTTTAATTGTTGGTTCAGGTGAACCTTTCGTTTTGCAACCACTTAAGCTAGCAAATAAAATTAGAAAAATGATTAACCTTTTTTTCATTTATCCCCCTCCTCGATAGCCCTATATCTTCAGATTTCCAATGATAATTCTAGCTCGGGTCTCACACGCATTTATCTAAGAAGCTGTCTTCATGAATTTAAAAACGCTTGATAATTACCGATATAAAAGCAAGTCGTATGAAGTTTTCGGCAGAAGAAAGGCTTAATTCATAGTCTTTTGACAGTCTTCTACAGTTA
>Ga0153985_1000402_pt1 | contig 11789 bp, 15 predicted proteins | sample TSGA069MetaG_FD_104715 | JGI IMG/M metagenome (GOLD analysis project Ga0153985, IMG submission 104715) | Attine ant fungus gardens microbial communities from Georgia, USA - TSGA069 MetaG | ecosystem: Host-associated > Fungi > Mycelium > Unclassified | place: USA: Georgia, Alexander Wildlife...
ATTACCGGCACACGCAACAGAGTTGTTAGCGTGATTAAATAGATTCTCTTGATTTATCAAGGTTTCATTCATTACCATATTTTGGAGAAATACGAATTCCAACAAATTCTTGACGCAATCCGCTAAACTAAATAATTAGAAAAATATTTTTTATTGGAGGAAGATTATGCCGAATTGCCCAATGTGTCAGTCAGAATATACATATGAGGATCGCGGACTGTTTGTTTGTCCAGAATGTGGTCATGAGTGGTCTGAAAATGATGAAATCGAAGAAGGCTTGGTTGTCAAAGATAGTAATGGCAATCTGCTACAAGATGGTGACAGTGTTACGGTAATCAAAGATCTAAAAGTGAAAGGTGCTTCTGGTGCGATCAAGCAAGGAACGAAAGTAAAAAACATTCGTTTAGTTGAAGGAGACCACAACATTGATTGTAAAGTTGATGGCTTTGGTCCAATGAAACTAAAATCGGAATTTGTTAAGAAGTTATAAGTTAGAAAGATTCTTAGAGTTGTTTTCATAAAAAATTCACGCCTTTCATGCTACACTAAGGTTAGGAAACTGTTTGATTAAAGCAGTGAAATTATCTTTGATCAGAGGAGAATGTATATGTATGGGTACGGATCATTCTATAATTTTCTAGATCCCACGTTTCTATTAGTTATCGCCGGACTAGTCATCTCTGGACTTGCGTCTGCGTATGTCAATTCAACTTTTCGTAAATACGATGAGTTTCGCAGCAGTAAGGGCGTTACTGGAACTCAAGCAGCTGAATATATTTTACGCAGTCAAGGGATCAGTGATGTCGGTGTTCAACAAATCGCTGGAGATTTAACAGATAATTACAATAGCGGGAATAAGATATTGAGCTTGTCCGAAGCAACAGCACAATCTACTTCAGTGGCAGCTATTGGTGTGGCGGCTCATGAATGCGGTCATGCAGTACAGGATGCGAAAAATTATATCCCATTAAAAATACGAGCAGCGATCGTACCGGTTGCGAATATTGGTTCGACACTCTCATTCCCCTTGATTATGCTTGGTGTCTTCATGAGCTGGAACCAAACATTGATCAATATTGGGATTTTGGCGTTCTCATTAGCCTTGATTTTTCAACTGGTAACATTGCCAGTTGAATTTGACGCGTCAAGACGTGCGTTGAGTATTTTGCGTGAGGGAAATATGCTAGAAGAAGATGAATTAGCCGCCGCTCGAAAAGTTTTATTTGCGGCAGCGTTGACTTATGTTGCAGCAGCGTTAGCGACATTCCTGCAGTTGTTACGATTGATTCTGTTATTCGGCAATCGTAGCCGAGACTAAGAGGTTGTGACAGAGATGGTCAACTTCAAGAAATTTCAGTTTATTTCCGAGGAAATTATTTCTGGAACACCGTTTATTCGGAAAAAAGAAGTATGACAAGACTTTTGTCACACTTCTTTTTTTTACCTGAAAATATAAAAATGGTTATTCTGAGTGTGACAGTCGTTTTGTAAATTGCAAAACAGTTTAAAAAGTATACGCTTCCATGTGGTGAGGTTTCTTGTTATTGATAATTTTAAGTGTGTGGTATGATGGAATTAAGGGTGCTGGTGTGTTTTGATAATTCACACTTTTACAGAGTGGTCGAATAGCGTCAAAGGGACATGCAGGCATGACTATCAAAATTTTTCTTTAAGAGAGAATAAAACCATTATTAGGAATAGGAGCGGATACCATGAAAAAATCGACTAAAGTCAAAATCGGAGTAGGCGTTGTTGTTGCTACCAGTACTGCAACAGCCGTAATAGTCTCCGGAAAGCTAATTGAAAAAGCTCGTCATGTATCAAACCGTTGCAAGGTGAAACGTTTTGTCAGCGATAAGTTTGACGGAAGTGAATCATTGCTGGCGATCGTTGATAAATTATCGGATGAAGATTTAGATAATATCATGAGTATTTTAGACAAGATTAAAAGCGGAAAAAAGCGAGTGTCAGTCTATGGTGACTCCATCAAAGACACAACTGAAGATTTGAAAGAACGCTTGATGGATTTTGTAGACAAAATGATGTAAAAGGTGTGCCTGAAATGGCGCACCTTTTTTTGTTACAGGAGTTATGCTAAAGTAAATTGATTGGAAATAGAGATAAATGAGCGAGGAAAGAAATGGAACGAGAAAGTCACTTAACTGAAGAAAAAAAGATTTTTTTTATGCAGGAGGCAATTGCTGAGGCGAAAAAAGCAGAGGCGCTTGCGGAGGTTCCTATCGGTGCAATTATTGTTTATCAGGGAAAAATTATCGGACGGGGCCATAATTTACGAGAACATAGTCAGGATGCGACGAGTCATGCGGAAATGTTTGCTATTCGTGAGGCTTGTAAGCATTTGAATAGTTGGCGATTGGAAGAGTGTCAGTTATTTGTCACGTTGGAACCATGTCCGATGTGCAGTGGAGGCATGATCCTATCTCGAGTTGAAGAAGTTTATTTTGGCGCTTATGATCCTAAGGGGGGGACAGCAGGGACTTTAATGAATCTATTGACAGATGATCGATTTAATCATCGTGCATATGTCGAAGGCGGTATCTTGGAAGAGGAATGCGGCATGCTGTTAACAAATTTTTTCCGTGAGATTCGAGCGAGAAAAAAAAAGACTAGCCAAAACGAGTAGAGTTTGTTATACTATTTTTTGCCGAAAGGCAGGACAATGCCGGGCCTGTGAATTGTGTCAGGTCTGGAAGGAAGCAGCACTAAGTGGGATCCGGCATGTGTCTGATAAATGACGTAACAGCAGACTTTTAGGGTCTGCTTTTTTATTTATAAATTAAAGTATAAAAATTTCACAAGATGAAAATTTTATTATCGTGGTTTTAGTCGGTCTGACTGTACAAACTAGGTTAATCGGCAATAAGCGAAAGCTGAACGAGTTTGCGAAACTTTTTTTAATTAGTAAACAATCAAACAGGGCTATGGCTCTGTTTTTTTGAAAGCTGGATTGGTGGAAAATAATTGAAGCTCTTTCAAAATAAGCGTACACTAAAAGTATTAAACTTTGGAGGTGCCGCAATGAAGGAGAAGCAAGCCTTTCATATTAATGGCTATTTAGGGTTAGTTGGATTAATTGTAATTTTTGGAATTGGCTTTTGGGCAATTTTTACTGGGTATTATGATGCAAGTGGTTTTGGACTTATTCTTTTTGGGGTTGTTTTATGGATCGTTGCCGCTTTATTTTTAAGTTCCTTGACGATCATTGGCCCGAACAAAGCAAAGGCAGTTTTGTTCTTCGGAAAATATCTGGGAACGATCAAAGATAATGGGCTCTTTATCACGACGCCTTTAACGAGAAAAATTCCTGTTTCTTTGAAGGTGCGGAATTTTAACAGTTCGCTTTTAAAGGTAAATGATTCGGATGGCAATCCTGTGGAGATTTCTGCAGTTGTAGTGTTTCGCGTAGTTGATACTGCCAAGGCATTATTTGATGTCGATTATTATTTGGATTTTGTTGAAATCCAAAGTGAGACAGCGATTCGGCATATCGCTACTCAATATCCTTACGATACATTCAATGATGATGATTTAACATTGCGGGGAAATACCACAGAAGTTTCAGAAGAGTTAGCTAAAGAATTGCAGGAACGCTTAGCGATGGCTGGGGTTGAAGTAATCGAAACGCGTTTGAATCACCTAGCTTATGCGACAGAAATAGCAAATGCGATGCTGCAGCGGCAACAAGCTAAAGCCATTTTGTCTGCTCGGCAAACGATCGTAGAAGGCGCGGTGACTATGACGCAGATGGCATTAGAGCAAATCGAAAATGGGCAGGAAATTCATTTTACAGATGATCGTAAAGTTCAGCTTATCAATAACTTGCTTGTTTCAATTATCACTGATAAGGGAACGCAGCCAGTAATAAATACGGGTGATTTATCTGATAAATAGGAGGAACGACGATGAAAAAACTGTACATTAAACAAAAGGTTTTTAGTATCGGTGAAAAGTTCACTGTGATGGATGAAGAACAGCAGCCTCGTTATTTTGTCAAAGGTAGTTTCATGAAGATTCCGAAAACATTTCGGATCGATGATGAACGAGGCAATGAAGTTAGTCGGATCACGAAAAAAGTAATCAGTCTCCTGCCAAAATTTTTTGTTGAAATGAACGGGAAAGAAGCTATCGAGATTTCTAAGCAATTAAGTTTGTTTAAGGCGAAGTATTCGATTTCTGCTGAGGATTTGACCGTTGATGGGAATTGGTGGGATATGGATTTTGAGGTTTTGCAAAAAGGCCGAAAAGTTGCTGAGATTAATAAGCGTTGGATCTCATGGGGAGACACATATGAGATCACAATCCTAAATGAAGGATTAGAAAAACTGATCATTTCTCTTGTGATAGCGATTGATTGTGTCAAAGAAGATGAAGCGACTTCTGCATCGTCATCAAGCTAAAAATACCGTTGTTGATGGCTACCTTCAACAACGGTATTTTTGTGTTTAGAAGAGAGTGATTTCTTGAAGTGCTGGACTTTCGATTGCAAGTAATTGTTCTTTGATTTTCAGCCCTTCTTCGCTTGAACCAGAATAGCCGACCAGTTTGCCGTTTTTACCGATTACTCGATGACAGGGGATAAGAATGGGCAGCGGATTGTTGCGATTTGCTTGTCCGATAGCTCGGACGGCTTTTGGTCGTTGGATTTTTTCAGCGATATCAAGGTAGCTGCATGTTTCGCCATAAGGAATTGTCGTTAGGGCTTGCCAGACTTCCTGTTGAAAATCGGTTCCAATCTCAAAAGCATATGGTATATCGAAAGATTTTCGTTCGCCAGCTAAAAATTCAACGAGTTGTTTTTTTGCTGTCTGTAGGATTTTTTGATTGGCGGACGGATTTTCGTCAACTGGTGTATAAGAGATACAAGTCAATGCTGTTTGATTGGCGTCCAACCAAATAGTGCCAATAATTGTTTCGAAATTCATAATTTCACCTGCTTTTTAGCGAACGAGTTTGTTCAGCCTTGTTAACCTATATGTTACTATAGATGGAATAAGAAGAGTTGAAAAGAGGTAGAATAATGGAAAAAATTATTCTTTTACATACAAATGACCTTCACTCCCATTTGGAAAATTGGCCAAAGCTTCGTCGTTTTCTGTTGAACCGCAAGCAAGAAGAAACGGTTGAAAAAAAAGTCATCACTGTCGATCTCGGTGATTTTGTTGATCGCTGGCATCCGCTGACTGAAGCAACAAATGGACAGGCAAATGTGCAATTGATGAATCAAGTTCATTATGATGCGGCAACGATCGGCAATAATGAAGGTGTTGGAAATTCTAAAGCGGAGTTAAATCAGTTATACGATCAAGCAAATTTTGATATTCTATTGGATAATCTTTTTGACAAGCAAACATTGCAGCCGCCTAAGTGGGCACAGCAATCTAAAATTATTACGACAGATCAAGGAACCAAAGTAGGTTTGCTGGCATTTACGGCTCCTTTTCCTTTGACCTATAGCCCCAACGGTTGGGATATTCGTCAAGTGCTGGATATTTTGCCAGGACTCGTGGCGGAGTTGCGTCCAAAAGTCGATGTTCTAGTTTTAATGAGTCATCTAGGAATCAGTGTCGATCGACGAATTGCCCGAGAACTGCCAGAGATTGATGTGGTCCTAGGTTCTCATACACATCATTTGTTTGAGAATGGCGAAAAAATAGAAAAAGTTCATTTAGCGGCAGCGGGGAAATATGGCTATTACGTAGGTGAAGTTCACTTAACGGTTGATGAAAACCATCATATTGTCAAAACATCTGCGCACACTTTTCCAACTGAGAAAATGCTGGCATTACCGGAGGACCAGGAGGAGATCATGGGCTATTTGCAAGAGGGGCATCGCTTGCTGGTAGAAAAAAGAGTAGCCGATATTTCTTTTCCTATGAGTACAGACCTTCAAGCGGAGCACCCGATGATCGATTATACGCTGTCTGCGGTAAAAGAAGCAGCAGGTACAGAAGCTGCGGTTTTGAACTCTGGGCTGTTTCTGACTGATGTACCAGCAGGAATCGTTAATCAAGATCAGCTTCATACAGCTTTACCTCATCCGATGCATTTGATTAAGGTTACGTTAGATGGGAATAATCTAATTCGGCTGATTCTAGAGATGGAGAAAAATCGACATTTTCTCATCAATTTCCCTGTAATGGGAATGGGGTTCCGTGGCAAGATTTTTGGTCATCTTGTATACAACGGAGTTGCTTATGATCGGATAAATCATCAAGTTCGCTGGCTTGGCGAACCAGTAGATCCCGCGCTGGACTATACGATTGCAACAGTTGATCATTTTATGTTCGTGCCATTTTTTCCGACGATTGAAATCGCCGGCCGGTATGAATTTTTATTCCCGGATTTTATTCGCAGTGTTTTAGGAGACTATCTCTCCACTCACTATCCAATCAAATAAAAACAAGGTATAATAGCAAACAGGTGGTGAAACGATGGCAAAAGAAACAAGAGACAAAAAAGAGAAGAAAAACAATCCAGAAAAAACAGTCACTGAAGAGCTGACTGAGGTCTTAGATGAAATCGTTGAGACACCCACTGAAGAAAAGAAAAAAGGTGAACCCGTCGTGTTTATTGACGATAGTAATCTTTTGATTGGTGAACGCCAATATCGCTTAGTTAGAAATTATCGTGATGGCTTTGATGCCGAACGTTTAGGTGAACGCTTTAGTGAGGTCTTGACACGTTATGATTACATCGTTGGTGATTGGGGATACGACCAGTTGCGGCTAAAAGGTTTTTTCCGAGAAGAGGATCGGAAAAGTTTGCCAGAACAGCGGATTGATACATTAGAAGATTATTTGTATGAGTACTGCAATTTTGGTTGTGCTTATTTTGTATTGGAACGGACAGGCGGTAAACGTCAACAAAACCGGAAAAAGCGCAAACGTAAACGCAAAGATAAGCCGCAAGCATATGTTGAAGAAAAAAAGGCGCCTGTGACGGATAAGCCGAAGAAAAAAACAATCATCAAGAACCGTCAACCGAAAAAGGAAACACCCACAAAGATGAAAGAAAAAGACGGACGCTTCGTGATTCGTCAAAGAGAAGAGTAATAAGATGTACAAAGGATATTTAATTGACTTAGATGGGACTATCTACCGGGGCAGTGAACCAATTCCTGCTGGACGCCGCTTTGTAGAGCAACTGCAGGCGCGGCAACTTCCGTTTTTATTTTTGACAAATAATACAACGAAAACCCCTGCGACAGTAGCGGATCGATTAGCGAATGAATTTTCAATTTATGTTGGCCCAGAAACTGTTTATACAGCAACCTTGGCAACGATTGATTACATGAATGATGCTGCTAAAGGAAAAAAAGTTTATGTTATCGGTGAACCTGGACTGATTGATCCAATTCTGTCGACCGGTTACGTTTGGGACGAAGACAAGCCGGACTATGTAGTTGTTGGTTTGGATAATGACGTGACCTACGAAAAATTTGTTACGGCTACGTTAGCAATACAGAAGGGTGCAACTTTTATCGGGACGAATCCAGATAAAAATATCCCAACTGAGCGCGGTTTGCTGCCAGGCGCCGGTTCGGTGATTGCGATGGTAGAAGCTTCTACACAGCAAAAAGCTATTTATATCGGCAAGCCTGAGGCAATTATTATGGATAAAGCGGTAGAAATTTTAGGTATGGAAAAATCGGATGTTTTGATGGTGGGAGATAATTACACGACGGATATCTTGGCAGGGATCAATAATGGCGTTGATTCACTCTTAGTTCTATCAGGCTTCACACAAAATGCCGATGTTCCGATGTTACCAGTGCTGCCGACTTATCTTGTAGAGTCACTAGATGAATGGGGTTTTGATGAAAAATAAATGGCTAGAGCAAATTGGTTTGATCTGTTTAATTGTTACGTTGCTTACACTGGCGATTACGGTAACGATCAATGCTCGTTGGCTTTATCAGTTTGATGTCGGATATTTAGAGTTATTAGACTATACGGCGCTTTCAACAAAAGAATTGCTGCATAATTTTGATCAATTGATGCGTTATTTGAATTTTCCATGGATAGAAACACTTAAAATGAATGATTTTCCGGTTTCAGCTAGCGGAGCACTGCATTTTTATGAAGTAAAAAAATTATTTCTTTTGAACTATGGTTTATTAATCGCGACGATTGTCCCAAGTATTTTTTATGTGCGTTACTTGGTTAAGCAGCAGCGGTTGTGGACGCTGATCCAACCGTTTCGGATTGCTGTTGCGGTTCCAATCGTAATCGCGTTTTTGATGGCGGTGAATTTTGATCGGTTTTTCGTTCTTTTCCACGGTATCTTTTTCAACAATGATGCATGGATCTTTAACCCAGCGACGGATCCGATCATCAATGTTCTACCTGAGACATTTTTCTTACATTGTTTTATTTTATTTTTTGTTTTACTAGAAATTTTTAATCTCTTACCGATTTATTTTAGCAAAAGAGCATTAAAAAAAGAGCGGTAAGCTCTTTTTTTAATGCTCTTATTTGACGATGGAATCTAGTTTGCGGGGATGTTCGTGGGCTAAACGGCTCGCGGCTGATGCTGCGATTGCGCCAACAAGATCATCTAGAAATGTATGGACGTGCACGCCATCATGTTCATTAAGTTTTTTCAAGATACCTGGTTTGACTTTATCGATGTAGCCATAATTTGTAAAGCCGATTGAGCCATAAACATTCACGATAGACAGTGCCATAATCTCATCAATCCCATAAAGTCCTTCATCTTCCTCTAGAATATTCTGCAAAGGATAGTCCAGCTTCTTTTGTTCTGCCAACTTATCCAGTTCAATCCCGGTGATGATTGCATTGTGGACTTCACGTTTGGTCAATACTCGATTAACACTGTGAATACACAATTCGATATCTAGTTTGTCGATATAATCTTTCTGTAAAAAGAAGACTAAATCCGCGATATCTCGAATAGTGACGCCGCGTTCTTCCAAGAGTTCACGAGCCTTTTGTTCAAGAGCAGTCGTTTCGAATACCATATTTTACCTCCGTTAAACTTAGATTTGTGGAAACAGGCTAGTGCTGTGTCCAGGTTGCGCACGATTTTTAGGATTTACATAATGCAGAGCATTGTTGACAGCTGTCGGTGCTTCACCCATACCAGTAGCGATCAATTTCACTTTGCCGTCATAGGTCGCAATGTCACCACAAGCATAGACGCCGGGAATCGACGTGCGCATGTCCGATTCAACAAGGATTGCTTGCCGCGTACTTTCTAGCCCCCAAGACCGTAAGTGATCTAATGAAGAAGAAAACCCGTAGTTAACAATCAAGTAATCCACGTTCAATGTAATTGTCTCATCACTTTTCGCCTTTTGTAAAGTCACATCTTCCAAATTTTGTTCGCCGTGGAGTTCTTTTAGGATATAGGGCGTGTAAATATTTATCGATGATTCTCTTAATTTCTGAACGCTATGTTCATGCCCGCGGAAATTATCGCGACGATGGATGATAGATATTTCTGATGCAATCGGTTCTAACATCAAAGCCCAATCAATGGCGGAGTCTCCGCCACCGGCAATAGCAACTTTTTTCCCTGCGTATTTCATCAAGTCATTTATATAGTAATCGATTCCGTGATTCTCAAAGGTATCCGCGTCCGCAATCATCAAGCGTCTTGGCTGGAAAGAGCCATTGCCAAGAGCAAGAACGACCGCTCTTGTATAATGACTATCCTTATTAGTTATCAGCTCAAGGTAGTCTTCGTGCTGCTTCAATTCCAAAACTTCTTCATCTAAACAGTAAGTATGAGAAAATGTCCGCAACTGTTTCTCTAGGTTTCCAACCAGATCCGCCGCTTTTACGATCGGAAATCCAGGAATGTCATAAATATTTTTCTCAGGATAAAGTGTCGTTAATTGTCCACCAAGCTGTGGCAAACTATCGATCAGCTTTGTTTTTGCTTGGCGAATCCCAGCATAAAAAGCCGCAAACATGCCAACAGGTCCTGCACCTACGATGGTTATATCAAAAATTTCCATATCAACACCCTTTCTTCTCATCGATTGTAACAAATAAATGAGAGAGAAAGAAACGCTTGGCTTGAAGAGGTGGCAAAACCAGAAAAGTTTGTTATGATGGACACAGCAAAAAATAAAAGGAGGACGTTGTAGTGACTCAATTTCCACAATTAAACCTAACAGAAGAAAAAGGTCCGAATGCGACAATCAAAACGAATATGGGAGACATTCAAGTTCAATTGTTTCCTGAAGAGGCGCCAAAAACAGTTAAAAATTTTATTGAATTAGCGAAGAAAGGCTATTACGATGGGGTGATTTTCCACCGTGTCATTCCTGATTTCATGATTCAAGGCGGCGATCCGACTGGTACTGGTATGGGCGGCGAAAGTATTTATGGCGAAAAATTTGAAGACGAATTTTCACGCAATCTATTCAACCTTCGTGGTGCTTTATCGATGGCCAATGCTGGACCAAATTCTAATGGCAGCCAATTTTTTATCGTAAACAATCAAAACGTTCCAGCAAATATGTTGGCGCAACTGGAAGAAGCTGGATTTCCAGGTGAGGTCATCGAAACGTATAAGCAAGGTGGGACACCATGGTTAGATTTTCGTCATACTGTTTTTGGTCATGTGACTGAAGGCATGGATGTTGTAGATGCTATTGGTGCAGCTAAACGAGGCCCGCAAGACAAACCAGTTAATGATATCGTGATTGAATCAATCGAAATTACTGGATAAAAAATACGGCCAACCGGCCGTATTTTTTATTTCAAGGCAATTACAATTCGTTTTAGACCTTCTTCAAGCGTTAATTGTGGACAAGCAACATTCAATCTCATATGTTGTTTTCCGCTAGGGCCATAACTAACCCCAGTATTTAAAACGACTTTTCCTTTATGGATCATGCGATTCTCTAATTCTTCATCTGTATAGCCATATGCCGAAAAATCTAACCATAGCAAATAGGTCCCTTCTGGCTTCATAATTTTTACTTTAGGTAAATGATCTTGAAAAAATTGAATGGTGTAATTTATGTTTGCTTGAATGTAGGGCAGTAACTCAGATAGCCATTCTTTCCCCGTTTTATAAGCAGCCTCCATACCTACCAGACCAAAAGTATTGATTTCTTGCTGGAAGTTTTCTTCTTGTTTACGTAGTAATTGTTTACGCAGTTTATCATTTTTAACAATGACCACGGAGTTTTTGATCCCAGCTAAATTGAATGTTTTGGTCATGGAAGTGAATTGTAAGCTAAACTCACTAAAATCCTCCCCTGCTTTAAAGAAAGAGGTCATTTCATTAGGAGAGAAGACCAAGTCTTGATGAATTTCATCACTTAGGACGAGGATGCCGTATTCTCGACAAAGCTCTCCGAGTTTTTGTAACTCTTCTTTTGTCCAGACGCGACCGCCAGGGTTATGAGGGTTACACAAAATCATAACTTTTACTTGATGTTGTTTGAACTTTTTTTCGATATCAGCATAATCCATCACGAAGCGCCCTGATTCCTCAACTAATTTACTGCGAATCAATTGTCGACGATTCGTGGTGATGATGTTTGCGAAAGGAGGATAGACTGGATCATGAATCAAGATTGTGTCATTTGGTTTAGTAAATGCATGGACGGCTGTAGCTATTCCGGCTAATACACCTGAAAAGAAAAGGATGTCTTGTTTTTCTATAGTAAGAAGCTGTCTTCATGAACTCGTCTTGTGATAAAATTAAGTCAAAAAAGAGGAACAAATAATGGCTTATCCATCTGATTTAACAGACAAACAATGGCATAAAATTGAACATTTCTTTGA
>Ga0153985_1000403_pt1 | contig 11780 bp, 10 predicted proteins | sample TSGA069MetaG_FD_104715 | JGI IMG/M metagenome (GOLD analysis project Ga0153985, IMG submission 104715) | Attine ant fungus gardens microbial communities from Georgia, USA - TSGA069 MetaG | ecosystem: Host-associated > Fungi > Mycelium > Unclassified | place: USA: Georgia, Alexander Wildlife...
ATTTTTAACCTTTTTAAAATATGTTCTTTTCCTAAAATTTCAGCAATTTCAAATACGCTGGGCGTTGCCGTCATACCTGTTATTAAAGCCCTTACCGGTCTCATAATTTCGTTTAATTTTAATCCCTTTCCTGCCGCTATTTCTTTAAATTTACTCTGCACGTATTCTTTATCAAACTGCTCAAGTTTTTCTAAGCCTTGTATAACATAATTAATCAAATCTCGGTCACAATTTTCTATTATTTCTTTTGCTTCTTCTTGATAGGTAATAGGAGTGTCTATTAAATAAATTTTAGCAAGATTCGCTAAATCTATCAATGTTCCGCTTCTAACTAATAACCCTTGTAAACCTCGCTTTATATAGCCTGCTTCTTGTTTACTCACTCGATAATTTTTTTGCAATATCTCTAAAATTTTAATCATTAAACTATCCTCATCAAGAAGTCGCATATAATGAGCATTCAAACTATTCATCTTGGCAAAATCAAGCTTTGCAGGTGACTTGCCAAGTGAATTAAGATTAAACCACCGGATCGCTTGATCCATTGAAATAATCTCGTCATCCCTGTGACTCCAGCCAAGACGCAATAAATAATTACATAAACTTTCGGGCAAATATCCCATATCCTTATAAGCCTCAACGCCTAAAGCTCCGTGCCTTTTGGATAGTTTAGCTCCGTCTGCTCCGTGGATTAGCGGTATGTGGGTCATGCTCGGTACATCATAACCGAAAGCATTATAGATAGCGATTTGCCTTGCAGCATTCGTTAGATGGTCATCTCCTCTAATAATATGAGTTATGCCCATATCGTGATCATCCACCACCACGGCGAGCATATAAGTAGCACTGCCGTCAGCCCGAAGTAGCACCATATCGTCAATGTGGGAATTCTCAATTACCACGTTACCTTGCAAAGTATCGTAAATTGTTATACTACCTGTGTGAGGAGTTTTTAGCCGTATTACCGGCTTTATATCTTTCGGGTAAGTGTCGGGAGTTTTATCACGCCACTCGCTGTTAAAAATAAAATGCTGTTTATTCTCTAAGGCTTTTTGCCGCTGCTTCTCTATTTCTTCTTGTGAGGTAAAACAATAATATGCTTTACCTTCTTCTAATAGCTTTAGTGCTGCTTGCTTATAAAGTTCATTCCGCTTTGACTGAAATATAACTTCCTCGTCCCAATTTAGCCCTAACCATTTCAGTCCTGAAAATATAGCCTCTACTGCTGCATCGGTTGATCTTTCTTTATCGGTATCCTCGATACGAAGCAGAAATTTACCTTTGTTATGCCTTGCAAATAAATAGTTAAATAAAGCGGTTCTTGCTGAACCTATATGCAAAAACCCCGTCGGTGACGGGGCAAATCTAGTAATTACGTTATTAGTCATTTTTTTCCTTACTCTCCCTGTCACACCATGATTTATTCATGGGATCCAGTTAAAAATATCAAATTTATTGATATTTTTAGTTTTTTCCTTGGATCCCGTGGTCAAGCCATGGGATGACATCTAAAAACTTGGATTCCCGCCGTTGCTAAGAATGATATATTAAATACATAAAATAATTCACATCTATATCATCACTTAAATGCCATTCATCTTTAGCTATGTTATATGTCAAGCCTTTCAATTCTTTCAGTTCTATATTAGCATCTGCAAGCATTTCATAGATTTCAGACGGCTTTAAAAACTTACTATAATCATGGGTGTTTTTCGGCACCCATCCTAATATATACTCAGCTGCTACAATTCCAAGCAAATATGCTTTTTTAGTACGGTTAATGGTAGAGATAATTGCCATACCGCCAGGTTTAATATGCTTTACTAAATTAAGTAAAAACTCTTGAACATTTTCAACGTGCTCTATAACTTCAAGGCAGATTACTACATCATATTGCTTATCGCTTTCTAACTCTTCTACAGTACTTTTTAGGTAATTTACCTTTATATTATTTTTTGTAGCATAATCTATCGCCGTATCGATATTACTTTGCAAAGCATCGATAGCGGTAACGTTAAAACCTTGCATAGCTAAGGCGGTAGCAATCAAGCCGCCCCCGCAACCTACATCTAGTATTGCCAAATCAGAAATATCGTTGTAATGCGATTTTATTTTCTCTATTATATAATCAAGGCGAATAGGATTAATGCGGTGTAAAATAGCAAATTCTCCCTCCTTATTCCACCAATTATGAGAGATTTTTTCAAATTTTTCTAATTCTGTTTTATCAATTGACGACATAAGCTTAATATACTTTGATGATTGCCATAATACTAGCCTTAATTTTAATTAGCTGCATATTTGCTCCTATAGGCTGTGTTGCATTGTGGAAAAGATATGTTTATTTTGGTGACGGGCTTGCTCACAGCAGCTTTTTAGCAGCTAGCATTAGTATTATTGCTCATTTTCCTTTGATATATTCAGGCATAATAGTTGCAGTTCTTTTTTCGATTTTTGTGTTCATTTTCCAAAATAATTCCGAAAAGAATGCAGTTATTAATTTAATTTCTAGTTTTATGCTAGCTATTGCCTTAATTATAAATTATTTTGCCTCTACTCAAAACAATATAATAGATTTACTTTTTGGCGATATTTTATCCGTATCTTTCAATGATTTAGTAATACTTGCAATAATGCTGATAACAATTATAAGCTTTATCGTATGTTGTTATAATCAAATTCTTTTGATAATTATTAATAGAGATATTGCCGTAATAAAAAATATAAAAGTGAATATTATTGAGCTGATATTTTTACTTCTATTATCACTGTCGGTGTTTTCAGCAATCAAAATAGTTGGAGTGTTAATGGTGACGGCTGTTTTACTTATTCCTGCCATGATAGCACGATTTATTGCGAGCAGCCCTGCCATGATGATTGCAATAGCAGTTTGTGTCTCATTGTTTATTAACTTCGCTGCCGGTGTTATTTCGTTTTACTCTGATCTACCTCTAACCCCTTTATTTATAATAATCGGTTCTTTTGTTTATGGGGTATTGTATTTAAAAAGATCGTTTTTTTGAATAGAAGAAAAATAAATAAAATAACTTTTGGAACTTTAAAATAAAAAATTATAACAAAAATAAATCTTAATTATGCTTATAGAACTTTATAATAGAATTAATGGCAAACTCCATTTTTGGCAAATGTGGGATAATGAGGAAAAATCAAAATTAATAGTATCCTACGGTATAGTAGGTATAGAAGGAAAATATGACACATTTGATTTGTCCCCTCAGCTATACGAAGATATAGGTGATAAAATAGAGCAGCTTGCAAAAGAAGGATATAAACCTATAGATATAGATGATCATGCGATACTTATAGTTGAGTATAACGTAACAGGTGATTTTGGTACTGCAGAAGATTTAGAAAAAAGACATAAATTGCAAGATTTACTAGGAGAAATTTTAGGTTGGACAGGATTGGGTAACTGTGATGGCGGTAGCGTTGGTGCAGGAACAATGGAAGTATGTTGTTATGTAGTTGATTTTGATATTGCTAAAAAAGTTATAGAAGAAGAATTAAAAGATACGGAGTTTGAAGATTACAATAGAATTTATAATGAAAGTGAAGATAATGAAGATGAGGAACTGAAGTAAGTCTATATTGACATCGTAATATGAAATATAGAAAATAACTTGTATGCGTTTTACAATATTTAATTGCAAATTTGTAAAAAATAAAAAGGCAAGCTATTTTGTAATAACTTGCCTTTTATTTTACTTGAAACTAATCAGAAATTTTAATCTTCGTACATTCTTTTACGAGCAAACTTTCTTTTTCTTCTTGCTGCTTCTTGTGCTTTACGAACCCGTTTTACTGACTTCGGTTCATAATAACGCTGTTCTTTCATTTTACGAAAATAAAGCTCTCTTTGTAGCTTTTTCTTAAAATTCTTAAGCGTATTATCACAATTACCGGCGTGAACATTTACTAGTATCACTAAAATTACTCTCCTTAAAAAAACATTATTATAGTTAATTCAGTTGGATTTGTTGACAGGCGTGAGGAGCAACGTCTATAAATAATAGGCGAGCTGATGAACAACGAAGCAACAAATTTAAATCAATTGACTATAGGTTTGGACAACAATATGTATTATCTATATAATAAGTTATAATGTCAAGGTTAAAAATATGAATATTCAAGAAGAACACCATATAAAAAAAATAAGCTTCGTGCAATCTTTATTAGAATCATTACCGTTTAATGAATGGAATAATAAATTGCTTGAAGAAGCAGAAGAGAAATGCGGTTTTGCTAAAGGCTATAGCTTAATAATTTTCCCAAACGGATTACCTGAAATAATAGAGTTCTTTGAAAGCTATTTAGATAATATTATGCTTGAAAGTTTGAGTAAGCAGGAGGTACTGAGCAAGATCAGGGAAAAAATATCCTTAGCATTAAGAGTTAGAATTAAATCCGTGCTACCGATCATTCACAGCAAAAATGCGGCATATTTTGCCCTAAACTCTTTTCAAGGTACTGAAGTTGCATTTCGTAGCTGTGATGCAATTTGGAAATATGCCGGTGATCAATCAATTGACTATAATTATTATACTAAACGCGGCTTATTACTTTCGGTTTATGTATCATCTATCCTTTTTTATATTCAAGATCAGTCGGAGAATTATATAGATACCGATAAATTTATTGAGACTGCCGTGGAGAATATCGTAAAAACTTTTGCACAGATGAAAAAATTGTTTGATCCCTCAAATATCCCGATAGTTAGAATGTTCACCTAATATTAAGTTATCTTTCCAGCCACATATTTGGGGTGCGGCATTTGCCGTGCCATTAATGAGATGTATACTTACACCTATAACGTAAAATAATCATCAAAAAATTAATATTTATTAGCCTATTTTAAATTTTATATTTACACTAATTAAGTACCATATAATTTTTTAATATAAAAAAGTTAAATATATGTCTAAAAAGAAAGCCTCTGAACAAGAAAAGCCACCGTATGATGTACTTTTAAGTAAATCAGTTTTAAAAAATTTAATGGATTATAAAGAAGCATTAATAAACGGTTCTGAAAGTCCTGGTCCTAACCTAAAAATACAACTAGAAAAAAGGTTAAAAGGGCAAGACTTAAGTACTATAACTACTGAAAAGTTTATTGAAGCAATGCTATCAACCAAAGATATTAAAGCTTTTGCCGAAACTGAGGATTTAAGTGCAAGTGGTAACTGGAATAAGAAAGAAGTTGAAATTTTAGGGGGTATAAATATTGCCATAAATGATCTTACAATATACGGTAACGGGGCACGTAATGGAGAGGCAATAAGTTCAACAGCAGATGTTAGAAAAACACATGATAAGTCATTTAAAGGAAATATTTTAATTACTCAAGGGGCACTGTTAGAAAATATAAGTCTTAGAGGAGAAAAAACACCGGATTACAATAGAGTAGTTAAAAGAGATGAAAAAGGTGAAATAATAAAAGATGAAAATGGTAAAGCAACAATAGATCAAGAGAAATATAATGCGTTAGTTGAAGAAAGGATGTTGCCTTTGTTATCGCACGCTAATGAAACTGCAAAACAAAAGGGTAAGAATAAGCGTGCATTAATTACTATGCCCGGAATCGGTTGTGGTCAATTTGCCGGAGAATTTCAAGAAGAAATGCCGGGGCATTTGGATAAAGCAATGAAAGCGATGTTAGAAAAACATGAAAGTAAATTTTCTAACATAGCATGTGTGTATTATGATCCGTTTAAAGGTGAAAACACTTCACAAGATATAGAAGGAATAAAATATAGGGTTAGACCTTTTACAAAACCTATGCCTAATCACTCTCAAAAATCTCAATTAGAACATCCAAGTACATATGAAGAAGAAAAAGGAGAGTTTGACAATTGTATGCTATTTAAAATTGTTGCCGGTGATCACATTGGACGAGCTGGTAACGATTTTAATACGGAAAATAGCATAAGAACTGATGAAGGTAGTAGTCTTTCTCAAACTGATTTTCAAAGAAGAATGACTGGTGATGAAGGACACTATGCGAAAGACGAGCAAAAATTTCTGCCAAATAATCATAACGATTGGGCAGAATCACACAGAAAAAAAGATCCTTTTTATAATGTTGACGGTAATGTCAAAATTACTTTAGAAAACGGTCAAACATTTTCGTTGAGCGAATATGAGCGTTTACAAAATGCACAAAAATCCAGTATCACTGTCCCTGATCAGAAAGAAATAAACAAAGAAACTTCTATTCCGGTACAAGAAACACAAGAACCATTATTGTCAAAAAACGAAACACAAGAAAATTCTCAAAATGTTAAGAAATCTCAACAAGAAATAAAACCTGATACTCCCCCAGGGCAAGGGGAGTCGGATAAAAAAGAAAACGTTATAAATAATCAGACGTCCAGCCAGACACAGAAAAAACCTGAAAATATTGGTGGATCACAATCAAATAAACCTGCTAATTCACCAGAAAAAAGTGCTGAAAATGAAACAAACTCAGAAAAAACAGAAGAATCTCAACAGCAAAAAGCAGAAGGAGACCGACCAGAAAAACCAGGAGAAGATAAAGTACCGCCGCAACAAGAGACAAAGAAAGGGTTAGAAAAAATTATTGAAATTGTTTCGGTGTTTCTAAAGGAAATAGGTTCAAAGAATCCCGCATTGAAAGCTTTAGCGGCTTTGCTTGATAAAGTATTATATCAAGCCCAAGAACAAAAACTAACTGATAAAGATTTAGCAGAGAAGTACGAACAAGAACAAGCACCTAAAGACCTTATGGAAGCTATGAAATCCAACTTACCGGTTAAGGATAAGGTGTATAGTCTTGTGGGGAGAGCTGCCAAGGCTACAAACATACCTATGTTAAGCAATTTCTGTCAAAATAAACTTGATGAGTATGCTATGCAGCGTGCAAAACAAAAGGATAGTGTAGAGAAAATGAAGAAAAGGTTTACCCATCCACCAGCTTCATCAATTCATACACCGCAACATCCTCGAAATTCTGGTCAATCGAGTGGGTTGGGTCATTCGGGTTCCCATCACAACAATCATGGTAGATAGTAGGGGAGTGCAAAGCAGCTTTTATATTTTTACTTTGGTAGGATAGAAAATGTCATATTATTATTTTAAATAATTATCAAAAATTAATATTTTGTTAGATTATTTTGAATTTTACATTTACAATTATTAAGTACCTGTTTGGTACTTAATAATTTTTTAATTAAAAATGTTAATTATATGTCAAATGAGAAACCAATAGCCTCTAATAACTCTGAACCGGATAAAAAAGCACCTCCAAGACTTGGGGTTTTTTCAGAAAAGAAGGAATCAAAAAGCCAAGTTAAAGATCAAGGAGTAAAGTCTAATGAGACTGAAAAAAGTCATGCAGCAAATTTTAGAAAACGACAAAATGAAGAAAAACAAACAAAAGGAAGATTTTTTTAGTTAATTTATTAAGTGTTATTATATTACTTCAATGTTATTCCTGCCTCCGCGGAAATAACATTGAATGTCTTTATCGAGTCATCCAACAATGGAATATTTATATACTTACTTCTCTAATAACGGGTTATTTAATCCAAGTTTTCCGTAAATTTCATTGTTGTCTATTACTTCTATACCTTTCTTTATCAAGCGTATTATATAATACATTCCTGCACCGAAAATAATTGTATATACTACAATAAAAGCCATCAAAGAAATAAATACGTACTTGCCTAGTACTGGCGATACCGTATCAGCAGTTCTTAAAATGTTGTAAACGATATATGGTTGTCTGCCTACCTCAGTGACAAACCAGCCGGCAAGTACGGCAATAAAGCCTGACGGTGACATTGACATATACCAATACTGAAACCATTTAGTGGTATATAATCTTTTTTTCAAATAGAGATATAGTCCGGCAATTCCTGTGAACATCATTAAAAAGCCGATTCCTACCATAATACGAAAACTAAAAAATACTGTTGCAATAGGCGGACGCTCATCTTTTGCCCATTCTTTCAATCCTTTTACTTCACCGTCTAAACTGTGCGTTAAAATTAAACTACTAGCATATGGTATTTGTATAGCATATTTTGTTTTTTCCTCTTTTTCGTCAGGGAAGCCGATTAAATTAAAAGCCGCTCCTTTTTCCGTATCCCAAATACCCTCCATAGCAGAGACTTTAACAGGCTGATATTTAAGAGTATTTAAACCATGTTGGTCGCCGATAAATATTTGAATAGGGGCAACGAATAATGCCATTAATACTGCCATAAAAAGCATTATTTTAGCATGTTCGATATAACGCTTATTCAAAAGATAAAAGCTTCCTACACCGCCTATAACAAAAGAAGTAGTCAAGTAAGCTGCCGTAAGCATATGGAGAAAACGATACGGGAAAGAGGGATTAAAGATAATTTCTAGCCAGTTTAAAGGATAAAAAAGCCCATCGTCTTTTAGTTCAAAACCGGTAGGCGTATGCATCCAGCTACTAGCAGCAAGTATCCAAAAAGCTGATATTACAGTGCCGATAGCAACTATTAAAGTAGAAATAAAATGGACTTTCTTACTGACTTTATTAATGCCGAATAACATAATACCGAGAAAAGAGGACTCTAAGAAAAATGCGGTAAAAACCTCAAAGCCGAGTAACGGACCAAGTACATTCCCGACCTTATCGGAAAAATTTGACCAGTTGGTGCCGAATTGATAAGACATTACAACGCCGGACACTACTCCCATACCAAAAGTAACGGCAAAAATCTTTACCCAAAATTTGTATATTTCTTGGTAAACTTGCCTATTTGTTTTTAACCATAACCCTTCAATTACTGCTAAAAAGCTTGCAAGACCTATAGTAAATGTTGGAAATATTATATGAAAGCTTATCGTAAAGGCAAACTGAATCCTTGCTAATAATATTTGATCAAATTCCATATGCTAATTATTTTTAGAAATAAATTTCAGATTTGATTTAATTAGCCACCTTTGCTATTATTAAATTCTATCTGATTAGTTTTAATAAATTTCCCTTTTTCGGAGTTCCAATTATAATGAACATTTACTATTCTTATTTCCGTAACGTTAACATCACCGTTCGGCAACTGTGTAACATCATATCCTTTACGAATAGAATCGGTAATTAATAAGCTTGCTTGACAAATATACTTTACGTCAAAGAAAGGGGAATCATCTTCTGTGGTGTTTTCTTCTAAAAAATTATTAGATAATTCTTTTTCTTGCATTTCTAATGGTTTTGAGTTTATTTGTTGATTTTTGTAACATTATTTAAGACAAGAAGCAAGGCTTGTTTGTTATTTTTTAATATATTTAATATTTTTAGGTATATTTTTGCAAAACAATTAAGCTAAATATACTTGATAAATTTCGTATATCTTAATAAAACATAGAGGTAACATTATAGTGATCAAATACCCCAATTTATCCAAATCGACATTCAGTTTAGGTATTTATTTTCTAAAATTCGATAAAGCTAAGATTCTTTTATTAACTGCTAGCTGTATTTTATTTGGCATGATTCCGGCGGTTGATAGTATATTGCTGCAAAAAATCATTGACTTAATTGAATCTTTTAGTGATGAGAATGCTCATAATCTTTTATCCTCAATGATTTACTGGGCTATATTTTATGCTCTTTGGTGGGAGGGGATTAATATTGCATACCGCTCATACGACTATTTATACTTAAAAACTATGCCGGTGATAAAAGGAAAGGTATTGAATGAACTTTATAATTACACTCAATATCACAGCCATAAATTTTTTCAGGATAATTTAGCAGGGCATATTAGTAATCGTATTACCGAGACTGCTAGATCGTTTGAAATGATCATTTCAATATTCGGTGAAAAAATTCTTCGCAAATTTGCTATTATCATTTTTGCATTAGCTGCTCTTTATTCAGTACATTACGTATTTGCTACAATATTTATTATATGGATTACGGTTTTCCTAGGACTTAGCGTTCTTTTCTCAGGCAAAATCAATAGATATTCCCTAAACTATGCACGAAGTCAATCATTTGTTGCCGGTAGCATTGTCGATGCGATTAGTAATATTAACGCAGTTAGAATGTTTACCTCGCATAAATTCGAGCGTCAGCATTTAGAAACAAGAGTAGAAAATGCCGTAGCAGATGAACAGACCATGCAATTTTTTATGTTTAAACTGCGATATGTGCTTGGTACTTCCTGCTCGATAATGATTTTTGTGATGATTTACTATTTATCGACACTTAGAAGTACACTTGCTATAACGATAGGCGATTGCGTATTAGTTTTAACATTATGTATAAACGTATCTGATGATATTTGGGATTTAACTCAGGAAGTTGGTGATATGTTTGAGCAGGTTGGTGCATTTAATCAAGGTTTATCGCTAATGGCACCGCATATTATAACCGATATAGAAAATGCCTCTCCTTTAGATATAAAAGACGGTATTATCGAATTTAGAAATGTTACCTTTAATTATCATAATAATAATCTATTCCGTAATAAATCGGTATTAATTCCAAGTAAGCAGAAAGTAGGACTGGTAGGATTTTCCGGTTCGGGTAAAACAACTTTTATCAGCTTAATCACTAGATTGCATGATATAGAAGAGGGAGAGATTTTAATTGATAACCAAAATATTAAGCATGTGACTCAGGACTCTCTTAGAAAAGCCATAAGCGTTATTCCGCAAGAGCCGATACTTTTTCATCGTACTATTTTAGAAAATATCAAGTACGGTAGAAAAGATGCTACTTTTGAAGAGGTGGTAGAAGCGGCAAAATCGGCACATATTCATGATGTTATCAGTAAATTACCTGACGGTTACGATACTATGTGCGGTGAACGGGGAAATAACCTTTCCGGCGGGCAGCGTCAGAGAGTTATTATAGCAAGAGCCATCTTAAAAAATGCTCCTATTTTAATTCTTGATGAAGCAACAAGTAGCCTAGATAGCGAAACGGAGAGTTTAATACAAGAATCAATGGAATATTTAATGCAAAGCAAAACTGTGGTAGTTATTGCTCATAGATTATCCACTTTGCTTAACATGGATAGAATTTTAGTTTTTGACAAGGGCAGCATAGCCGAAGACGGTAACCACGCAGAGCTATTAAAAAATAGTAGACTGTATCAAAAACTATGGAACTCACAAGTGAAGGGTTTGATAGGTTAGTATATACCTTTGATACTTCAAGATTTGATAAGCCAAATTTCGGGGTTCGTCTTTGCTTACGTATTTAATATACGTCTAGCCGCCTCACCGCTTATTTGACTTTCAAATCTTAAAGTATCTTCGGTATACTTTTTTAAATTTAAAATTGGCTCCGGCTATTTTAGAAAAGCTTTATACAGGCGAATTTTGCAGGATTCGCCTAAGATTTGCAATTACCTCAAGATAACACTTTAAAATTGCCGACATTTTTTTCTAGTTTTTCAAAATGACGTAGCCCTAGATAGTAAAATATTGTTACCGGTATCATAATTATTAATATCCCAATATAGTCAAAATATTCGGTTAAATAAGCAAGCCCAAATGATGTAATGATAAACATTAAAGCACGTGATATAGCAAATATAAAGCTTGTATGAGTAAAACGTTTAAATATTGGAAAATGTTTGTAAAAAATTGCCGTAGCCGGAAAATAACCGGGAGCAAACATAAGAAAATATAGCTGGATTAAAATTAAATTATTAAGAGTTAAATTTTGCATTATCCAAGGTGAAAAACAGAGAAATACAACAAGAACATAAAAGGTGGCTCTTAATATTTTTAAAGGATAGATTTTATAACTA
>Ga0153985_1000406_pt1 | contig 11732 bp, 11 predicted proteins | sample TSGA069MetaG_FD_104715 | JGI IMG/M metagenome (GOLD analysis project Ga0153985, IMG submission 104715) | Attine ant fungus gardens microbial communities from Georgia, USA - TSGA069 MetaG | ecosystem: Host-associated > Fungi > Mycelium > Unclassified | place: USA: Georgia, Alexander Wildlife...
ACAGCCGGATTCTTTTGCCTTTCTGATCAGGTCAATGGCTAGCTCTTTCCATTGAGGTGACAGAGCTAGAGTAATCCCTGAGATATGAAAAATATCCACGTCTTGAAATAACTCTCCCCAATCATTTCCTGCCATCAACGAAAAACTTGAATTTGCTCGATCATAAATGACTAATGTGGCTCTTTCACTAATGCCTGTCTCAGTATAACAAGTCCCTAGCCGCGGCCCGCCTCTTAATAAGAAGCTGGTATCCACACCATTGCTTTGAAGATGTTTTTTTGCGCCGTCACCTAGTGCATTTGCTGGAACCTTGCTGGCGAAATAGGATTCATGTCCGAAGTGAGCCAACGAAATAGCGACATTGGCTTCGCTTCCGCCATAATAGGCATCGAACTGTCCCGTTTGCGACAGACGAGTTCCTGCATTTGTCGATAAACGCAGCATTATTTCTCCGAGTGAAACAACTCTTCCCATATCTGCTCTCCTTTAATCTCTTGGTACTTGTCCATGTACTCACGCGCACTGGTGGTTACGGCTGCAAAATCACCTGTTTCTGCGGACGCGAATAAACTACCGCCAACACCGACACTCACCGCGCCTGCCGCCAGCCACTCTTCCATATTATCCAGATTCACGCCACCTGTAGGCATGATATTCACATAAGGAAACGGTGCTTTAATCGCTGAAATGATGCTTGGTCCATAAGCATTGCCGGGAAACAGTTTGACGATCTCTACTCCTGCTTTTAGCGCTGTTTGAATCTCTGTGATGGTCAAGCAGCCGGGGAGATAAGGAATTTGATACAAGTTGCACAGCTCCGCCGTTTCACGATCAAAGCTGGGACTTACGATATATTCCGCACCTGCCATGATCGCCAGCTGAGCAGTCACTACATCCAATACTGTTCCGGCACCAATAACGATTCGTGGATCTTCTGCGAATTCTTCGACCAGCTCTTCGATCACCTCTTGAGCTTTGGGAATCGTAAAAGTTACTTCGATCCCGCGGATGCCGCCTTTAATAACTGACTGGCTCGACTTTAACGCTGTCGCTTTATCTTTGCCTCGAACGACTGCCAAGATCCCGGCCTGTTCAATCCGCGTTAAAATATTGACTCGTTTCATTCATATCCTCCTTCATATGATGACTGATTTTTCTATTAAAATAAAAGCTATACATGATAGCCGACTTAGGATTTGTCCGCTGCTTTTTAAAATGCCCCTGTTTTCTTCATTATTAAAATAGAAGAAAACAGGGGCAGCTTGCTTAAACCGGCGGTTAATTTCTTTTGTATAAATCAATGATCTCTTTTGATAAGTCTACGAAAGCAATCGATGTCATCAGATGATCTTGTCCATGAACAGCCAACAAAGTGATGTCCATATGATCGCCCTGCGCCTCTTTTGTTAATAGCCCTGTTTGCGCATGGTGTGCTTTTACGAGTGCTTCTTCTGCATGGGAGATTTTTTCCGCAGCAGTCTGCAATTCCCCCGCACTTCGCTGATTGGATAGCCTCCATCGCGTCGCTTTTCGCATTTCCGGCATTAATGATCAATTCCATAATGACCGACATATTTTCATTATCCATTTAACCTCTTCCTTCCCTCTGACTTGATCGCTTCTTATGGCTTGCGATAACTGTCTAAGAAAGTAGGCAATTGCTTTTATAAGATATATTCGTTCAACTTAACTCTTCCAATGATACGTTAGTCTTGCGGAGGAAAAAGTCTAGGAGAAAATCTAAATAATTGTTTGCCTTCATTTTCAACAGGTTTATCAGCTAAACCAAGTCCCAGTATGATTTGTTCACAAATATCTTCAATCGGGTGCTCGATCGTCATAATGATCTCCTCGATATAAGTGTATATCTCATACCCGTCAATGGAAACAATATCAAGTTTATGCTTTGGTGAACTCTTCTTATACTCTCTCAGTAAAATTTCCAGACAGGTGTCATTCGAAGCGATAAAGGCTGTTGGCCCCTGCTCTTTTTTATTCAAAATAGCAGCGATACTTTGGCCTAATTGTTTTTCATCGCCTTCGATGATGATTGAGGCGACATTCCTATAGTCTTTGATCTTTTCTTCAAAAGCGGCAACCCGTTCATAACGCGGCGTGATTTCTTTATGAACCGGTAAACCTACGTAGGCAATTTCCTGATGACCGCGGTTTACCAGTGCTTCGATCGAAAAATCAATCGCTTGTTTATTGTTAAGCAATACGCAGTAATAATTGTCCAAAGTAAATGGAATTCGATCGACATACACCACGGGAATCTTCTTATCCTGCAGCATTTGATAGTGGTCGACACTTTTTCCAGAAGGAAAGAGAATGATTCCATCCACGTCTAACGAAATCGCCTGTTCGATCAAATCGCATTCACGTTGAGGATTGTCATCAAAAGAAGACACGATCACCTGCACGGTCGAGGAACCAATGATGCGATTGATATACTTAATCACTTCATTTGAGAAGGCACTCGAAACATTTGCTACGATAATATGGATCACAGTGATTTTCTTGAATTTCAAATTACGCGCGCTGCTCTTTGGAATATAATTGGTTTCCTTCACGATCGCTTCGATTCTTTTTCTAGTATCTTCACCCATAAATTTGTAGTTATTATTCAAGTATTGCGACACGATCGTCTTCGAAACACCTGCTTTTTCTGCTATATCTTTAATTGTGACACGACTCATTCTGATTATTCACCCTTTGTTTAGTTTTATTCCTTCATTATACATGACCAAAAAGATTTTTACCTGCAACAACAAGGAATATAGCTGAACAATGACTTTTATCCGTTTTCTAATCAGAATAGGGTGCCTTCTATCACTTAAATGAACCCTCGAAACGCATCTTATTCTTCTACTTGGACGATCAGTTCTATCTCAACAGGTGTATCAAACGGCAATGTATTCGTCCAAATCGCCGAGCGGGCATGACGCCCCTTTTCACCAAATACTTCGACCAGCAACTGGGATGCTCCATTGATTACATAAGGCTGCTCGTTGAACTCATCCGTTGAATTTACAAACGCAAGCATTTTGATGACCTTCTTTACTCGATCCAGCGTGCCAAGTTCTTTTGACAATACTGATAAAATATTGATCATTACTTGTCTAGCCGCTGCCTGTCCATCTTCTACGGTCAATTCTTTGCCTAATTTTCCTTTTAAAAGAAGGACTCCATTCTTACGGCAGTCACAACCGGATGTATAGACTAAATCCCCCGTTCTCATTGATGGAACGTATTCAGCGACTGGTTTAGGAACCTCTTCTAATTCAATTCCTAATGTTACTAACTTTTCTTCAATCAAGCCCATTATTGCCTGCTCCTTTTATTTTACTTTTCCACGTGCGCTTGTTTCGATCACTGTGCCGTCATCAAACCTATAGCTGTCGTGTAGATTTATCGTACTGCACACATGGTTAGGAATAACTTCCAGCACCTCTCCTACTGAGACAGCTGTCCCATTTAACATTAAGACGCCATGTTCTTCATTCATATGGGAGAATACGATCTCCGGTTTCCCCTTCACAATCCCAAATCCTCGGATGGTCACAGGTGTCTCAGTCGGCTGTACATCGGTAGCGAAGGTCTTGCTTCCGCCATCGATGACCGCTCGATCACCATGAACGCTGACCACCGTCACCAAAACAGCGGCCGCACAATCTTCTAGCGTACAAACTTCATAAGCGACTTGCATCGCATCATTGAAGATATAGGTTCCTGTGCGTACTTCAGTGATTCCTTCAACTTCCAGCGTGCCCAAAACGGTTGGTGTTGAACCCACACTCACGTCTTGAATATCCAGTCCCGCTTCTCGTAAGAAGTCTGCAATCTCTACCATGAGCGTTGCTTCTTCGACACCGGCTACGAATGTATCTTTGACCGCGGCACCTGAAACATTCTTTGAGGCCCTATAGGTATATATCCCTGTGATCAGCAGATTAGGCAGACACTTGAGCTCGTCGATCTGCTCCTGCAGTTCCGCTTTCGTGAATCCAGTACGGTACAGGCCTGTTTCGATCTCGATTCGGACTTCCGATTCAACACCTTTTTCTGCAGCGACTTTAGACAACAGGCGGGCACCAGCCAATGTATCCACACTGAAAATGAGTCGCTTGATCGTCTTTCCGCAGTCAATCGCTTCTGAGATTTTTTCTTCATCCGCTAACGGATACGCGAGAAAAATATCATCGATCCCTCCGTCAATCATCACTTTCATTTCATCTAGCTTGGCGCAGGTGATGCCTTTGGCGCCTAATTCTAGCTGCAGCTTTGCTAATTCGGTACTTTTATGTGTTTTGATATGCGGTCGTAATTCTACTCCAGTTTTTGCTACGCGTGCTTGAATCTGTTTCAAATTATTCACCATCACACTTCGGTTAATCTGTACAACTGGTGTTCTCACGACAACCCTTCTTTTCTAAAAATAAACTTTTTCCATGGTGTAATATAATCCAGCATAAATATTTCAGCTTCAGGAATAGAGCCGATAACGTTCCAATTCCCTTCATTTTTTCTTTCCTTGAGCGCAATCTGCAACTCACCGGCGTAGATGCCATAGTTCTTATTAGCAATCAGAACATCGCCTGGCTTGATAACTTCGTTTGTATGATTTGGTTCGATTGTCTGCCCTTTGTACTTGCTTCGAGTAGCCGTTGAACGAATCATGTAATTTGTGATATCGCCTCTGCGGAAATGTAATTCATCCAGACAAATCGCCGGTTCTACATTAGAAATCACTTCTAACTGAATCGTCAAATTGATACATTCTGGACGAATCTCTGCCAAGCTTTTCAATTCTTCCTCCGAGGCAAAGGCGTTACCGATAATGATGTCATCTACTGCCGAACACGCCCACATCGCTCTAGCTTGCAAGTCGATCGGCAAATAACGGTCTCTTTCTAATGTAGGCTGACCTTCTGAAATATTCCAAGGTCCCGTTTTTCCTGTCTGACTCGTTACGAACGCTGCCGTGTGCAGACCTAATTCTTTGTATTTTTTCGTGGCTTCGATGAAAAAGGCTTCATCCAAACCAGAGAATTCTTGCGGATAGAAGTTATGACAGCCAACTAATAACGTCCTGTTCGGCTCATAATCAATGATGTTTTGGACATAACTCGTGTCATTGCTCATATTGATCTCTACTTTGATCTGATACGGATTATAGGTCAGCAGACTTTCCTCCGATCCTGAAAAACTGCGATCCAATCGAATCCCCGCTACCTTCAATTCAGCGAAAAAGGATAAGTCATCGGGGGCCAGACCCATTTTTTCAAAGAAAGACGGATACACATCGACATACGTTTCAATCCCTAATTCTTTGGCTTCTTCTATGATCGGTTGATATTTTTCTTTTAGCTCTTCTTTCGAAAGTTCAACGGATAAGAAACAAGTGAACATTCTTCGATATCCATATTTTGCGGCTAATCGAATATAATCAATGACTTCTTTTATATCGGATTTTTCAGGATAGACTGAAAAACCTAATTTTTTTTCGCTACTCACTCTTTGGCTGCTCCAATCTTATCAAGGTATTGTTTTTCAGCGATTTTTAGGAATGGTAAGAATAAAGTTGTTGCAAGAACAATGTTAAACAGCGCCAGTGCTGCTCCACGCCATGAACCTGTGGCTAAGAATCCACCGACAACTGGCGGGGTGGTCCACGGTATCAGAACAATGGTCTTCGGTACCAATCCCGTACTTATTGCAAAATAAGATACAATGATCAAAATCGTCGGAACCATCAAAATAGGGATGAATAAAATCGGATTTAACACGATCGGGAATCCATACATAACTGGTTCGTTGATGTTGAATAAGCCTGGTGCTAACGATAAATCAGTAACGATTCGATACGGCTTGTTCTTTCTTGTAAATAAGAAGACCCCGATCAATAAACCAATCGTTGCTCCCGATCCGCCTAAATAAACGAACGCATCGAAGAAGGATTTCGTGACGATATTGGGAATTTCTTTTCCTGCCGCTAACGCCGCGATATTTTGGTCAATCGCAGGCAGATACACACTCTGCATCAATGGTTCTAAAACACTTCCGCCGTTTAAACCGAAGAACCAGAACAAATGATTCAATAAGCCGATCAAGATCGCTGTTGGCAATGTATTCGCCATCTTCATGATCGGTGCTTGTAACAAATTATAGAAAGCTTGATGTAAATCAACGACACCTGCCGCATTAAATAAAACTCTTACAAGTGCAAAAATGAAAACTGTGATCATAGCAGGTATTAATGACGCGAAAGATTTCGCTACAGCCGGCGGCACACCATCTGGCATTTTAATAACCAACCGTTCATTATTTTCTAGTTTGGTGAAGACCTCGGTTGCAACCAAAGCAACGAAAATAGCAATAAATAGACCTTGAGCGCCGATCCATGAGAAAGGTAGTCCTGATACACCCTCTTCATTTGTGAAAGCGGCTGTCATAACGATCAATGAAGCCAGTGAAACCGCTCCAGCAGTCAGCCCATCTCGTTGATACGATCTTGCCAAGTTTGTAGCGATCGTAAAGGAAACAAGGATCGACATGATATTAAAGGCACCTTGTGAGATTGCACTGCCAAGCCCCTTCCAACCATCTCCGCCAAAGATGGCATTCAACCCATTTTGATAAAACTCTAGGGGCAGATTATTTACCAAGACTGCCATCGAACCTACGATCATCAATGGCATAATCACAACAAACCCGTCCCGTACCGCCACCAAATGACGCTCCGACCCTATTTTGGACGCAATCGGTACAAATCTTCGTTCTAATATATCAATAAGCTTGTTCATTGTATCCTCCTTTTTATTAACCGGTTAATATAGTGATAAAAATTCACTATAACCTTACTTCCCATCCATCAGTTCAAATGCTCTGTCCAAAACGGACGCCCCGTTCATTAAACCGTAATCCGACATATTGATGACTTCCATTGGAATTCCCTTAGGTGCCAATTTTTCTGAAAACTGTTTCGCCATAAACTTGACCTGTGGTCCAAGCATCACTACATCCAACTCTTTGTTCTGAATATTAATATCCGCCTCAGAAGCAGATACTGCGAAGATCTCTACATCTTCATTTTTCTCTTCAGCCGCTTTTTGCATCTTTGTTACTAACAAACTCGTGCTCATTCCTGCAGAACAAACTAACATAATCGTCTTTCCCAAAATCTAGCCCTCCATTTCTAAGTTTATATTAACCGGTTAATATAAACCGATTATATAGTCCAATGAAAGGGCTGTCAATAACAAATTTGATTTTCTATTCAGCTTTCCAACTATTTTTTGCGTAAATTGAAAAATTATTAAACCATAGCATACGCAGGTTTCCAGTAAAAATCGGATATCCTCCGCTTTCTCTTCCAATACAAAAAAATAGTTGCATCCACTAAATTATTTTATACGGACACTGCCCGAGAATGAGCGATAACCAGTTCAAATTCACATTTAGATCAATTTGTAAAAACTAGCACATTTCTCATTAATACTAATTTTTTTAAAACCATTCAGAATTCAACAGGTTAAATACTCGTGATTTTTCGTTCTTTGAACAGACTCACGAAGATATTTTTTCTATTGAAGTATTAGAGTGATAAGCAAAAAAATAACAAGCTAACAGATTATAAATTGGTAACATTTCTTTTCTATCTGCAATCGAGCTATTTCGAGTTAAGTTTAAACTTTTTCCAAAAAGTGGAAATTTATACTTTCTTTTATGATTCAGGTGTCAAAAGTAAGAATTAGGATGCTTGCTTTGTCTAATCCCATTTTTTAATGTCTAAACACTAATTTGTGGTGACCATTACTTAAATCCATTGTAAAATTAGCGATCTGTTCCCATTATTTTAGCGAACAAAAATACTTTTCCTTCAAAACAGGCTTTTGACACCCGAATCTTTTATATCAAAAAAATCAGGGCAGCAATTCGCTATCCCTGAGCCTCTCACCCTATTCACTTTTTAACTATTATCTTTCCTGCATTACTAGAAATTTTTGCGATTTAGAACAAACAAATATGAGTTTTTTAATCTGTCATACTGGTCGACTACTTATCAGGAAAAGCATTCACTCTCCTGTGACTCTTTGATATATTATGTATAACCGTTATCATTTCACGTAAGGAGTTTTGCATGAAAAAATTTTTGAAAGTCGTTCTGCTGCTTCTCATTCCTTTTTTCTTCTTTTTTCTTTTTTTAGTTTACTTTGTTGTGATCGATACTTTTGAGCAGCGACAATATGCATTATCACAGCGAAATACAACTACCTATGTAAATGAATCACTAGAATTACAACCGAACTACTCTGGTTATTTCAATTATTTAGTGGGAGTCGAAATTCCTGAAGGAGAATATAAAATTATTCCCAATGGTGATAGTGAAACGAGTCAAGCACAAATTAGTCTTGATGAGGAAGGGCATCGTTTAAATATACTAGCTAGTCAAACGATCCGGAATGGAAAAACTCATGCTTTCTACTTTAAAGTAAAAAATGGGCAGTACTTATATTTGAAATCAGGCGGTACAGCTATTCCGCTTATTCACGCTTCACCCTATACAGCAATGGATGGTAAGTATGTTCTTGATGGACAATACAAAGTAGGTTTTGATATTCCAGCTGGTGATTATAAACTGGTCTATCGTCCTGATAAAAAGATTAATTCAGGAAAAGCCTCTATCACTAATGGACCGATCAGTGATAAGGTTATGGAATCAAAGTTTGAAACGGTAGATGCCGAAACACCATCTAAAGTAATCACATTATCCAAAGGTCAGTATATAGAAATCCACCAATGTATCATTGAATCCATCTGATTTAATACTCACTAGAACAAAAAAGATCAAAAGGCAGCCGCCTTTTGATCTTTTCTTGTTTAAATTTTCAATTAAACTTCAAATTGCACGCGGCGGTAGCGAACGATCGCTGCTGCCATCAAGCCAAGACCGATTACGATAAAGGCAATGATCCCCATTCCACCAGTTGATGGTAAGGTTCCGCCCTTAGTAGTATTTTCGATTTCTTGAGCTTGTGCACCAGTATAAGAACCAGCACTTACAGTAAATGGAACGTCGTTTGCTAATTTTTGGAAGCCGCTTGGCGCTTTCGTTTCACGTAAGAAGTAGTCGCCATATTCTAGACCAGTTACTTCAAACAGACCATCAGCATCAGAAGTATATTTCGTTGCATTTGCGTAGTCTTCGTTTGCGCCAACTGGTGTCCAAGTCATTGAATCTGCACCAGCTGTTAGATAGTTATCGACTCCATTGATTTGTCTGATAACAACAAACTCAGCTCCGCCCAATGCTTCTTTTGTTGAACCTTCTAAAGCGTATTTGAAGAATTTCTTACCACCAGTTTTGATTGGATCGATTGGTGGGTTTACTTTTGATTCATCTTGTCCGCCATCATGATTCATTGTTACAGTGAATTCGTTGTTGATGTCTCGATCAACTGGTGTATTTTCAGTGAACGATACAGTATAGAAGAATTCAATTTTTTGACCTGCATATTGACTCAAGAAGTTCGCTGTTGCAGGACCAGCTGCACCAGTTAAGTTCATAGAAAGGTTGAATCCAGCATAACCTGCCCATGGTGTATTTTCATTTTCTGGTGTGTACGTACCATGTGTTTGCAAGAAATCAGCTGTGTTAACTGGATTTCCATCAACGAGAATCCGATCAATACCTTCGAATTTCACACCTGTTTGATCCACCGCATCGGCGAACTCTAATTTTTCATAGCGAGGTGTGCCGTTGCTCAAGATATCGCCAATTTGGCTAGGAATCACAAAGCTTGCACGGTAATGAATTTGTTGACCAACTTCAAAGTCGTAAGCGCCAGCTGGACGTGATGGTAATGGATCGCCATTTTCGTCAACCAATTCCTTTTCAGGCTCTTCGCCTTCAACTTTGTTCTTAGGATACAAGTGAATATTTGTGATCTCATTGCCACCATCTTTAAGCGGCAGCATCATGATTAATTTGTAAGAACCGATATCAACGCCTGGTGACGCATGTTCTTCAAAGAAGTATACTTTGTAAGAGCCGTCTGCGTTTTTAGCAGGTAAGTTAGCAAATGTTGCATTCCCATTTGCATCAGTTGTTTGGTCTGTACCAACTCTAACAGCGTTTTGCGCATTTCCCAAAACAAAATCTTCCATGACTTGTTTTGCTTTTGCATTATATTCTGCGTCTGTTTCATTTCCAGTCAATTCTGCATTCAATGCATTATAGAAATCTTCTGTAATGTCCCATGCAGTGAAGGTAATGCCTGGTAATCCTTCATAACGATCAAAAGCTGAATTTTCCAAACCACTATTATCAATACTATTTGATGGAAACTCGTCCATTTTTTTCTTGTGCAGCGTTACATTCACTGAATCTGCTGCAAATGCTTTTTCTCCTCCACCTAGCACCCCTGCTAGTAATGGAATCATGCAGAGTAACGTGGTCACTAATGCGACCCATTTTCTCTTGTTTTTCATAATTTTTTTCCCCCTTGTTTTTTCAATCCAATTAAACCAACAGACATAAGCAACAACCCTAGAAAACAATAATTACGTATCAACTCATTAGTAGAAGGAAGTTCTTTTCCCGGATAACTTTTCGGTCCCTCCCCTCCATTGCTTGGTGTTCCAATCGTTTTTGGCAAGTCTTTCCTTGGTTCTGAGCTATCTGTTATCGGCGGTTCTGTCGATTTAGTTGGTGTAGTAGTTGGTTCTGTCGTCGATGGCGGCGGATCTGATGTAGGCGGTGTCACCGGAATTTCACCGTATTTGCAATTAAAGAGCAAACTGGTGTATTCGGTTGAATCCTTCATCAGCTGTGGTAAATAGACCACGATCGGCAACATAAAATATTTTCCCTTTTCTCCTGAAGCGAGAATCAGATAAGCCGCATTCTTTTCATTTTGATAACGAGGCAATGCGAAAGAAGTCTTGCCTGTGTCATCCAATAAAATTGGCGCTTGATTGATCTTTGGTAAATTTTCATCCGCCACAAAATTTGCTAATTTCTCTTTTGTCGAGTATGTGTTCAAGATGAACGCTTTATCATCCTTCTCGTTGCCGGATCGTTTTTCCCGCCACTCGGTCAGATTATAGACGTCCAGCGTGAGCGATTCGGTTCCTTCGTAAGTTTTTCCTCCCGGCCGTGTATCGATCTGTACTTCTACCTGACTTTCCTCTGCAAAAGCAGTAACCCCCAAGTTACAAATCCCCAGAATTAGTCCCAAGAGAAGAATCACTTTTTTCATTACGATCCCCTCCTCTTAGTGTGAAGCCAGTAGAGGCTGCCTAGCAGTCCTCCTGCTGTTGAAATAACTCCGATTGCTACTTTGAAGAACATCGCCGTCCCTGATCCGCCTGTACTAGGCAGAGGTCCTGCGCCGCGCTTCTTATTTGTGACCGTCAATTGAATAAGGTTCGGATTCCCCAATCCGCCTGATCCGCTGACACTTGAATTTGTTTGAATCGTGATATTTCCGGTTGATGAGATACTGATTCGCACGGTGCCGTCCATTCCTTGATACCCGTTTGGAACAACCGTTTCTGATAAACTATATTCGCCTGGACGCAAGCCGGTAAATTCAAAGTTCGGTCCGCCAGCTCTTGTTTGATCGTAGCTTGTGCCAACCAATCGGAAGCTCGCCCCGCGCAGTTCATTGCCGCTCTGGTCGACTTTCTTGATCTTCAGCGTAAAATCAGCCATTTTATTGGTGACC
>Ga0153985_1000409_pt1 | contig 11688 bp, 14 predicted proteins | sample TSGA069MetaG_FD_104715 | JGI IMG/M metagenome (GOLD analysis project Ga0153985, IMG submission 104715) | Attine ant fungus gardens microbial communities from Georgia, USA - TSGA069 MetaG | ecosystem: Host-associated > Fungi > Mycelium > Unclassified | place: USA: Georgia, Alexander Wildlife...
AATTTAGATATGAATAAATTATGATGTGGCTATTTATAGCACTTTGCTTAACTTTTCTGATTTTAATTATAGGGGTAGTCTCAATGGCTATAGGTGGTAAATTTGACAAAAAATTTAGCTCAAAACTAATGACTTTAAGGGTTTTTTTTCAGGCAATGGCTATATTATTGCTATTCATAATATATTTTTACAAAGTTAATTTATAAATTGCCTGAAAAATAATTATGACCTAATTAATCGTTTCCTTCAATCTCTTCTCTGATTTCTCGCCATTTTTCTAAAATCTCCTCTAGTGTTTCCCCCTTAACATCTACTTCATGATCCTCAAAATCCGTTAAAGACGTAATCATTTCTTTTAACACGGATAGTTTCATATTTGAATTATAGTCATCGCTATAATAATCTTCAAGATGTTCGGCAATTTCTTCAATATCACGCCAATGCATTAGTGTATTCCTCCTTAATTTTATGCAAGTCTATCTATTTAACATGTTATCTGATATTTACCATTATTTTTTACTAAATATTGTCAACTTAATAAATTATTACTTATAAGTGAGTCGATTATGCAACTATTTATAGCTTCAAGCAAAGAGGTTAATATATCAAATTTAGCGAATATAGAACTTGAAACATTTGTAGTCTTTTTGCTGCCTTTACTTAATAGTGATTTTATGATACAATAATTAAAAATAATAAACTTTAAGATATGTCAATATTGCCGATAGTAACAGCACCGGATGAAAGATTAAAACAGAAATCTCTACCGGTTTTAGAAGTCACCGACCAAATAAGAAAATTTATGGATGATATGGTTAAAACCATGTACCATGAAGAAGGTGGAGGGCTTGCAGCTGTTCAAGTTGGAGTATTAAAGCGTATTATGGTAATTGATATAAAAGACCACGATCCAATTAAAAGACCGGAAGATTTTTATCCATTATTTATAGTTAACCCCAAAGTAATAGAAAAATCGACAGAATTAGTTACGGCTAAAGAAGGGTGTATTTCAATTCCTGAACAACGCTATGAAATAGCAAGACCGGAGTCTGTAAAAATAAAATATTTAGATTATTATAATAACCCTCAAGAGCTTGAGGCTAATGATTGGCTTGCAAGAGTTATCCAACATGAATATGATCATTTAGAAGGTAAGCTAATGATCGATTATTTAAGTAGTATCAAACGCGATGTAGCCCTTCGTAAGCTTAAAAAACTCAAAAAAAATATAGTGTGAAGATAATAGACTTATTGTATAACGAAGCTAATAAAGAGGAATTTGAAGGAGACTCGAAACGCAGTACCGCAACGTACATAAACGTACGTGAGGATACGAGTATCGAATCGACGTACAAATTACCTTTAGAAGCGAGTTATGCAAAACGTCTAATCTTTATGGGGACGCCAGAGTTCGCTGTCCCTGCTCTTACAAAACTTATAAATTCTAATCATCAGGTAACAGCCGTTTTTACGCAAAAACCTAAAGCTAAGGGTAGGGGGCTTAATGAGGTTAAATCTCCTGTACATCAATTAGCTGATGAATATCAAATTCCTGTTTATACTCCCTTAACACTACGAAATGAAGAAGCAGTAAATCTAATCAACAATATTGATGCCGATATAATAGTCGTTGTTGCATATGGTTTTATCATTCCGCAAAATATTTTAGATGCTAAGAAATACGGTTGTCTCAATATTCATCCATCTAGTTTACCGCGTCATAGAGGAGCAGCACCCCTGCAACGTACCATTATGGAGGGCGATGAAGCAAGTAGTGTATGTATTATGAAAATGGATGCGGGGCTTGATACGGGTGATATATTGATGCGAGAAGATTTTGATTTGCCAGAAAGAATAACTCTAAAAGATTTACATGATAAATGTGCTAATTTGGGAGCAAAGTTATTAATCAAAACGCTTGCAAATATTGATGATATAGTTCCAACGCCGCAATCTAACGAAAATATTACTTATGCCCACAAATTGATTAAAGAAGAGGGAAAAATTGATTGGCAGCTTTCGGCGTATTCTATTGACTGTAAAATTCGTGGTATGAATCCATGGACATCAGTATATTTTAGTTATAACGGTAAAACAATCAAAATCCTTGAAGCTGAGTATACTAACACAGCTCATGATTTTTTACCGGGAACAGTTATAAATAATAAATTAGAAATAGCTTGTGGGAAAGGAGTATTAGTAATCAAAAAACTTCAACAGGAAGGCAAAAGAGCTTTAAATACTGAAGAATTTTTACGGGGAATGAATATTCCGGCAGGAGTAGTATTAGAATAATAAAAATCAGTGTTATTGCGAATGTCATACCGTGGCATATTATCTAGAAAATAAATAAAAATTTAAGATATGTCAAATATACATTTCGTTACTATATCTTTCAATAAAAGTAAGAAGTTCTTATTAAAGGATTACGGTACTGTTTGGCACTTACTTTGGAGTTTTGCTAGTTCTCTATATAAGAACGGAAACATACTAAATAGTATAGATTTTTTTAGCCCCACTAAAAATAGTTTAATTTTTTATGCAGTGATTCCTGCTACAGATGCTTTACATGATTTATATTTATGCCGTCATGCATTAGAGGCTAAAAATAAATTAGAACAGCTCGGTGTTATAATTAGTTGTAAAATAACAGCCGAGTATATCAATGAAACACCTATTGATATAGAAGAAAATATTGAAAATGCTCGATTTCTTTATTTATATCCTATTTCACACTTAAATGATTATGAACAGCGGCTTGTATTACGTACCAATAAGGGAAAATATCTACCTTTATATATAATTAATGACAATAAAGACCCTTATCTTGAACAAGATATTACTTTTTGGAAAAATGATTATACAGCTATAAAAAGTTTATGGCTTTCAAGTTATAAAATACTAGAACCTTTGATGGAAAAACAATTATCGGAATTAGATAGCGATATTTCTATAAAAGGAAGAAAAATTAGCAAGCGTATACAAAAATCTTTAAAAAAGAAAGTTTTTTACCCTATAGCAGAACCGGTATCAGGAAACTCATATGCACGCTCTGATTATTCAAATTGTCCATCTTGTAAAAAAAATTGGCAATTAAAGACAACATTTCACAGAATATTTGACTATAAATGTAATAAATGCCTTTTGTTAGGTTACGAGCTTAATAGCTAATTTTGTTAGCATATCATTCTTAGTAATATTCGGCGTTGTTGTATGGCTCAATTTTCCCATCATTATCATAGAAAATTGTATTATTATTGAGTGTGTTAGAAGGTTCAACTACTATTTGTTGCATAAAAGCTCCTTTTGAAACTCGAAAAAAGAAGATTTTCAAACAAGAAAATAAAGCAAAATTTTGAATTTGCCAGCATATAAACCAGCATATAAAATTTTAGGTTAGTGGGAAAACAGGGAGGAAGCTTTATGGATAACGTGGTGAGTGATAGTGGACTCGAACCACCGACCTTTACGATGTCAACGTAATGCTCTAACCAACTGAGCTAATCACTCTTATTGTTTGTCAATAAACCTTTATCGTATTATGTAGTTTGATTTAATTAAATAACAAATGGTATAATATTTACAATTAGAATAAGTGTCAATTAATTACTTTAAAATATAATTATATCTAGATAAAAATGTTTTGAATAATATATCAATTATGATATATTATCATACATGACAAAGTGGACTGTACAATTATCAAGAAAACAGAAAAGACTCCTAAAACAGCCAATTTAAAAGCTAAAACTAGATTAAGAGAAGGTTTTAATGAAAAATTTTAATGAATTTAAAAAAGAGTTATTATCCAACCCTAACGTAAAAAAAGCTTATGAAGAACGACAAGTAGAATTTGAGATAGCAAGTGCTTTAATACAAGCTCGCATTGCATCTAATATGACTCAAGCTGAGGTTGCTAAAAAAATGTCTACTTCTCAAACTCAAATAGCGAGAATGGAAAGCGGGCATCATCTTCCCAATTTTCTTAGTCTCCAAAAATATGCTAAAGCTGTGAATCAAACAATTAATTTGTTGATTATCCCATAAATAACCCATTGATATCATGAATTTAAAAACTAAAGCTTTTGATTTTTCTCAAAATTTTGTTGTTGCTCTTGACGGTCCGGCTGCTTCTGGTAAGGGGACTATCGGCTTAATGCTTGCCGAAAAATTTTTTCTAAAATATTTCCAGTCAAGTATCGTTTATAGACAGCTTGCCTTTGATTGTATCAACCAAAAAGTAGATATTACAGATATAAATAAAGTAATTTCTTTATCTGAGGAAATAAGGATTTTAGATAAATTTGACTTAGCGGATGAAAATATAGGCAGTATTGCTTCACAAATTGCCGTAATAGCTGAAGTTAGGGAAAACCTAAACAAGCATTTAATAAGGCTAATTAATGCAACTCATCGAATTCTTATGGAAGGCAGAGATATAGGAACAATAGTTGCACCTAATGCCGATTTTAAAATATTTATGACAGCAAGCCCTGAAGTTAGAGCCAAAAGACGATATAAACAGTTGCAAGCAGCGGGAAAAGAATGTATACTCGATGAAATTTTACAACAAATAATTTTACGAGATAAAAGAGATAAAGAGCGAGCAGTAGCTCCATTATTACCGGCTTCCGATGCTTTAGTTATTGATACTTCTAATCTATCTCCTATATCGGTTGTAGAAGAAATAACAAAATTTATACAGAAAGAATAGAATATACTCGGTGCTTAAGTATATTTTATTTGTTATCAACCCTTTAAATTAATTATCTATTAGTTTAGCACCACTAATATTTACGAGAAAAATATGGCAACAAAAATAAAACAGAGATTCGTTCCACAACTTGCAGCAGTTAATCATGAATTCGAAGATGATTTTTCTAAAATGCTTGAGACAGTTGATACGAGTCATATAAAACCGGGGACAGTAGTAAAAGGTCAAGTAGTTGATATTAATGAAGTAGTGGTTGTTGATGTCGGCTTAAAAAATGAAGGTAGAATACCTAAATCTGAATTTTTATTATCTCCTGAACATAAACTACCTGAAATTGGCGATTTAGTCGATGTTTATATCGAAAAAATTGAAGGACATAATGGCAAAACTTTAAGTCGTGAGAAAGCAATAAGAGAAGAATTATGGGGGCAGTTGGAAATCATGTGCAGTAAAGGTGAATTTGTTGACGGTACGATTTTCGGTCGTGTGAAAGGAGGTTTTACTGTTGATTTATCAGGTGTTGTAGCATTTTTACCGGGAAGCCAAGTTGATGTTAGACCGATTAAAGATCCCAGCTTTATAATGAATATTAAACAGCCGTTTAAAATTTTAAGTATGGATAAAAAGCTTGGCAATATAGTTGTTTCAAGAAGAGCCATATTAGAAGAGTCACGTTCTGAAGCCAGAGACGAGATGCTATCTAAAATTAAAGAGGGAATGATTTTAGAAGGAACCGTGAAAAATATTACGGATTACGGGGCATTTATTGATCTTGGTAGCGTTGACGGATTACTGCATCTAACCGATATTTCTTGGGGTAGAGTTAACCATCCTTCGGAAGTGTTAGAGTTTAACCAAAAAGTTAAAGTAATGGTTATCAAGTTTAACGAAGAGACAAAAAGAATATCTCTCGGTATGAAGCAGCTTGATTATAATCCATGGGAAAAAATCAAAGAGGAGTTCCCGGTAGGTAAAAAAATGACCGGTAAAGTAACAAATTTTGCTGATTACGGTGTATTTATTGAGCTGAAAGACGGTTTAGAAGGGCTTGTTCATTCAAGTGAAATTAGTTGGTTAAAAACTAACCAAAATCCTAGAAAAACGCTTACTATAGGTCAAGAAGTAGAATTTACGGTTTTAGAAGTTGATACTGAAAAACATCGTGTTTCTTTAAGTATTAAACAATGTCAGCCAAACCCGCTAATAAAATTTGCCGAAAACAATCCTGTAGGTACGGTACTTAAAGCCCCTATCAGGAATATTACCGATTTTGGAATTTTTGTTGCAGTCGGTGAGAATTTAGACGGTATGGTTCATGAAGGCGATATTAGTTGGGAAGATAACGGCAATGAGCTACTTAAAACCTACAAAAAAGGTGATGAAGTAGAGTGTAAAGTGCTGGCAATCAATATCGAAAAAGAGCAAATTAGCCTAGGTATTAAACAGTTAACTCCAAATCCGTACCAAGGTATTGCCGACGAATATAAAAAAGGCACGATAGTTAAGGCTGTCATAACAGCAATTAAGGATGATGGGCTAGAAGTGTTGGTAAATAACAAGGCGGCAGGTTTTGTTAAAAAAGCTGACTTATCAGACGAAAAAGATGAGCAGAGACCTGAATTGTTTGCAGTAGACCAAGAAATAGAAGCAAAAGTTTTTTCTATTGAAAAATCAACCAATAAAATTCTATTATCGATCAAAGCTCATAAAATAGCAGAGCGTCAAAAAGCTCTAAAAGAATATGGCTCAAGCGATAATACAACTAATATGGGTGATATACTTGCTAACGCTTTAGAAGATAAGAAGTAACTAGTCATCCCCGTGTAGGCGGGGCGTTTTTCATGGATCGAAAACGTGTTCGATGTCATCTAGTTGCTTGTACCTGAAATATCCAAAAAAGAACTTCTAATACTAATAATTTTAGTATTTTAAGCTAGATCCCGCTACAAGTTTAGCTAGGATGACAGGAGTAAAACTGATCCATGCGAGCAATGCTCGTAGGCGGGAATTTAGAAAAAAAGCATTAACACAATATCGTGGCTTGTACCTGAGGTATCCAAAAAAACAAATAAAAATATCAATAATATTGATATTTTTAACTGGAACAGGGTGACAACGGTGGAATAATACATATAACAACGCAGGATAAGCCACGGAGTAACAAACTCTTCATAATAACTTTGAAAAACTTTAAGGAAACAATATCTAATGTCCTATGTACCGATAGTAATTGAACAAACCTCCCGAGGCGAACGTGCTTTTGATATATATTCAAGGTTACTAAAAGAACGTATAATTTTTGTATGTGGTCAAGTTGAAGATCATATGGCAAACTTAATTATTGCTCAATTATTATTTCTTGAGTCAGAAAATCCGGAAAAAGATATATATATGTATATAAATTCACCCGGCGGGGTCGTAACTTCCGGTGTTGCAATTTATGACACAATGCAGTATATAAAGCCTAAGGTAGCAACGCTTTGTATTGGTCAGGCTTGTTCTATGGGTTCATTTCTACTTTGCGGTGGTGAGGAAGGAATGAGATATAGTCTACCGCATAGCCGTATTATGATACACCAACCGTCAGGCGGTTATCGAGGTCAGGCAACGGATATAGAAATTCATGCTCAAGAAACACTAAAAATTAAGAAATTAATTAACGGCTTATATAGTAAACATACCGGACAAGATATAAAATATGTTGAAAAAAATATGGAGCGTGATAATTTTATGTCCCCTGAAGAAGCAAAAAAATTCGGAATAATCGATAAAATAATTACGCATAGAGACATCAAGCTATTAAAAGATAAAGACAAAAACTAAGTTTGGTATGCAGATTAGTGTCATTTTTATACGGCTCGAAAAAAGCTTTCGTTGTTATACTTTGGCTTGACCACAGTATTTATTATAAATCAAGCTTTTTGTATTCTTTATTACTGGATCTAGTTAGCAAGCTGGCACGTGGCAATGCATAGAAAATAATAAAAATGTTAAGCATTTTATTGGATTGCTTTGTCGAAACTTACAATCGTTTCACGTAACAATGTCGACTTGAGCACAAGATGACACACTAAGTTTTATAAAAAATTTATAGATTTAGCTTCATTATTGTAGTATAAAACAGTTAATTTGTTATTGGGGTCATAGCTCAGTTGGTAGAGCGTTTGAATGGCATTCAAAAGGTCGGGGGTTCAATTCCCCCTGGCTCCACCAGTTCCTACAAGGGTTTTCAGCCTTTTCTAAATCATTCAGGTGTCTCATATGCTCCTTATATGTTCCAAATTATTTGATAAAGATTGTTATTGCATAGATCGAAAAATGTCCTGATTGTCCTCTTCTTATAATGCCATAAAATGCTAAATTATTAATTCTTACCATATATACTCATTTTATTTGAAAATAAGTATACGCAAAAGTTTAAGCTGCAAGACGCCTTGCTTTTTTCCAAATAAAATTTCATCTGCCAAACTTTTCATTTATTAGGAGTATACAAATCTCATGAAATTATCTGATTTTGATTTTGACTTACCTCTTGAGCTAATTGCTCAAAATCCCAAAGATAAGCGTGATAAATCAAGTTTATTGATTGCCGCTACAGATGGGTATGTTAACACTAAATTTTATAATATTATTGATTATTTAAATCAAGGCGATTTGTTGGTTTTTAATAATAGTAAAGTAATCAAAGCTAAGTTGAATTTAGGAAATAAAGCCACTATAAATTTAAATCGAAAACTTATAAATATAGTGAAACCTATAAATAACAGGAAAGCGACAAATGACGATATAGGCAAATTTAAATCAATTGACTATTGGTCGGCTTTTGCAAAACCTGCACGTAAGTTACAAATAGGTGATGAATTCTATTTCGATAAACATAAAATAATAATTACTGAAAAATTTGAAATGGGTGAGATTAAAGTAAAATTTGAGCTTGATAATATTTCAGTATTTGAGTTTTTGGATAAATACGGCGAAATGCCGCTGCCGCTTTATATTAAACGTCCTGAATTACAAAAAAGCGGCAATGAGCGGTATCAAACGGTTTATAGCAGCGTACAAGGGTCGGTTGCAGCACCGACGGCAGGACTACATTTTACAAACGATATAATGGATAAGCTGCAAGAAAAAGGCGTACAAACAGCCTTTGTAACTTTACATGTCGGAGCAGGGACTTTTATGCCCGTTAAGACCGAAAATATTAATGAGCATAAAATGCATACAGAGTACTGCTCTATAACTCCTGAAACTGCTAAAATTATTAATAAGGCTAAGCAAGAGAAAAGGCGTATTATAGTAGTCGGCACTACTAGCCTTAGAACTCTAGAAAGCTCTTATGTGAACGGTAATATTAGGTCAGGTGAATTCGAAACGGATATTTTCATAACACCCGGCTTTAAATTTCAAATAGTCGATGTGCTGCTTACTAACTTTCATTTTCCAAAATCTACTTTATTTATGCTAGTATGTGCTTTTGCCGGCTATAAAGAGATGCACGAACTATATAAATATGCTATAAAAGAAAAGATGCGTTTTTTTAGCTATGGCGATGCAACACTTTTATATAGAAAAGCATGAATAACCTACTTCCATATTCTTTTTTAATAAACTTAACTAAATTACCTTTTATAGAAGAAATTTGGCTTTTCGGTTCGCGAGCAAGAGGGAATAATAATGAGCGAGCAGACATTGATATTGCTGTCCTCTGTCCTAACGCAAATGAAGATAATTGGCTTCAAGTTTTAGAAATAATATATGATGCGGATACTCTTTTAAAAATAGATTGTGTAAGATTTGATACATTAAATGATAATGATAAATTTAAACAAAACATCATTAATCATAAAAAAATTCTTTATAAAAAAGGAGAAACTCTAATGGAAAAAATATTTTGGACAGATTATTTTCAAAGCCTTGGTCAAGCAATTAATAGATTACATGATGTTATAGAATGTTCTATGGTTGATAAAAATGACTATGTCTTAGATGCTTCTATTCAAAGATTTGAATTTGTAATAGAACTATTTTGGAAAGTGTTAAAGAAAATACTAGCTCACGAAAAAATTGATAGTACTACTCCGAAAGATGTCTTAAGTAAAGCTTTTCAATTTAGTTTAATCGGTGATGAAAAAATGTGGTTAGGAATGCTTGACGATCGTAATAATACTTCTCATATTTATAAATACGAAGATGCAAAAAAAGTTTTCGAGAATATTAAATTATACCTACCGATTTTAGAAAAGACATATAATAAGTTAGAGAAAAAATATTTTGGATGAGCAAATCTACTTCATTAATACTAGACGAAAAACAAACTGCTTTATCAGAAGAATTGAACCAGATAATAGCGGAGCTTAATAACCCTAAAAACTTATTCAGATTCTTTAGCAAAAATAATCTTAAAAGCGGCGTTTATTTATTCGGTCCGGTCGGTACGGGTAAAACTATGCTGATGAATTCTTTTTTTAAAAAGCTAACAGTTCCGAAAATAACGGTGCATTATCAGAATTTTATGCAGGAAATACATAAATCTATGCATAAATTACAACTTGAAAATCAAAAAGATGTCCTCCCTAAAATCGCCAAAGATTATGCTAAAAAAACTAGAGTGCTTGGAATAGACGAGTTTGAAGTTAAAGACATCACCGATGCAATGATAATCGGTAGATTATTTGATAAATTAATAAAGCAAAATGTTTTTATTTTTATAACTTCTAATACAAAGCCTAGTAATCTATACAAAGATGGGCTGCAAAGAGATTCATTCCTGCCGTTTATTGATAAAATAAACAGTGAGTTTTATATTAAATATCTTGATAATCATCATGATTATAGATTTGATAAAGCTTTAAGTGTCAGGGAAGAACGGATTATTTATCCTTTAACAGCGGAAAATCAAAATAAATTCAAAAGAATTATTACGGATATTAGCGATAATATTTTTTCTCCGCAAGATATTGAAGTTTTAGGCAGAAAAATATCTTTTCAAAAAGCACACAAAAGAATATTGCTAACCGATTATGCAGAGCTATTTGCAAGAGATCTTAGTTATATCGATTATGTTAATATTTGCCAAAAATTTAACGTGATTATTGTACAAAACGTTCAAACTATCTTGCCTGATGACACTAACACAGCAGTTAGATTTATCAATTTTATCGATAACGCTTATTTCTACAAAATTTTGTTATTTATGAGCTTAGTAGACAAACCTAATAATATATACCAAGGTCAGGCAAGGGCTGAAGAATTTAAACGCACTATTTCAAGATTAAACGAAATGAATAGCGAATCTTACTTGCTTGCAAGTAATTTTAAAAATTGACGCTGTTTAAATGTAAACGGTATAAAATTAAAAAATCAATTATTTAATAATCTTTTTATCAATCTAGCTTGTAAAGACGGAAATAATTTTTGTGTTTCATTATACACTTGATTATAATTATCAGTTATTTTATATGTAATTTGCTCTTTATATCGATAAAAAGTAATATTACCTAAATATATTACCTCTCCTCCTTTAACAGAAAATTTTGCTAAATCATTTACATAAAGCGTTGTAACTGTTGTACCATCAAAGTCATTCTTAACTGTAGTAATTTCTTTAATCGTATATTCTCCAGGTTCTAAAACATATGAACACAAAGCATAACCGGCATAATTTTTAGGCTCAGCGCTCCATAATATACGATTTGTGTTTTTCTTTTGAGTATTTCGCCATACAAGATAGGTCGGTGACTCTGTTTTTTTAGGATAAACACTGATAATTTTAGCTCCTAAAATTACTAAAGCTTTCTTATTGTTTTCAACTGGATTAGTATCTTGTTTCGGAATAACATAACTTTGGCATGAAAACAAAAATGTGCTTAAAATACATAATAATACAACTTGTTTATAATTTTTTATCATGATTAATAATATTTAATAAAAAAACTTATTGCTTAGGTAGCTTATCTATAAATTCTCTAAACTCT
>Ga0153985_1000410_pt1 | contig 11679 bp, 12 predicted proteins | sample TSGA069MetaG_FD_104715 | JGI IMG/M metagenome (GOLD analysis project Ga0153985, IMG submission 104715) | Attine ant fungus gardens microbial communities from Georgia, USA - TSGA069 MetaG | ecosystem: Host-associated > Fungi > Mycelium > Unclassified | place: USA: Georgia, Alexander Wildlife...
GAAAGGCTATTGGTGAGGTAAATCATTCATCAATAACACACATATTCATTATCTGACTTGAATAGCAGCTAAATTCTACTGTGAAGACCGTGTTTTCATGCATCGATGTTGCATACCAAGTTGGCTTCTCTCTTGTTCTTAACGTGGATAAAATGACTTATAGGTTCGGCAGCACATCAAGGCCCAAGACGAATCTCACAAATCAATGAAAAGACTCAGAGCCAGCATGACAATGCTAGCGAACCAGCTCAATAGGGCCAAGAAAGTTCCGAATTCTGAGGAGCTGTGCCATACTATTAATGAATTTCTGGGAATTATGGAAGAAGTGATGGATTTCATTCGGGAGTGGCTCGAAAATTGGACCAATACGTATGAATTCAATTGCGATGGATTTACCCTGAATCATTGGTCCCAGGCCAGTACATTCTTGTTGCCGCTCAAAGGACAAAGCAATTGAATTGGGGGACAAACTTGATAATTTCAGGGACAGATTCATGGTAGATCTTGCAATAGAGATGCGAGTCAAGCAAGGTCTGCCCTTTGTGCCTGATGTTGATTGTTCAACTTGTCTGATTCAAGGTATCAGATGCTATAGCGGATGATGTGAAGTCTATGCATGCCGGTGTTGTAAATCTTCGAGGTGAGCTGTCTGTGATCCCTGTTGAACATTTGTTAAATAGGAAATTTATACCAGGAAGTGGTAAGGCAAGCCCTGAACAGAAGGAGCTGGATGATTTTGTGAGAGCCCTTGGGGGAAATGGGCTTCCTCTCCATGACCCATGTATGGAGGGCCCCCGCCTCGACATCATACAAAATATCGAAAATGGGATCAAGAGCACCAACAACCATAATGTGACCTGAATAGGGGGATCTCCTGGTGTTGAACAATTAGTCTTGGGAGCTAGAAGCATATCCGGGTCAATGAAAAATGAAAAATGATCAAGAGCAATGTCTTACTGATTTCGAGGCCCAAGTTTTATTATAAGCTGGTGAAAATGTCGTCAAGATCCGTTCCGTTGATTTTGTCATACTGTATATATCTATTCTGAGCATTTGGATCAGGTGTCTTATTCAATAAATCACGGGAGCCGCACCTACATCATGGTTATCCAATTACTTATCAGAACGGAAAAATAGATGGTATGCATTTTTGACCACTTCCTCCTGAATTTTCAAATGTCAGTGGAAATAGTGAATTGTAACCTCGAAGGGGAACATGCCTGTGAAGATACTGAACCTGGGAGAGAAGGGATGTGTGAAATAATTATTTACACATGGAAAGTCTCACCTGCTGCGGAATGAGACTAATAATATCACAGACCATTAGTGTAGCAATAGCGGCTTGAAAAAGCTTCAGTGGTTGGTTCGCGAACAGTAGATATAGAATTAACATGCCTTGAATGTAGCGTCTATCTGACAGGAGCTTCATATCGTTGACATAAGTTTCTGGAGTGAGTCTGTACTGATCGATCATTGAGATATAATAATGAAGCAGGAGGTATTTTGTACGCAACTTGGTGAGAATGCTTCAATTAAATATCAATTGATGTTCTCAATCGACCATTAATATTTTACCTGGTTGTGTGTAGATTGATGAAGGTCAAGTTTCTGATCTCCTCAATCCTGTTTCACCTTTGAAAGACAAGCGCATCGCAGCTGTGATTAAGTTTGATCACAGTTGAAAGGGACGAGCCATTCTCGCATCTCAATTCTCACGATGAGCGGTGGAAACTTATGATGGTTGAAGGAGCTCTGCTGCGACTAACATTCTTCAGCTCTTGAAATTCGTCAAATCATATCGAAGTGGTAGAAGAGGGGTTCCATGAAGTTTCAAGCTTTATAAAATGATGCTGAGGATGCCAATTCCATGTCAAGCAGTGGATTAATCAATTGGGATTAATCAATTGTGTGATGTTGATACTATTTTCTTCGAGAAGCAAGATGTCTGATAGATCACAGCTTTGAACAACTGACTGTTCAGCAACCAGACCACGTACATGATGAAATACGATCAGGAGAGGGTGAAAATGGATAGCGAATACAAACACATTACACTTTATATATGCCTGTATGTCCATCATGTAGCGTAGCTACCAATGTCAAAATATGAAACAATAGAATTGATCTCATCATGTGCATCACGCAGACTCGCATGAGATCCAGAATCCAACATTACAAGCTCAAACTTTGCGAGGAGATGTCCCTCATAGTATCGACGATGATGGTGATGGCTTTTTCCTGGCCAACGACATGCCCCTGTTTCCGCCATGCTTTTACTTCGACTCAATGCTGTTCATCAACAATCACTAAATGCTGCCAACATCACGATCCATTATTCATGAGCTCTTCTATCCAGACGAAGAGATGATACACTCGACTGGAAGAATTAGGAATGTTAACTACAGCCTCCTATCAGGATCACTTCTGTTCCAACATACTAAGATAGCAGTTGATCATCCATCGTCGTCATTGATCTCGTTCGAAGACATCTGGAACATTTATGCAACGCCGATTTCCTCTGACTTCTTTAAATGCTGGTTCTGATGTCTCGGTGACAAGAATATGTTTGAATGGCCTCAAATAACAATTGAAGGAGAGTCAGAGTGCGCAAGTGTCCTACCTTTTTATTCAAAAGAACGACGAGTAGCTGTGATTGTATTATACAATAATATCCCTCTTTCCACTATCATTCTTACGACCCCTATCAAACTCCGGTGCATCCGGAGACATCGCATTTAAATTTCTAATGTATCTCCATCGGCAACAAAAATGTGTATATACTCATGTACATCAGCTAATGATGGTTCTGTCAATGTAAATTTCGTTATCTCTCTTGTGCAGGGCTTTCAATGTCACAACATTGTGAAGGGAGAAATTGAGACATGGGATACACTTCAACCAGTGACTCTATTTGGATATGCCAAGCCCAAAAGTGTCAGCGACTGACTTAAGATCTTAGTCTAGGGTTTAGACCAAGAGGCTCTTCAGGGTTAGAAGAGAACTTAATAGAGTCCTTGCTTTATTCTGCTACTGTTTGTCCCTATTTATTCTACAAGTCCCTACTAGTCCAGGGTTCAGTTCCAGTCCATGTCATATTTCTTAGTCATGGTCATGGCAACTCATGACAAAAAGTGACAAGGTGATTTTGTCTTATGGTGGTTATTTTTTGCAGAGCATACTGATATTTTTCAAATTTTGACATGGGATTTTGTCAATGATGAATGAAGACATTTATAGAGCAGCAAGAGGGAAACCAAGGCTCCAACAAGGTAGCACAAAAGACACAAGGGACAGATGTTGGAGGGGCAGGGCATATTTTCAAGGCTCAAAATCCATAGTCCCAACACGAGCCCTAGAGTAAAGGAATTCAAAAACCGATATAAAGGATAAAATATACCCATTCACGATGATCTGAGTATATCGCCCAAAAACGAAATAAGAAAAGTGACAATCTACTTGTCTTTACACATCCTATTCCACTATCCCTCTAAGATTCCGCACGGTACCAACAAGTTCACGTCTCATCCATGATTGCAGACTGGAGCTCCAGAATAACCTGCGTTAAGGGGAATGATCGCGTCAGACAAGTCATCATTTCTTGAAATAGTCGCATAGAATGTTACACGATCGCAGTAATGGTCAATGAGGGAAATGAGATGACAGGAAAGACATGCCACATGCAACAGGATGAAGAATGTCTGATTTGTGATTGTGATTGTGATTGCGAAAGTACTGGCGAGTTTGAGATGGCGAAGTTTGCACCTGAAAAGGATCAGGGGGAGACATAGATGGAACAGTGGATGAAGGCCTCAATGGCAACGAAACACTTTCAGCCGACAACGTCTGGGGTATTGTGGCAAGTGGTGAATATCCCAGGTAGATATATGTACTTGGATGAGGTGGTATTGACTAACCGGAAGGACAAACAGGTTGGGGTGCATATATGGCTGTATGTGAGGGTAGTGGCTGCAGGTAACCGTAAACCGGGCAGAGGATATGAAGCTGGAGTTGGAGTCACAGTCAGAGTTGGCGGCCAAGTGGTTACAGATGGACCGGGATCAGTGGACTCTTGGGGAGGTGCCAGAGCTTCTTGAGGCTGGTCGGACTTGTAGTTGGTGTCGTGGTCATCTCTTGTTCAGGATGAGAACTCACGTTGATGCTTGCAAGGTAGCGCGTTTGATGCGCTTATGTGCAGCACTTTTATGCACCTCACGTCTCACGGTAAGAGGAAAATCGGTCAGAGGGCTAGTGAAAGAGATCAAGTCTCCACATTACCAAGATTGTATATATCTTCTCACCTCATAGCATTTGTGAGGCACAGTTAAACAGTTCATGAAACGAGATGCCCATGTGCGCGCATAAAAATTTATACATGTACCTCCTGCAAGAGTAGAGATGTTGCATGGGAGTAGATTATATTTACCAAGCCAACCAAGTGAGAATCAATCTGTCAGCACCATTTTCATCTGAGCAAGTGCAACACATAACGTCAGTTGAAACCTACGAGTGCCATCGATAGCTTATAGATGAGAAAAAATAACCGTAAATAATCGACAAACAATGAGCATCAACTGGATGATGGCCGGGAAATAAGCCCACAATGATGGAAATGATCGAGGAACCAAGCGTCGAAATGAATCAGGACAAAATGTGAAGGATGGATAAGCAAGAATGAATGGATGATCCCGGCAGCAATTTGCAGATGTAAGATCACTGCATGTTTTGCTGCTTGTCATCTATCATACTACTCTTTAGGCACGAGCCTCATTACCGCTATCTCCTGCGACAAGAATTCCCTTTGTATCCAAGGAAAGAGGACAGAGCATTTACGACCATGAGAACATGACCAGAAAAATATATATATTATTTGTCTCCATCCTACAGTGAATGCCACCAAGGCAAAATATGGAACTTTGATCCGTCGATCCATAAGAGGCTAGTGAAGTGGTTGAATAGCGTAAATCAGTCAGGAGGTAAGATTTGCGAGTAAAATAGCGTCCGTCTGTTGTCGGGTTACTGACCCAAAATGTGACAAATAGAATTCAAGACGAAGTACTGAGATTGAAAAAAAAAGGGGGGGGGTTTCTAATAAAATTTTTCACTGCCCTCCTCCCTAATGTAAGGGGCTCTTTATACGAAATAGTTGCCTAGACTATCCTTAACAGAAGAGAGGACTGGGGACCTAGCCAGTCATCCTAAAGTACTGGGAAGGTCCTCGTTGCATAGGTACCCCTACCAGTTAGACTAGTCCATATTTAGTAATCTGAATTTAGAGAAGTAAATGAGTTGTGAGAATTGGTTGAGGAGGACGCTTTCTTGGTAGTAATGAGCGTCCGATCTCTACACTAGAGAGAATTCAAACAAGGTCACAATATCCAAGCCGTAGCAAACAAAGTATTTACAACGATCGAACAACAGGAACAGAACAAAGATCATTCCGTGATCAGTGGCAGTGAGCTTGGAGTTCACTCTTGCAACATTGGAATTGTCGAGGTACGCACTTGAGGAACATCAATAGATATAATAAGAAACACATATGTAACTAGGAGCTTAGAACAGTGATCGAGAAGCCAAGAATTAATCGTGAGAATACAAATTGACCAGTGGCCTAATGGAGGAACAATCAATGATGACAAGGCCAGGCATCCTCCAAAATAGACGTAGGAATGGACTGAAAGCCATGCTGCAATCACCATGTGATGCATGTGCAATGTAGGAACACAATGTATACTATCCATCATGCTTGGTTGTGTCCCAGGCTCGGGTGCCCTTGTCGTTGATAGAAAAAATGTGAAAGACATCGAATTCAAGTTCACTGCTGTCTTACTAGTATGCCAACATTGTTCACACTTTGGAGTTCCTGGATTATTTCTCCGTTCCTGGATCAATTGATTGGTGTCTCAATCAATGCTGGCCATTGATCGTTCTTTGATTTAGGCCCTTGATCAGTGTCTTATTTGCCTAGCCAGTTACATGTCTATTTCTTATTATATTTATTGAGAGCTCAGTTATATACCTCTTGGAAGTGGTTGAGGCAGAGAAATAATCGGATTTAGTTTGGTCTGTTATCTTTTGGCAGCACATCATAACTTTCCATTTCACATTTGATTGAGGAAAGGAGGGGAAGTCGGCAGAGGGGGTGCGTTTCGTGGTTTATCTCTCTTCTTATTTCTCGTTTTACTCAATTATTAGTTATATATTTTTATATTTTAAGCGCAAAGAGGAAAATCACATAAACTAGTAGAAATGGCACGACAAAAAAAATATATTTAGTTTTTTTTTCTCCTCCGCACTCTTTTACTCTCAAGCTGAAATCAACCTTCTGAGACACTTTCCCTACCGAACTTGAAAACCTTCCCTCAATATTAGATAGGATGTTTGAATATCTCAAGGAAGTGAATTGGAAGCCAATCTATTTCTGAAATTATCTCTCTTCGATAATGCTCTCAAATTCAGGAGGATAGCATATCGTATCATCTTCATGACACTCGAGATTACTTCCTTTCAATACAATCATCCAGGAATATCTCTCATTGATTAATAATATCTATCGTAGCAAAAACTTTCTGGTACCTACTTCAAATTTGTTAAGTCCTTTCCCATCGGCTTTGATATTATCGATAATGGAGCGATAATACCATCAAAATATTGTTGCCGGGGCAGAATAGAAGAAGTTTCTCTTCAAATCAACTCATCCATGTCCCAGTCTAATTTGCGTGTATAATGGATGAAGCAGTAGATATAGCATGTTGAGTTGTAATGAGTAAAATAGTTCACGATGCCAAATAGAAGCTTGAAGGATGGTTCTAAACCAGTGATCAATCACACTGCTCTATTCTTCCAGAAAATTACTCGAAAAAAATATTTTCCAAAGGGGGTGACGAAGTTTCGATTTGCAGCACATGTGCTCTGTTTTTCCTGAGCACAGGCAAACCCTGCCAACCGCGCGCGATGAGTAGTGCATTGTTGCATAGGGGATTTTCATTGGTAGTCACACTAGAACATCATATTTCTTTCACATGCTAGATGCCTCTCGACTTGCCACAACCAATTTTGACGAGTGTTCGTTCTATCGCAGGTGCTGCCTCTATCACTCATGTCACCTTTCTTTACCAATGTTCATGCGGCATTGTGTACAGTAATCTTTTGTATCTTGATATCGACAACGAGATGTGACAATGTATCGATTATCATAGGATGGCTATCATAATTTGTGGATAATACCTGGGTCATGCTAACCACATGGAGGTACAGTTCAACCATGAGGGCCTGGATTTGTTTGTCAACTCATAATTGATTGTTCCAATCTCTCTTGACTTCTCATTAATCCTCAAACATGTTTCAATCGCCGCTTAAAGCCACTGATTCTCTCATATGAAGAGCAGATTTATATCAAACGTACTTCGCTCTGTTCATGTTTAATACCTGGATAGTATTTTTCTGGAAAAAGATGAAGAATATGGAAAACGGAGCCGCGTTTGGCAACAAAATTAGTGTTTATGTGCAATTAGAGAGGAGTAGCTACATTTGAAGGAAGGTGTGATTCTATCGGGTTTGGAAGTGTGGCATATGAAGATTTGATTTCCTATATAGAAGAGCGGATTGTTCATATGTGATGATTTTACGCTGTCACTCTTACATACATGCTCCCATACTCCCAGCGTCTCCTTCTTTGATACCAGGAGTCAAGCGACAGAAATTTTGCAACTTTCATCATGATAGAATGACAACTAGACCTACAGTCACCAATCTTTGGAGATGAGAATGGCAGAATGATATCTCTACTCAGGAACGTTGGTTCTATATCCACCAATAAATGATGTGCCACGTCATTTTAATCACCATTGTTCTCGAGAACTGAGATATCCAGTCAACCACACCAGTCTTGCCATGTGTCATTGTCTCTCTATGACAAGCATGGACTGGCTATCTTTTCAGAATTGCACACAATGAAACTAGATAACTACTCAATGGTGTGATTTCAAAAAGGCAGGATGAATGGAAGCATATGAGGTCCAAAGCATAAAGGAGGACTACAGGGCATAGAAAATCTATTGAACATGGGTACTAAAAAAAGTCAAACACTTGATCAAGCGTAACTGACAGGCACTACCTCTGACAGAATGGGGAATCCGGTCACATTGCAATACCCTGGAGGACCTGATAGCTCAATGGTAGAGCATCTGGTGCAGTTCCAGAAGGGTCTAGGTTCGAGCCCTGGTCTGGTCACTTTTCATGCTGCAATAACCTCTTCTCATCATAGTATGTATGCTGTCATGTTTTCAGCCCATTCGTATTTGTATTTGAGATACAGTCTGGAGAGAGCATGTGTGAAGACAAGCAAGAGAGGCTTTCTCAGTGTTCTCATTATGAAAGAGAACTCTGGTATCTCACTCCCTGACATACAAGTAATATTCAGCGCAGTTGATCTTGGTCTTGCTCTCCATGCCAAACAATAAAAGCATAGTATTATCAGTGTAAGTGGTCAGCTCAGCTATTGATACTAATTTAATTTACTTTGTCTTCCAAACGCCTGCATAACAAATGAAGCCATAGGCACTCCTGTAGAGATCGGACACTCATTAACACCAAGAAAGCATCCTCCTCAACTAAATTCGCATAACTCATTTACCTCTCTAAATTCATGTTACTAAATATGGACTAGTCTAGCTGGTAGGAGTACCTATGTGATGAGGACCTCCCTAGTACTCTCTTCGGTTAAGGATAATATAAGTAGCTATTTTGTATATAAAGCCTCCTTACTTCAGAGAGAGGGGCAGTGAAAGATTTTATTAGAAAACCCCCCCTTTTTCTTTTATCTCAGTACTTTGTCTTGAATTTTACTTGCCATAATCTCGGGTCAGTAAAGCCAACAACAGACGGATGCTGTTGTACTCACAAATCTTACCTCTTGGATGTTGTTACACATTCTAATCCCCTTTCAACTGGAGCCCATCACAAGGGGCTTCTGACCCAAGCTCTTTTCAATTACACCAGACTGCACTCTCACTAAGGAGGCTTCCCTTGCTCTCAACAATCCTCTGTCCCTGGTTAATAACCCCTTTGCTACAACTGCTGAATTCTTTTCCTTTCACCCTCAGCCTCTACTCTTATCTGACTCATCATCATCTCATTCTTCCCTTGGGCTATTAGCCATGACTGACCAACAACTGCAATCCCATACTGCTCGACCATCATTTGTTCCTGCTCAGTGGTCAGACCATAAAGACCATGAAGACACTAGTGACTACTGTCGTTTCCGGTTTGGAGGTCCTAGACATGCACCATCTACTCCAGCCAATGCAGGTGATATTCCTCTTGTTATGAGAGCCCCAAGAAGGAAATAGTTTCTCACACATTTGAACAATCTGATCTACAACATCAAGACACATAATGGGGTCATGATATAAATAGTATAGGAACTTAAGTAAGCAAATCATGTGACCAGAGTCATGTGACCATGGGACTTTAGGGTATAGCCATGTGTAAAGTAGTATAAGTAGCAGTCCAATCCAACGAAGAACTCCATCGAGTTCTTCCTGAACATTCACCTAGGGTGATCACTGAGAGCTATCACAGCCCATCGATAACATAAGAACTTGATACCCAACGGTGACCTCACACCTCGCGGCCTCACCACTCACTTACTCTTCATCGCCCTCGCTAGTGAGCACAGCGCTCATAAGCATTTTGGATAGCAGGCCCTAGCTGTAAAGAGGACTTCTCAGTCAGTTAGGAACTGAGGGAGGAGACTAGGTACCAAGTCCAGGTATCTTGCTCGAGTCCTGACCTTGTAATTGGGCCTGTTCGTTACATTCTTCCTAGTATAAACTCTGTGCTATGCTCTATTGTAAGTGGTACACGCAGGAGATTGGTGGTTATTCTTTAGGAAGCTACTTAGTGTAGGGGTCCTCTTAGAGGCAATCATATAACAATATTATTAGGGCAATAGTCAGTAAGGCAGTAGGACTCCAGATAGGTGAAGATTTTGCACCCTATTGGACATAGCCTTAAGTAGTCGCCCTGGATCAAGAACCATCTGAATTGTCATACAAATTATCATCCCCATCACCATCACCATGATTATACGACATGTCTCACTACCAACAACAGCAACAAGAGAAAACCTCTCCGGTGCCCATCCCTTGCCAACCACCACCAACCCAAGAAGAGCAACTCCTCGCAATAATCGCCACCCTGCAGCAGCAGGTCAACACTATGCTCCTTCAACAACAGGGGAGCAGAGTAGAGGTTGCAAAACCTCAAGTCTTTAGTGGAAAGATAGAGAAGGTGAGCGCATTCATTAATGCAGCTCGTATATATATTAGAATGAAGATGACAGAGGAGGCAGCAACAACCCAGATGGCCTGGGTATTGTCATATGTGCAGGGAGGAGTAGCAGAAGCATGGAAAGACAACTTGTTAGATGAGTTGGCAAAGGGAGAGTCAGAGGTGGAGTCAGTGGAGCAGTTGTTCACCAAAATAAGAAATGACTTTGAAGAAAGATCAAACAGCTGAGGACAATAGAGCAAGGGGGGAGAACCTGTGACAAGTATGTGCAGGAGTTCAAGAAAGTCGCCAGGGGAAGCAGCTATAAGGGAAGACCCCTTATTGAAGAATTCAAGAGGGGGTTAAATGGAGCAATTAGAAGGAGACTAGCTGAGGCAGAGGAACTGCCAACCACCATTAGAGAGTGGCAAGAGAGAGCGATAAGATTAGACAGGAACTAGAGGCAGAGCAGGGTAGAAGAAAAAGTATTGGGGAGGAATGTGGCGTGCCCAGGGGGAAATGTGCAGCCAAGAGGAGGATATGGGAGAGGACCATATAGAGGAAGAGGAGGACAGATAACATGGAGAGCAGGAGAACCGAGCACAGGGGGAGGATACAGAGGAGGAGGAGGAGGAAACCCATTCAATAGAGGAGGAACCCAAACAGGTCCAAGGAGAGACCCAAATGCAATGGATGTAGACAAGGGAAGAGAAGGAGATAGAATATGTTATGTATATGGGAAGTGGGGCCATATGGCCAAAAATTGTTGGGAAAGACATAAGGGGAGGGTAGTGGAGATGCCACAGGAGTCAGCAAAAGAAAATGGAGGACAGCGAGCTCTCGGCTAGCCTCTAGTAACTTGTATAGTGTATTGCACCAAGAAAAATTGGGCAATAAATTAAATTTTTCTAATAACACTGAGAGAGTAAGAGATGTGTGGCGCACACTATGGCCACTATGGGAAGTGTGGATGAAAGTGGGACTAGAAAAGCTGGAAAACCATAAGGGAATAGCAGTAAAGGCATTATTAGATAGTGGAGCGACAGGCTTGTTCATGGATATAGCCTTTGCTAAAGAGAAGGGGTTCAAGATGGAAAAGTTAAAAAACCCACTTTTGGTTAGAAATGTGGATGGGACAGCAAATGTGGGAGGAGCAATAACGTACCAAGTAGAGTGCAACATGTTCTTTAAAGGACACGTAGAAAGAGTTAGGATGGATGTATGCAACCTAGGAAAAACAGAGGTTATACTAGGGATGCCATGGTTGGCTGCCCACAACCCAGAAATAGACTGGGAAAAGGGAGAAGTAAAGATGACACAATGTCCACCTATATGTAAAAAGAAGAAACAAGAGGAAAAAGGAAAAGAAGTAAAGAAAGCAGAAAGAGATGAAGATGAGGAGGTGCTAAA
>Ga0153985_1000415_pt1 | contig 11597 bp, 9 predicted proteins | sample TSGA069MetaG_FD_104715 | JGI IMG/M metagenome (GOLD analysis project Ga0153985, IMG submission 104715) | Attine ant fungus gardens microbial communities from Georgia, USA - TSGA069 MetaG | ecosystem: Host-associated > Fungi > Mycelium > Unclassified | place: USA: Georgia, Alexander Wildlife...
AAGCAAATGTAAAGAGGTCCCAAAACATAAACACAAACGAGCACTCGTCTTAACCGCAAGAAAATTTACGCGTCTGGTGGATACGCTACTACGTAACCATCAACTATACACGCCACCAAGGAGTGTGATAGCTAAATAACATTCTGTTATTGACGCAAACCTTTGAAATACCCCGAAAAAAATTGATTTTGGCCGGGGCTAGTTAAGTGCGATTCAAAATAGGTTACACAATAAAAATATTCTCAATCTTCAACTTGACTTATTAACATTAGACTTATTGACAAAGAGCCATAAAAGCATCGTTGAGGATCTAAAAAATGGAGTTGCTATATCAACTATTTCTAAAAACTATAATATTACCAGACAAACCGTATATAAAATTAAAAGAGATTTCACTAATAATATTATTCTCTGAATAAAAAACATATAGAAAGGAAACGAAAGTTTTAAAGTAAAAACATCATTTTATTCCTCGATTTTCAATCCCTCTTTTTTGTATTAGAAAAAGAAAAATATTCGATAATTAAATTAAAGAAGATACATTCAAAGAAATAAATCTAAGTCATAACTTATTTATAAGTTACTCACACTGCACATGGTCCGGCTGTAACTCGCACATAGGCTTCAACTTCATTTACAGGAATTGATGGTAACACGTAATAATCGTTTGGTCTCCAGTTAATTCCATGAGAAGGTACTTCTTGATATTTTCCAGATTGATCTTGATCATAGCTACTATTGATAAAAAGATTGTTTTGATTTAATAGATAACCCATTGGTGACGGCGGACCATCGGGATGGCCCCAAGCACGATTCGTATTGATAAATACGTTCTCTTCAGCAATGACTTGCGCACTCACCTCCACACCAATTCCATAGCTTGAAATATCCGTATACAGGTTATTTAAAACATGCACTTCCCCAAAACGAACACGAGGATTTCTTTGTTCTGTCCCCTTAAACCAATTATAAGCAAATGTAACTTTCACTTTATCCATATCTTGCGTTGCATTTGAATCAGAATGTCCTACCAAAGTCGTTTTATTATGATTGGTAAAAATATTATTTGAAATGGTGACCCAATTTGACCCTCACTTGATGTCGATTAATCCATCCTGGCGATTGCTTCCAGTAGGCACCTCAGCTGCAATCCATGGCTCATCAGAAAAATAATTATGATCAACCCAAACATGTCGACTATCTTCAATGGTAAAGGCATCGATTTCGGTGAAGTCACCCGGATTCAAACGACTTTGCGCATCCGTTTGAATTCCCCCTCTGCCATCGGGATACTCACCCCATCAAAAGATAGGGCATTTGTTAACTTCAAATTGTGATAATCACTTGATCTTGGTCGCGAATTTTCAATCCACCGCCGGTGATTTCATCATTAGGGCTGACACCAATAATTGATTTGTTTGATCCAACATTTACAATTACTCTAGGAGAAAAGATAAATAGATCTGTTAAATCGATTTTACTATTAACATAAATAGTCGCCGGTAAATCACCGTGTATGGCCTCTCGAAAATCATGTGATGTTTTGACGGAAATTTGAATACCAATTTGCCCATCTAATGTTCCTGAAGAATAACTAACAACCCCAAAGCTATTATCCGAAATCTCTGCTGCTTCAACATTCGAAGCCACCCCCAAAAAATTAACAGACATAATAAAATTTGTTTACTCCTACTAATCTCCTATCTATTATTTTATAGAAACCGACCGAACTTCTAATTAAAATTATAAATAGTATCATTTTATTTTGTTATCGATTATATGCGGGTCCGATGAAATTATTGAATTTATTATTCTACCATTTTTCAGTAAAATTATAGTGATAAGTAAAAATATAATGGCTTTTATTATTCAGAGTAGTCGCTCATTGTAGAATATATTATACTTAAAAAGAAGCACGCTTTGGTGAAATTTTTAAAAAAATAAAAAGAGCGCTGATCGATAATGCTCAGTTCAGAGATATCAATCAGACTCAAATGGTGATATTTAAAAATTTTAAAACTTACTATAACAAAAAAACGTATACGTTCTACCCTTGGCTATCTAGCTCCTAGTGAATTTGAAAGAATTCAACTTATTCTCTTGACTAATTGTCTAATTATCCTTGGAATCTCAAAACCTTGAAGACTCCAAAAAAGAATAATTTTTGGGTAACTACATTATATTTAATTTGTACTTCTTGTAATTTATAGATCATGATACCCAGGCTTTTACAGCACATATTAGAGTTTCTATAATATAAAAGGCTGATAATTCTAATTTGATTGATTCAACAACATCAATTATAGAGCTCTTATGGGTATTTAAAACGAACGTCCTCTCTATAATTTTTTCGCAAATGATTTTAAATATTTTGTTTGTATTATTTGGCAATTATAATGACTATAGCTGTAGATGAAGAACTTAGACAAACTGATTTTTATTATTTAGTATATATATAAACCATGTGTAAACGCAGTAACTATTAATACACATTTAAAATCATAGTTGTTAATTATTATTAGTAAATAACGCGCACCAATACTATACAAGTTGGATACGATTGTTTTCTATCCAAACATCCCCTAAATAATTTATGTCAATGTTTTTTATTTGGGTTAAGTTATCACCAAACCAGTTTAGAAGTTCGGTTTCACTTTTATCAATGTTAATCACACACATTCTGCTAAATAATCTATCATTCACTTCAGATGTGAAAGTTACTTCATACAATCTACCATCAGTCCAAGATTGATTAATTGCATTGTTCATTTTATCCCTCTATTCTTAATTTTTAAATTAATTACTTGAATATTATTGTTTTTAATAAAACTGAATATTTTAACTTTACAAAGTCGATTAAACACATTTTACCTGATAGAAATCATTTTTTAAAGTCTACTTTTTCTTAAAGAAGAAAAAAATGAAGTAGTCTATAAACTAAATTCAAGTAATTATTAAAAACTTTAATTTTACTTCAGAAAAATCATGCACCAAAAATGCATAAAAAGAGTTGAGTATCCAAAATCTTGGCAAGTATTGAACACTAAAAAATTTTATGAATTATATTAGAGAGGTCTCTAATATAAGGGAATTACGAACTGTAAATAAAAAACATCTACCTTTAAGAAAACAGTATTAAGATACAGAACTATACAAATCAATCGAAGACGTTTAGAATTCTAATCCATTAGTTCTGACAACATATTGAATAATTACACCTATACAGAAAAATAATTACTTTAAAAGAACTGCCTCATTGAAAATTCAATCTTAAAAGTACTGTAAAGTTAAAATCAGAAAGAGGATGTGTTGAAAAGGTTCTATAAACCTCAAACCAGCTGAAAAGGATTAGCTGAAGCCGAGGCCATCAGTAGGGTTGCTTTATATCAATGGAAGAATACTTATCTTGGAAAGGATTCCCCACTGTGTATGTCTTCTAAGATCAATTAAAACAGAAAGAATCACTATTAAGATAAGTAAAAGAATTACAAGAACAAGTACCCCAATTACAGCGTGTGAAAGCATTACTCGAAGGAGCGGCTGAACTGATAAAAAATGAAAAAAGCATCATCCTTTTCTATCTATCAAATCAAGAAAAGACGATACTGATTGATGTCTTACGAAATAGGTTCAACTTGAAGGAGCTCCTTCAACAGCTCCAGTTGTCTAAAAGTAGCTACTTTTATAAGAGACAAATCCTTGAAAAACCGGATAAGTATTTCAAAGAACTTCAAAATAAATTGTCACGATTTTCAACAGTAACTTCTGCGCTTACGGTTACCGCAGAATTCGCCAAGCTTAAAAAAATATGGTTAAAATACTTTCAGAAAAAGTCGCACATAAGTTGATGTTCGAGGAAAATCTAGTTGTTAAATTTTCTAAACGGCAAAAATACTCTTCGAATTCTGGAGAGATTACTCCCACACAACCAAATTTTTTGAATCTCAACTTCACTACAAAAAACCCAAATGAAATATGGTTGACAGATAGTACTGAGTTTAGAATTACCGCAGGGAAAGTCTATTTGTCACCTCTTGTCTATTGCTATGGTGATGCGATTAATAGTTGGACTATTAGAACAAAGCAAGATACACAATTAGTGAATAAAATTTTGGACAATGGATTAGCTACCCTTTGAGACCATGAGTATCCAATCATTCATTCTGATCGTAGTGTTCTTTATCGATAGCCGGGTTGATCGAATAAATGAATAAGCGAACTTGCCCACTCCATTTCCAAAAAATACTGCTCATCAGATAACTCGGAGTCCGAAGGTTTCTTCGGAAGATTCAAAAAAGTTTTTTCTACCAAGATGATTGGAAAAATAAGGCAATCAATCAGTTGATGAAACATTTGGATGACTACATCTATTTATATAATAATCATATAATAAAGTTATCTTTAAGAGGACTGAGTACTATTAAATTTCAGAAGAATTTTGGAAGAAATTGCTGAATCCGCAAATGATTGTTTTCTTGATAAAATTAGAAACCTTATGACCTATGAAGAATTAATTTTCAATGCGATGATTTATCATTAATCCAATGGAAAATTGAATAGAAGAATCCAAACATCAAGACAATGAAACAATTATCCTAAGAATTTAAATCAATTTGAGAATATGGTCACAGAACCTTTCTGATCAAATAAGTTTATTAAAGTGAAATAGCAAAAAATTCCGATCCAGATAAAACTGATTCTGACCCGGATTTGATTTTGAAAAACTCATCAGTACTTATTGAAAAAAGATAAAAAAAATATCTATCTATACTAGGTCTAGAAGTGAAAAATAATACCATCTAAATTGTATATGAACTCATCAGAAAGAATTTCTGGAAAGTAAATATGCTTATCTGAAAAAGATGGAAGTCTAAATTCTGATATGATAAAGTCATATGAATAAATGATCTGTTCATCTAATTTACTCAAACTATCTTCATATATCATTAAGTCTACAAATTCATGGTACCTTTCATTTATAGCAGTTTCTATACGTTTCTGATAGTAAGTTGGGTATCTGCTGACTATCAAAATTTTTGTGTTGCTTATACTTTCTTCTAAATTACCAAAATTCAACATGTTATTAAGAGCAAAGAAAAACTCTATCTTCTTTTCAGTCGTTGGCAGGTCAACTGTCATCCTATATGAAATTATTAAGCTGTTAAATGCATCTTTTGCTTTTTCAGAAGCAACCCATCTCCAATATAACTCGTGCGGGCTATAAATAAAAGACGACACCTGAAAATCAGAAAAATTACAAATTCCTTTTAATAAGTTTACTTCATTTTTTTTCAGATAAATATCTTTATTGTAAATACTCCTAGAATATGCAGATACAAATGACACTAGTTTCCTACTATTATCAAATCCAATTCTTTTATTATTATAACCTAATAATTTAATCAAATCAGATAATCTTCCACAAAAAATATCACTTAAAACTTTTAGAGAAAATTTCACATTGAATATATCATTGATTTTCTTAACAATCTGAGGTTCTTTAGAGATATATTTAAAAAGCGACTTGAGAGTGGAATCAGCTTTAAAATCTGTCTCATATCCTTGAGAAATTCGTATTAGAGAAATAAAAAGAGCACCTGATACTAAGTCCTTTGCAACATAGTTTATATTTAGCTTTTTTTTATTGGATATTAATTCAACGATTTCATTAATTTCCTGATATTGTAAGTTATCATATAAATCTTCTATTAAAAATTCATACAACATATATCTCATGAGTGATCTTATGGTATTCTCATCACCGATTAGATCTATTTTTTTTGTTTCATTATTAAAAACAAACGCTACATTGTAATTTTTATTTACAAAGTGATTGTTCCATGCTTTTCTCAATCTATACTCCATAGATTCACTTAAATATAAGTCATTGTATATTTCAGACAACGTCAAGTGATACATGGAAACTTCAAAAAAATAGGACACAACGGTTGATGTTTTAATAATACTTTTATAAATTTGCTTTAACCCTTGATTTACATCCAAATTTAACACAATTTGATTATTTTTTTGAGAAATGAAATCATCATAAAATATATGATTGATTTTTTCTATGTCCGAATCCATTGTTTTAACTGATATCCCTAATGAATCTCTCAGAGTATTTTTATACATGCTGTGATTCTTTTGATAATACACTTGCGTGATCAAATCTAAATATCTTTTTATGTTCTTTTCTAAAACCATCTACCTGCTCCTAACAATAAATTAATTTAATAAGATGATTATTCATACTTTGTATAAAATTACATTCAAAAAAAATATTCTTTATTTAATTAAGGTTATGTAATCTGCTTAGTTAAGAATAATACTATTAGAAATCGAATTTAACAACTATTTAACACTATGCACCTTTTTTATACAAAAGAATAATTCCTCATAAGTAGCAGGATGAATTATAAAAGAAATTGTAAAAATTTATTTTTTTTTATCAATTTCATTTAGTGACGAGGATTTAGATGTATAAAAGTGAGTAAGGAATTAGGTAAAAAATGAGAGCATAATAGTCATTCTCATTGATCAACAAACTTTTATAAATTAGCTCAAGCGATATTAAAACATAGTTATTAAGTTTTTGCGATTTTTTTCAAATAAAAACGTTGATAGAACATCAGTATATGTCCCACCAACGCTAAATCTTTTTTAACCCCGTCTAAGGTATATAATTAAGGGGAATATAGAATGGTAAAATTCACTTCTGCAGTGTAGGACTGCTTTTCTTCTAATTTATAGTATTCATTCCCGACAAATATTTTAAACCCTTCATGTTGCATTTGAGATATAACATAAGAGTTGTTTTCCCATAAATTGGTTTGAAAATCATATGATAGATTTCCCGATAAGTATCCCTCAGAAAACAATAGTTCGTCTGACAAGCTTTTTAAATCTTCATCTTGCTGATAAACTAATCTTATGATTCCCTCATCAATTTCTTTTCCACCTTTATTTTTAAAAGGTGTTGCACTAACCATAATTTCCCAAGATTCTTCAATACCCGTAAAGCTAATAATATCAATATCTAATTGATCAACTTTCTCAATACTCGAATTAATGTGCGATGAGCTAATTGATACTTCACCAAAATTAATAATATTCGGAATTGATACTTTAAATTCTCCAGACTCAATTGAAATCTCTCCGGAAGCTTGAACAGATGCAAAATCGTGACCACTATACTTTACTTGAATTTTTTCATTTTCACTATTCAAACCTATTGGCATGATAGGGATGTCTATTCGATAATCAACCTCATCCCCAATCAATGAAAAGTCCGAGATTGATAGTACTTGATTATCAAATGTATATGTCGCCGATTGAAGAGCTTCTCCAAATAAAACTTGCACTAACTTTATATTATGAAGATCAATCGTCAAAAACTCTGGAATATAAATTTCAAACCTGGGATTTGAGCTCGCTGTGTTACTCTTAAATGTTATAGATAATTCCTCCAAATTTCCAATAGCAGATGAAATTGAAAAGTCAGACATAAACTCCACTTGTGCTTTTTGTAAATCAACCTGCGCTGTCTCGGAAACCAAAGAAGTTTCAAAACTTAGTCCGGTGGTTCCTTTTATGTTTACTCCATAGCTGTAAGAACCGACATTGCTCTCATTCATATCTGAGATTAAGTAATTAGCAGAATCGCCTATCACGTTTCCCTCAAAGTACCATAAATACTCCGCTGAAAATTCCGTACTTTCGAAGCTGTCATTAAGCATAAAAGAGCTAAAATCTGCTTCCAACATGGCAGACAGACCTGCAGGAACTGTCCTATCCCTCAAGGGTAAAGTTACTTTCTCAGTTACTGCAAACAAAGTACTAGGATTGGCAATAGCTGTTGCTCTAAATATTTCTAAATTTGAACTACTAAGTCCCACAAATTTGAGACTAGCTGGTATCGTAGTAGCACCCGATACTAGTGAAGGTAGCGAAGGTAAAAAGACCTCTTTAAGCGCATCTGCTCCTAAGAATCCATTTGGTTCTAGCAATCCTACGCTCTTCAAGTTAAGCGTTGTTATCTTGGTACCAGAAAAAGCACTATTCCTAACAACTGTCAGCTGCTCCTCAAAATCTATTTTTGACAAGCTAGGAAAATTGTTACCAAAATTAACCTCTGTTATAGAATCACTTGACACTGATTCTATACTCACACTATGTTGCCCCCATACGTTCCTTGCGTCCATTGCAGAAAAATCATTAACTATTAATTCACGTACATTAATAAACGTAGTATAGCTTATGCCTAAATTAAGAGCGCTTGAAGTAGTTCCAGGGTCTCTATTAATAGTTTGCTTACGTAAACCGCTAAAGACGCTAGCACCCAAGTTAGAACCAAAACTACCAGAAGATAGCTCACGTAAAGAGCCTCGTGTATAATCATCGAAAATATTTATGTCAATTGATCCCCATTTTGGTGTAATTAAATACTCCAAGCTGCTGTTTCCCCGGTCTAAATTTCCGGTTGAAATTGAGGTTACTTCTGGTGCTTCTAGTCTATTTATATTATTCATGCCCCTTAAAGCGCCAATTCCTATCGACTGAGCTTTTGGCAAATATAACTCTATAACAGATGCAGCTCCAGAGAACGCATAGGCACCCACAGATACTACATCACTCAATTCTAAGTACTCCAAGCTAGTATAGTTTACTAATGTACTCGGAAATATTATATTCCCAGTAACATTCGTCATCCCTCCTATTGTGAGACTTTTCACCTTTGTCAAATCATAGCCTTGTGCTCTAAGCGATTCGGTCACAGTACTTAAAGTAGCAGTACTCGACGTTGTAATACTAATAGTTTCCTCGTTGTTGCGCACGTCAGATGATTTGACGATCGCCTTAGTAATTTCAAAATTCGAATCTTCAAGATCAATCAACTCAGCTTCCTCATCTGAATCATTTTTAAAATCAAATATAGTTTCACTTATTAATTTCTTGTCATGACTAACCTCTTCTTGATTCTCAATTAATTCTGATGTTTGTGTAACATCCTCAGTAACACTTTTTCCCTCAGATATTTCTTGAGCAATAATTTGAACTGGACCAGTTACATAGGATGACAACAACAACAAAATACTTATATAACATACCCAGTAAGGCTTTTTGGTCATTTTAAACTCCTCTTCTTTCATTATTTATCTAATAGGTAACTACTTAACATTGAATAAAAACGAGAAATTAGGTTCTTCGTTTAATTTGAATCCAAAAGATTCTTTTGTATAAAAGAGATAATCTTTTTCTACTATTTCCAAAATTTGATTTTCTTTTAAACCAAATAGGTCAGCTTTATTTAACAATGAATAGATAATATTTAATTTTGAATCTATTCCAATTAAAACAGCCAAGGTTTGCCATAGATTCTCTTTACTTACTATTTCTTCAAAAAATTTAAAATCAATAAAAAGATTATCAACATAATTCATCAAATTCGGATGGGACCCCATCCCCGCATCATTGAACAAGCTTTTCCATCTCCTGATATAATGATTCCTATCATTAATTTCAATCAAATAAGGTTCCTCCTTTTTACGTCATAAAAAATATGGAACAAGTTTTATTTTAAATATATAGTACCAATAAATCTCAAAACTTTTGGGAACTACCCTTTACTTGTTTTATTTATCTTTATTAATGATGTCTGTTAAATATAGATTTAAAAATTTCAAGCAAAAGCAAAAACAAAAAATGCAAATTAATCATTCTTTGTATGATTAATTATCAAGCACTTTTTCACTACGCTTAACTAAATAAAAAAACAAAATCAACAGTAATAATAATATACCCATAATAACCAAGGAACCACTATTTAGTTCATTTGTACTTGGTAGAATTCCTGTTATTTTTCCGTTTAGCTCTTCAATAGGTCCAACATTTTCTACTTTAAAACTAGCATGTGAATTTTCTGATCCAAAGGCTTTGATTGGTAAAAAAAACAGACATGACAACAAAATTGTATAAATAAATCCCCTTCCAAGAGAAGTTAATTTATTTGTAATTTGCATTTAAACCACACTACTTTCTGTTTAATTTTATGTATGGATATATATAAATGGGTGTGTTGGTTACCCAAACACACCCTCATACTAAAAATCAAGCTGGCTCTGACGTCAGGTTCCAAGTAATAACAGATGTGTATTCTTCACCTTCTGCGATATTTTGGTGCTTTGGAATGGATAACTCTACTTCACCTAATGAAATAGTTGTAAATCCATCGGCTCCACTAATCGCCGTTAGAACCTCCATACTCTCATTATCTTGTAAGAGCTGTAAAGAACCAGGCCCACTAAATAAAGCACTTGTGTTATAGTTATTTGCAGACAATGAGTTCATTTTAATCGTTGTTCCGGTCAAAGATTTCTCACCTGATCTAAAAGCATCACTGCTTACTGATAATGACCAAGAACCAGAGTCTTCTCTTTTATCGTCCACAATAACATGATTAAAAGTATTATTTTCACTACGTGATGCTACCATTGTTGCTCCTAAACTCGGATCGTAGTTTTCCAGAGTTCCAAAATTCCAATCAGTTACTTTTGAAATTCCAATTTCTCCTGGATTTGAAGGTTCTCCTGGATCAACTATTCCCCCACCGTCTTCACCGTCTTCACCATCACCTGGATCAACCGGAGGAGCTACTGGATCAGTTACTTCAAGAACAGACAGGATTCCTTGTGATGATGCATCTTGAGCATATGCCTCCAAAGAGCCCAATCCAATAACACCTAAAGTTGATAAAATGATAGAACTAGAAATTAATTTTTTGTATAACATTAACTGATTCTCCTTTTAAAATAAAATATGTTGTTAACAACAATTACATGATACTGTCTTTTGATTTATTATCAAAATCATTTTATTTTTTTTTTTGAATTTTTTGAATAGCATTTTGACTTGTAGTTATGAGTATTAAAATAACAATTATAATTTTGCTTTCTTAAAGAATAATCTAACCATAATTGATATTTCCATAAATCACCATACTAGAAGATTGGTCGGGATTACTTATTCAATCAAAAATGTCAATCGGCGTTCAAAGATCAGTAGGACTAGTTTTATGAAAACTGCTATTCTTTAAAAAATTCAAAGACTCAATCTACGTTTGAACTAGCAAATATTTTGACAAGAATAGAAATTGCCGATTTCTATTCTTGTCTCTGATATGCCCTCCAGCGTATACTGCATACCTGTTAAAAAAAGTTCAACCAATATTTATAAGCGTAATCTCAAGTCTTTGGTCATAATAGGTTCAAATCGATAGAATTCTGTAGAAAAAACGAGATTTATTTTTTGAGATGGGCAAATAGAAAAACTAATTGATGTCTTGCCGAAGCGTAAATTACCTTGATTAACAAGCTATTTCTCCAGCTGTACCAATCCAGAAGAAGGTGAATTCTTAGTTACAGACATGAACGCCACCTACTTCCAGTTCACCAAACGTGTTCTGACAAATGCGAAAGTAGTGATTGATCGGTTTCATATTGTCAAACACATGAATCAGTCTTTCAATGAGTTTAGTATCCGTGAAATGAATGAGCTTTGTAAAGTAGGGTAGAAAAATCAGGCAGAAAAACTGAAAAAGA
>Ga0153985_1000419_pt1 | contig 11526 bp, 11 predicted proteins | sample TSGA069MetaG_FD_104715 | JGI IMG/M metagenome (GOLD analysis project Ga0153985, IMG submission 104715) | Attine ant fungus gardens microbial communities from Georgia, USA - TSGA069 MetaG | ecosystem: Host-associated > Fungi > Mycelium > Unclassified | place: USA: Georgia, Alexander Wildlife...
AAAGCTTCCGATTTAGGAGATATTTTTGTAGACTTCACTGACGAAACAGGGTTTATCTCTGCAACGCGTGAACGTACATTGCGTAATGCAACTTATGAATCGTTGTACATGAACGCGTTGGTGTTATTTCCTGAAATTCCAGCAGGCGTTGTCGAAGCAACAATCACTGTAACTCCACCTGAAGGCGGCGGAGAATAAGGAAGGGTGATGCTTAATGATAGAAAAAATTAAGCTACTATTGGGAATATCTGATGATCTTCAAGATAAGTTATTAGAGTTGTTGATTGAGGATAGCGAGGAACGAATCCTTGCGACCTTAAATCAATACGCCTCAAAGAACGGAACAGATGAAATCGAATCTATCCCAGAAAAGTTTAGCTACATCAAACGAGATGTGACTATTAAACGATTCAACAAAAGAAACAGTGAGGGTGCAAGTTCAGACAGTGAAGAAGGACGTTCCTATACGTGGGAAAAGTCTTATCTGGATGAATATCTTTCTTTGTTTGACGAGTATACAAAACCAAAAAAGATTGGTGGTAAGGGGATTGTGAGGTGGATCTAGTGAACTACAATCATCGATGCGAGGTTACTTTTTCCGAAAAGGTACCCGGTTATCTCGGGGAAGATGAGATCAAAACCAAAACAAAAATCTTACCATGCGGAAAAAGTGCACTCTCAAATGACGAACAGATTTCTATGTTCGGGAAATACACCAATACAGCGTTCAAGATACATCTTCAAGGTCATTTGGAAAATATAAGTGATATTGAGTTCGAGGATGTTAGACGCACGATCTTTGACGTTAAGCGGCATAAACATTCTACGGTGGTGATCGTTTCATGAGTAAAACCGTGAAATTGGTCGGACTAGATTTGTTCACTCGAGGGCTACTCAAGCAAAGCCGAAAGATGGAACAAGCAGCACACCAAGAAATTGTGCGTTCTGCTCTTCGGGTAGAAAAGAGAGCCAAACAGCTAGCACCGTTTGACACCGGTTGGTTAAGTGACAACATCTATTTTTATGAGACAGGACGATTAAAGGCAACGGTCGTTTCCCCGGTGCATTATTCGATTTTTGTCGAAGAAGGCACTCGGTATATGGCAGCGCAGCCTTTCCTTTTTCCCGCAGTAAAAGAAGAGTTTCCACGATTTATGAAAAATATGCAAAAAATAGTAAGAGGGTGATTCAATGGAACACGCTCCAAATACACGATTTTTAAAAGGGATTTCTGATGGGTTAAGCCAAACAGGAATCCCTATTTATTTTAAGCTCCCTGGCAAAAATGTCATGGAGCCGTTTTATGTGATAGGCACGCACTTGGATGACGATTCTCTGAGTGCGAAGTTCGGTCCTGCAATAGTGAATACCGATGTACAAATTGATTTATTTTATCCAACAGCGAGCCGTACTGCCGCAGAAGATGTCATTCATCAAACAAAGGCAGCCCTTGGTTCACGAAATAGGCTGTCGTCTGATGTGCGAATCGACAATTCAATTGGCAGAGAAGTCTATCACATCATTTTTAGAATTTCAGATTTTATCATTTAGGAGGAATACGACATGGTAGATGTTAATAACGGGGTTACAAAGTTTCAAGGAAAAGCAATCAGAGGCAAACAGGTTTGGTACTTCATTCAAGCTGTAACAGCGGCAATTGGCTCGCCAGCATTATTGCCTGCCTTTCAAACGGATGGCACTACGACAATTGGCGGAGATAACATTGATGAGCAAACCAAAATGGGGCGGATTATCCTAAAATCGACAGATGAACACAGCATTGAATTAACACAATATTTTGCCCCAGATGATGCATCCATCCAAATCATTGAAGATGCGAAAAAGAATGGTCACTCTGTTAAAGTATGGCGTGTGGTCGTTTCAGACGCCTTGGGGAAACCAGAAGGCGAAGAAAGTTTAAAAGTTAAAGCATATCCTGCGAAATTCGGCTATGGGATTCCAGACGAATTGGAATACGACGAAGGGGAAGATTTAGTAGAGATCAGCTATACATTAAACATCATCGGGAAATTGCAAGATGGAACATTCCCGTTATCTGATGAAGATGTTGCAATGATCGAAAGCTTGTACGACTTCCAACGTCCTGGAGAAACAACAGGGGATTATGACAATATCCAGTCAAAATAACCGCCCCAGTTGTCGGGGAAATCACTCCGACTACCGACGGGGCAATTGCGGAACTGTTTCATGATACGTTGAACACGTTTGAAATTCATGAAAAGGGCGGCACGAAAGTGTCATCGGGTCCAAGCCCATTAACTATTACTAGACTAGCTGCTGGCACACAGGTCGCAAAAGGCGACTATGTTGCCGTGGCCGTTGACGGGGAGCAAAAATCTGATCCAGTAGCAATCCCAGCATTTCAAGTGAAACCAACAGAAGACTAGTCTAGCGGCTAGTCTTTTTATTTATGTATAAAACAGGAGGAAACTATTATGGCATTTACAGTTGAACTAAAAGGAAAACCATTAGAAGTTAAATTTAGCTACGGGATGTTATTCAAAGCGAACAAGAAATTAGGAAATAAAGACAAAAACGGAAAGTCTCAAAATGATGGCGCCGGTATTCTTTTTACCAAAGTTTTAGAAGAAGACGATGATGCATTGGTCGATATTATTCAGTTAGCAGCCAAAGGGGATCCATCAGAAAATGAGATTTTGGATGCCATCAGCACCTATGTTTCGAAGTTTGATGACGAAGAGAAAGGGTACGGTGCGATTTTTGCAGATTTGAAGGAAGAAATGCTACACTCTGGTTTTTTCGTGAAAAAGATCAAGAAGTATATTTCCAACTTAGAGAAAGTGGAAAAAGCGCTCAAGAACAAGAAACCAACCGAAGAAATCAGCGATCCGAAGGCTCAAGCCGAAGCGGCCAAAGAACTAGCGGAACGTATGAAGAACGAACTCTCCTCGTTGAATGTGCTCGACAAGGATTAACCGACATTGAGTTAATTATGAGTTGTTACCTGTGGGAATTGGAAGCCCTCTTGGAAGGGTTGGCTCTGAGACGTCTGGATGAGCAGGAACAGCACGCGGTTTTCGCATTCAATCTAAGGTATGTGTTGAATGCGAAGAAACCGAAATTAACGAAAATATTTGATAAGAAAAAAGCGGAGAAGAAAATCCGTGATTTGTTTGCTAGAGAGGTTTCGACGAACAATCGGAAACAACTAGCCAATCAAGTGCGGACGGTAGCCAATCATTTCAAAAATAAAACATGGAGGTGAAACGATGACTTTTGAAGGATCAATTAATGCGATTATTGGTGCTGATACCACCGACTACACCAAAGCCATGGCTGAGGTAGCAGGCTCCACAAGAAAAGCCATGCAACAAGCGTCAGATACGGCAAGCAATGTCAGCAATTCATTGGTAAGAAATGTTGGACGAATCATGGGTCAATTAAGCGCGAATATGCCCACCAGCTTAGCTGGCATTGGCTCTGCATTAACCGCTCCTTTCAGCAAGGCAGGCGGTCAGATTCAGCGGGTAATTGCATCAATTGGCGAAAAAATCCCCCACCCGTTTCAATCGGCATTCAATCAAGTTACTAGTATTGCTCAGTCAGGGTACTCGAAAATAAGTAACGGATTTTCGAGTGTTCTGAATTCTGTTGCTAAATCTGCCAATGGACTTGGCACTTCTGTTAGTAGCGGCTTTGAAAAAATTGCTTCCGTGGCAAACTACACAGCAACAAAAGTGCCGGCACCCTTCAAGCAAGCTTTTCAAACAATTGGATACACCGCCAGTACACTAGGAAACTTAACGAATAAAGGTTTTCTAAGTATCGCAAGTCTCGCTCAGAATACCAGTAACAAGATTCCACCAACCTTTAGCCAAGCTTTTTCTACGGTGATTACTGGCGCCAATACGATGGCGACTAAAATCGCTGCACCAATCAATAAAGTGGCGTCTCTAGCTGGAAACGCAGCGAACAAGATGGGCAATTCGTTTAATAATGCGTTCAAAAACATGGCAACAAAAGGAATTAGTGCCTTAAACAGCATTAATCGAAAATTTGCGGAAGTCCAGAGCCCAGCCAAGAGTCTACATGGCGGAATTATGAATATTGTAGCTGGGTTAGGGTTATTTTCCGTAGCTACAAAAGCAATGGATATGTTCAAAAATTCCATTTCTGGAGCAGTTTCACGATACGACACCTTACAAAACTTTCCGAAAGTACTGAATCAAATAGGATTCAGTGCTGAAGATAGTCAAAAATCAATTAAAACATTGAGTGACGGAATCGACGGATTGCCAACAACGCTTGATGCGGTGGCGAAAAATACGCAACAAATCGCAACAATGACGGGCAATCTAGATGGTGCGACCAAAATAACTTTAGCTTTAAATGATGCCTTCATAGCGTCGGGATCGAGTTCTGCAGATGCTGAACGCGGCTTAGTACAATATGTACAAATGCTTTCTAAAGGTGAAGTTGACATGCAGTCATGGCGTAGCTTGCAAGAAACCATGGGTGTCGCATTGAATGATACTGCCAAAGCCTTTGGGTTCGCCGGAGAGTCCGCTCAAAATGATCTATACGACGCATTAAAAGACGGAACGATAACGTTTAATGAATTCAATGATAAATTAATTGAGCTTGATGGCGGTGTCGACGGTTTTGCGGCCAGAGCTAGAACCGCAACAGGAGGGATTAAAACCTCGTGGGCAAATTTAAAAACAGCGATTGTCAAAGGAACTACGGGAATGATCGAAACCTTTGACACAGCAGCTAAAGCCAATGGGATGAGCAGTATTGCGGATTCCATCGGAAAAGCGAAAGACGCGGTAAACTTTTTATTCGGCCAAATCAATGCTGTAATTCCAAGTGCTGTTGATGCGCTGAGTAAGTTTGCAGAAATTGTTAACAAGAAATTTAACTTCGACGGTGTGAAAGAAAACGTGACCACTGTTTTTGGTAAATTGAAGACGTTACTTGATGATTTCGCCAATAACGGGAAGTTGTCGATCGAGTCGTTAGACATATTGAAAGGTGCCTTTGTGGCGATCGTGCCAAAAGTGGCACTCTTCATGGCAGCATTAAAACCGGAGGCCGCAAAAAATGCTATTCTATCCATCCTTTCTCCAGTTGGAAAATTGGGGCAAGTGTTCGATTCGACCGGTTTGGGTATTCTTAACAAATCGGCAGCCATGGGAGATGGGATTAAGGCTATCGGAAATCCAATCAGCGGATTAGTCGGAAAATTTCCGTATCTTGGTACCAGCTTACAGTCGGCAACGTCTGTAGGAATGGGCGCTTTAGGTCATATGGTGTCCACTATTGGTTCGTTGGCAGGATTGGCGTTATCAACAATCGGACCTGCCGCAATCTTAGGTTTAGTTGTCGCAGGCTTAGGGCTCATCAACACCCAGTTTGGCACTCAGATTGATCAGATGTTGACCACGGTTACCACTAAGGGTCCTGAGATTATCGCGAATCTCGTCAATGGGATTACGTCGAAACTGCCAGAACTTATGGCCAGTGGAACGGAACTGATCGCGAAATTCGCTGATGCTATCGCAACGATGATCCCGGTGTTGATCAATGCAGGGGTGCAGATCGTCGGTACCTTGGTTCAAGGTGTAGGGCAAAATGCACCATCCTTAATCAGCTCTGCGTTGCAAGTAGTGACGTCTTTTGTGAGTTCTGTCGCTTCTGCATTGCCGCAGTTAATAACTATGGGGATGCAGTTACTACTTAACTTAGTAAATGGGATCATTCAAAATATCCCGCAAATTGTTAGTTCAGTTCAACAGATTCTTTCTTCATTCGTTGGATCGATTACAGAGAACCTTCCGAAGATTATCAGTACAGGGATTGAAATTTTGTTAGGTCTTCAAGAAGGTATGACATCAATGATGTCTCAATTAATTCCAGTGGCATTGGATGCTATTTTGACGCTGATTGAGGGTATTATGTCAAATATTCCGCTGTTGCTAAACGGAGCATTAGCGCTAGTTCAATCATTGTGCAACTACATTACAACGAATTGGCCGTTACTATTACAAGCAGCTGTTCAAATTATACAAGCGTTAGTTGATGGTTTAGTCCAGAATTTACCTTCAATTATTTCTGCTGGTATTCAGATTATTATTTCGTTGATTACAACGATCATACAAATGCTCCCTCAAATTGCGATGGCGGGGCTACAGATTATCACCTCGTTAGCAGGAGCTATTTTGGAAGCAATTCCTAAAGTTTTGCAAGGAGCTTGGGATGGCATTAAAAATGGATTCTCGAACTTATGGAATACTATTACTGGTAAATCTGGAGAAACAAGTACGAAAGTTTCAAATGACGCTACCACTACCTCAAATAGTATGGGCTCAGCCTATAGTCAAGCAAACATGAATGTTACTGGTTCCATGAATCAAATGAATACGAATGTAAGCAGTCTGAGCACAATGAGTTCGAATAACGCTATCAATGCGGCGGCAAGTGCGAATGCACAAACAAGTTCTCAATATCAAGGGATGCAGAGTAATGTTTCTGCCAGCACAAGCAATCTAGCTAATACCGTTGGACAGAATGCTCAATCTGCAGCGTCAGCAGCCTCAAACAATGCTAGTATGGCAAACGCAAACGTTTCAACTGATTACCAAACCATGCTTGGCAATGTTGGTCAAACCACAGCAGATGTCTCTTCTACTGTTGGTCAAAATATGAACCAGGCTTCTGCTAACGCATCGGGTGCATCTGATGCGATGTATAAGAATGTAACCGGGAATGCAAAAAACATTAATACCGGTTCAAGCCAAGAGATTTCTGCTATGGCGCGAAACGTAGGCATGTCAATGAATAATATGAGCCAAACGGTTACAGGATCAATGAACAAAGTAGTGAATACTGTTAATAGTGGATTCTCTCGCATTTCTACTTCGAATACTCAATCTATTAGAAATATGGTTCAAACAATGTCATCAGGCGTGAGCCAAATGAGCAACGCATTTTCTAGCGGAATGAATAATATGGTCTCAACCGCTTCGAATGTCTCCAACCATATTTCGTCAGCCTTTAGCTATTTGTCAAATTCTTTGGCGAATGTTGGTTATAACGCAGGTATTGGATTGAATAATGGTCTAGCTAGATCAGCGAATACTATTTACAATACGGCAAATACGATCGCTAGCAACGTTGCCAACCAAATGCGGTCTGCCTTAGACATCCATTCACCGTCACGAGTCATGGCAAAAATCGGCGGCTTTATTGGGGAAGGATTGGTCAACGGTATGGCGTCCATGCTGCCAGAAATTGGTGAACAAGCCTTTGCTTATGCGGATGCGATTTCAGATCAAGAGTATTCGGCAAAATCTGTTGTGACTGCGGATACACGAACGATCACAGGGAAATTATCGTCTTCCATGAGCGATCTGAGTGACGAAGTGCAAAATAGCCCGAATGCGGATATCAACCTTACGATTGAGCAAAATTGGGATGGTAAGAAAGTCTACAATTATGTGAAATCAGAAGATGCACGAAATTCAACACGGATTAATCTCATCAACAAGAACTAATAAGGGGGAGGTTCTATGGATTTATATATTGAAAAACAAGCGCTAAAGACAAGAATGTCCTCCTTGGGCGTTCTTGTTCAAGATATTAAAGTGTCGAATGCGGCAGTCGAATCCAATCGAAAAAGGATCAATAATAAAAACGGCTGTCTGTTCATGGGTGCCACACATACTGAAAAGAAAATCTCCGTTACAGGTAAGTATTATGTTCCTGATGAATTGCAAGACGAATTAATGAAAGACAGGCTCAATGGAATCTTAGCAGATACCGAGCCTTTTTTTGTGACACGGATGTACAGCGCCGGTTCAATGTATGACTTTGAAAGACCTGGACAGGCGCAAGGGTTCGATTTGTTTCAATCGGAGAAGCAAAGAAAATATCACTACCGCTATAAAGTCTTGCTAGATGGGGCGATTGATTATTCTTTCCAAGGATTTAGCGAAGCGGGCCTACTTTATGAAATTAGTTTTTCATTAGTTACAGCCGATATCCCTTTCGGTATGACCGAACCCGAAACAATTCAATTATCTGGGAAGGGCGGATTTATTGAATATAAGGGAACGGCACCTTGTAGCCAATTAGAATGGCCTTGGGTAGTAGAAGTAACCGCTAACTCTAGTCCAGGAATAGCTTTGACAGTGACAATTGGCGATCGGACGCTGCGCTACGAAGGCAAAAAGTCTATAACGCCTGGCGATATTTTTCGGTTAGAAGGATCAAGTTTTACTCTCAATGGTCTCAATATTAATGACCAGACGAACCTTGAATTTTTTAGGTTGGAACCTTCCGAACAAGGGTTTATTCCATACAGTACCTCAATGAGCAGTGCATCGATCCAACTATTAAACAAAGTAGATTTTTATAGATAGGATTGAAGGTGATGATTAATGACCGTATTTAAAAATGTTAAAAATGAAGCGTTTATTGCTATGACTGAATTATCTTATAGCCATAAGGTGAACGGGGAAAAATCAATTAAGGGAACAATCTATACAGGCGATGAAGTTATTAGCGGGATCGATCGCGGATGGTCAATGGAATTTCAAGGAGAAGTTTTCTTTATTACTTATGCTTTACCTGTGGATAATGGCGAATCTGTCACAGTGGAATTCGATGCCATCCATGAATTTTTCTACAAGATGGGGAAGTCAGCAATCTATACTGTTCTGAATGGATCAAATACGGCAAAAGCTTATTTAGACCTAATTTTTAGTGGCAGCGGCTATAGTTATTCTTTAGGTGCTTCATTAGTGGCTTTTGAGAAACAAAATTTTGGCATGAAGAACCGATTAGCCTTGTTTAATGATTTTATTAATAGCACCTCTACCGAATTCAAAGTCGTTGGTAAAACTGTAACAATTGTAGAAAAAGTTGGAAGTGATCTTTCTACGATTGTTCGTAAAGGATTCAATATGCAAGACCTAGGTTTAGAACATAATATCGGAGATTTTGTGACGTATGCGAAAGGATTCGGAGCTTTTAAAGACCCTGAGGATGAATCAAAAGGAAGGTTAGAAGTTACCTATAAGAGTCCGTTAGCTGAGACCTATGGAATACTAGAAGCGGACCCGGTTGTGGATGAACGGTATACACAAACGGAGAGCATGCTGGCCAGACTCAAAGAATTGGTGGAATCATCCTATAGCATTTCTGTTTCTTTATCTGTAGAAGATTTACAGAAGGCTGGTTACAGGTATGCTTTTCCGGATCCCGGAGACTATATTTCTGCAATCAACGAAGATCTGAATTTTCAACAAAAAATACGGATTGTTGGGATCGAAGAATCTTTTGATGTATTAGGGGAGTCTTTAGATAAGATTGTAACTTGCCATTCACTCAATTCGGTCGATCAAAAAAATCAAGCGGATGCTAGTAATTCTCAAAACTGGTCAGATATTGCGAATGGCGTAAAGCCCATTCCAAATGAATGGTTAACAAATGCCATTCAAAATGCGACGAATGCATTGTTAGAAGCCCAAACAGAATTGAAGTTCACGAATAATGGTATTTTGGCTATCGAAAAAGGAAATAGCAATCGACTGGTTATTTTGAATTCCGCTGGCATTGGTGTATCTACAGACGGCGGAAAGACTTTTGAGAATGCAATGACCGCCGAAGGAATTAATGCTAGTGTAGTCAACACCGGTATCCTAACAGCAATAAAGATTCAAGGAACAAATATCATGATCGATCTCACTAGTGGGGAAGTTAGTTTTAAAGATGGCTCTATTAGTAGTACAAATGGAAAAATCAATATCGATTTAAAAAAAGGGATTATGTATTTCAAAAAGAACTCAACGAATTCAAGCGTAATGGGAGATAATGGCTTTGTGGTGTACAACGGCGTACCGACAACATCAGATATTGATATTTATGATGACAAGATTATCGCGGCTGTAGGGAAGTTTAGTGATAAACCCGGGCTATTTGGGAATGATGGGTTAGAAGTGGCCAGTTATAGGTATAAGAGACTTCCTAACGGTTCAGTAGAGTATACGCGAGTGGCTGGTTTTGTAGCAGAATCAAACGGAGACGCTTATATTTTCCCGGAAAATAATCAAACATTTCAAATTGGGTTTCCAAATACCAAAACGGTACTAATGTCACAAACAAATGAAATAAAAGGCAACCTAACTGTGGGGAATTTGAACGCTTCTGGGGCAAAAAATGCAATTCACGTCACTAGAGATGGCGTAAGAGCAACACCCGCGTACGAACTCGCAGAATCTTATTTAGGTGATATTGGAAGAAATGTAACAGATCATGAAGGTAAAGCGTGGGTTTCAATAGAAAAAATATTTAGCGACACGGTAAACTTAGATATTCCCTATGAAGTGTTCCTACAAGTTTATGATAATGCAAGAGTATGGGTATCTGATTTTCGATCCGGTGCCTTTTTAGTTTGTTCCGATCAGCCAAATATACGATTTGCATGGGAACTAAAAGCGAAACGGATCGGATACGAAAATGAGCGGTTGGTTTTAATTGAAGAAATAGAAAATGAAAAAGTAGAACAAATCTGGGGGCCAGAAGAGTACAAAGAAGAAATGGGAGGCGGTGAGTGAGCATGTTGAATCTAGATATCAACAAAGAACTTGCAGGAAATCACATTGTTCATGGACGAATAGGTGACAACAATTGTCGTACCGAAAAAGTAAGTGTTATCAATGGTGATGGAACGCCATTCGATCTTACAGGAATCACGATTTCATTCACTGGAAATACACACGAGTTTAAGACCAAAGTATTTGATACGAAGGGTGTTCACGATATCGATCCGAAAAAAGGAGTCTTTCACTATACGTTCCCTAGTGAAGCTTTCAGCGTAGCGGGTTCTTATGAACGCGCTTATTTCTCATTTTCGGATAAAAATGGAACTGTAGCAAGTACTGGCGATTTTGAAATCCTAGTCCTTGCCAATACGGATCTTACAGCCCCTGAAGCAGAAACAATCATCACTGAATACAATAAACTCGTTGAAGAACTGCACAAGTTGCAAAAGAAAAATATCGCTGAACTGAAAGAACAGCAGGATGAGTATATTTTGGAATTGGCTAAAGCTTTCGCTAAACTACAAAATGATGTAACGGCTCTTGAAGGCAAAATCACAACTTATGAAACAAACGTAACTAAAGTAGCTTCGGCTGCTGAAAAAACGATTTCTGATGCGCTGACAGATGCGTTGGAGGCAATTCGGGAAGCCCTAGAAGAATTTCAGAAGGGGAACTTCTACACTAAGCCTGAATCGGATGAACGTTTCGCTAAGAAAACAGACTTGACCAAAGAGAATGTCAGTCTCGGCAACGTCGACAACTACGCCACAGCAACACAAACCGATGCGGAACAGGGACTTGCAGGAAATAAGTTCATTACGCCAATGGGTGTCAAACAGCATGTAGATGCTCGTATGGCGACGCAGGAAGAAGTGAATGCGGGTGAAACGACAAACAGGCTTGTTAATCCTAAAACGCTAGCTGAATGGCAAAACCA
>Ga0153985_1000423_pt1 | contig 11486 bp, 4 predicted proteins | sample TSGA069MetaG_FD_104715 | JGI IMG/M metagenome (GOLD analysis project Ga0153985, IMG submission 104715) | Attine ant fungus gardens microbial communities from Georgia, USA - TSGA069 MetaG | ecosystem: Host-associated > Fungi > Mycelium > Unclassified | place: USA: Georgia, Alexander Wildlife...
AATACCGATAAAATAGCTCTTTTTGTAATAAAGATATTATTTGTTGTTTATTTTTCGATTGGTCTTGGTCCTTTAAATTTTAACGGTAATCAAACGACTCAAGAAAACGGTATGTTAGCACATGGGCTCCCCCTTTTGACAGGAATGGCACCCCAATTTGCTCAAATTATCTTTAATGCTGGCGGCTCTCAAGGATTATGCCAGTTTGATATGTCCAAATATCAGGACGGTTATCAATTTTATGCTTTATGGGATAGTATTGATTGCCGCATAGGATATTATCTTGGCTTCGATTTACTTTATAATATAGATAATAGCGGAATTTTAAGAGGTTTTTCTAGTAGTAGCGGCGGTGGTTCGGGTAATAATACGTCTATACCGAATCTAGGTACTCCTGGCTCAAATAGTCCTAAAGATTTGACTAAGGTAGGCTCTCTTAAATTTTTTACCGTTATGTTCGGGTTTTTTATGGCTGGAAATGTTATTATAGTTGCCTCAGGTCTTGTATTTGCCGTAATATTTATATCGATAATTCTATATTTCATAACACATTATTTAGTTTGTATGATTACTATTTATGTAATGACATACGTCTCGCCGATATTTATCCCTATGGTGTTGTTTACTCGTACAAAAGCATATTTTGACGCATGGATGAGAGTATGTATTTCATGTGCCTTGCAGCCCGCAGTAATAGCAGGTTTTATAGCTTTGCTAGTGAGTATGTATGATTTGGCTATATTTAAAAATTGTGAGTTTTTAAGACATGATTATGAGAAAATTGACGTTAAATTTAGTACTTTTGAGTTAAGATTGCCTGCTTCCGATCCGGAGATATGTCAATCAAGCTTCGGATATAAAATGTTACAATATTATGCGGGGCAAGGCTGGCAAGAACGTTTGATAATATTATTCCCTATAAAATCAATAGCAATAGATGTGCTTTCTATTCTTGCCGAGCTTTTATGTGTTCTAGTATTCTCGGTTATTTTTTATTATTTCTCTAAGTCTATAAACCAGTTTGCCTCTGATTTAACCAGCGGTCCAAGGATGAGCGATGTAACAGCAAGCCCTACTAAAGTTGTTGATATGGTAAGACAGGCAGGAGCATTTGTTAAGGATGCAATACAAACCTCTCAAGGCAAACCTCCGGGTGGTGATAGCCCAGGGGGCGGCGGTGGCGGTGGCGACCGTCCGGAAGGTCAGCAAGGTAGTGATACATTGAGTTCAGGAGGAGGAAGCTCCAAAGGAGCTGAAGATGTAGTATCATCATTTGGGGGGAAATAAAGGAACATGCAAAATAGCTTATTAAAAGTATTAGGAGTACTTGCAATAATAGCAACATTGATTTGCTTTATTTTTGCAGCACTCGGAATGATAGGGGCGGTAAGCGTCGGTAACGGCTGTTATATGAGATATGATCCAAACGGTAAAGGAGGTACAGATTCCATAACTAGCACCACTACTCTTAATGCTAATGCTAATTATGTAACCACTTCTACAATGCTACCCGACGGCACCACTCAACTTACTCCCCATCCTGACCATTACGGTAAATGGTTAAATACACAAATTTCAGTAGCAAACGGGCAAGAGGTAACCCTACAGGTAAACGGACAAATTAGTTTATGCATTGCTTATGTGCCGAAAAATAATGTGCAATTTACTGAAAGTACAAGACCGGGTCAATCTAACCTAGACGATAGCGGTAAAATGATTCCTATACCTCGTGTAACGGATGTAAATACGCCGCCGGTTTCTTTAATAATGGATGCAAAAAATAATGAATGGCGTAATATTACCGAGTTATATGCTAATGATAGAGTATTAGTTTCGGTATCTCCTAATTATACTACGGGTGCGACGGCAGCAGCGACAGATGCTTTCAAAAGTACTACGGTTACGGCAGATTGTTCACAAGGTCAAACTACGTATAATCCAATTTGCGGCAGATATTCTATCTATTCGGGACAATATGTTAATTCTTGTAAGTCAATAACATGGCAAGGTAATTATCATCATTATTGCGACAGAAGCTTTTGGAAAGGCTGCGGTCTTGGTTGTCCGTGTGCTTTTGGAGCAATTTGTTGTGGGGAATGGATATGTGATCAATTAGTTGCTTGGATGAACGATACGCCTAGAACAATGCCGGAACCTTATCAAGATAACGGTCAATTTACTTTTCCTTATGCAACTAATACCGGTAATTTATTTATTGATTATGCAAATATTCAATGTGCTAATAACGGCAATATTCCTCCTAGCGGACAATGCCCCGATAGCATAGATGACCGGACTATTAAGGATAAAGATTATATAGGAGGAGCAAATTGTCGAGGTACAGGGAACGGAGAGATATGCAATAGTGGAAGTTTTCAAAATGATCGAAAATTTTGGTACACGGCAGACGGTAGCGGCGGCAACGGTCCAACGGGTTTAATATGGCAACTCAGCTCTACCGGTGCCGTAAGCCCTACATTACCGGCTAACCCTCAATTTGCTCAATTTGTTTCTAACAGTGACCAACCTGCCGAATACGGCAATCAATACAAAGTAATATATAACATACCCTTTAATGACAACACTGCAAGCAGCTATTTGCAGTATAGACTTTGGAGTCCCACTTCTCAAGATGCAAGTAAGAACACGGGTGGATATGTTCTAAATATCAAACAAACTAAATGTTATAGAGAAAACGGCAATAGTTTTTCTGACGGCGAGTTTGCTAATCGCGGTCAAGTACAATATATAGTGGTACCTGCTTCGGAAGACCCTAATACTAGCGGTCAAACTTATCCTCCGGAAACGGTTAGTGTTGATAGTGACGGTAACGCAAAATTTACTGCGAATAATATCGGATATGTATGGATGAGAATTCTAAATAATCAAAGTAACTCACAAGGTAAAAATGATTATGCTGACAGTGAAGGTAATTATAAAGTACAATTTACAACTTCTCAACAAATAGGAAGCTTTACGCTTCAAGTAATGAATCCGCTGCTTTTATTATTTAAAAGTAGAGTTCAAGGAGCGGCTCAATTTATTTTTCAAAATATGGTTTGTTACGGAGGAGATACTTCTTCATGTATTAATTTATTTAGTTATATCAAAGCACTTTTAATTCTTTACGTAATGGTTTATGGCGGAATGTTTTTGCTTGGGTTTGCTAAAATAAATCAGAAAGAACTAGTAACAAGAATGATTAAAATAATTATTGTTAGCGGTCTTATGAACGGCAATACTTTCGAGTTTTTCAATAATTATCTCTTCAATGCAATTACCGGCTTTTCGGACGCTATTATTTCTAACATGAGCGGGTATAGTTTATTTACCAGTACTAACACTATTTCAAATCCTTTCATGTTCTTAGATGCGGTAATGAGTAAAATACTATTTAGCCAAACATTTGTGGCACAAATACTTGCATTATTGTCTCTAGGTCTTAGCGGTGTCATATATTTCATAATTACTTTTATTGCGGTAGTAATCGTAATTATTACGGCACTTAGAGCAGTAGCCGTTTATATTATGGCTTTTATGGCAACTTGCATATTAATCGGAGTAGCCCCTTTATTTCTTAGTTTCTTATTATTTGATTTTACTAGATATTTATTTGATAATTGGGTGAAGTTTACAATTAGATATATGATTGAACCGGTAATTATGATGGCAGGGATCATCGTACTTACTCAGCTCTTTACAATATATTTAGACTTTGTTTTAGGCTACAGTGTTTGCTGGAAATGTGCATTGCCGATAAAAATACCGTTTATCGGTACTATTTTACCAATAGCATTACTTAATGTGCCGATTTTTTGCATAAATTGGTTTGCACCTTGGGGAATGGATTATATGTCCGGAATGATGGGCGTAAATATGCAAAATATTATAGCTTTAGCTATTATTGCTTACGGTATGTACGGTTATGTTGAATTTTCAGGACTTATGACAGCAAAATTAACAGGTGCTGCCGGTCCTACGGCTACGGAAATGGGTGGAAAAATGGCTAGTGATGCGGGGCAAGCAGCATTAGGTCAAGTAGGAATGGATAAGAAAACAAGGAAAGATATTACCAATGCTGCTAAGGGACGCTTAAAACAACGTAATGAAACATTAGAAAAAGCAGAAAAAGGCAAAAAAGATACACCGAAAGAAGAGCCAGAAAAGAAGGAGGCAGAGCCTCCTAAATCTGATGCTCCTAAATCTGCACCGCCTAAAGTGCCAACACCGAAGTAATAAAACATTAAAGTAATGAAAATTTTTAAGATTTTAATTTTATTAGTTCTATTTATAGCTTCTCCTGCTAAAGGTTCGGCTGACGTCTATCCATGGATGACAACAAGTCTTGGAGGTCTTAAAAGCTTATTCGGTTGCTTAGAAGTACCAACATTTACCAGTTTTCAGGAAGGTCAAATAGGAATTGATTTGGTTACTTCCGGTACATGGCAATCAACGGGTAACATGGTTGAAAAAGGTAAGTTACTCCAAATTAATTGGTCTACGGCAGAGCTTACTCCACAACCTCGTAGATATTTAGTGTTGTATAGAATTGATCCAAGATTTAGCGTACCGCAAGTTTTTATTAAAACTTATAACTATACTACTGCACAATTTGAAGTTCCAGGTTTTCCGGGCTTTAGTACTGCAAATAACGGTATTATACCACCTGATAAAAATCTTGATGCCCTTTCATTTACTAACATGACTAACTATGTCAATTATTTCAATTATGCTAACGGCAATCCAAAAATTCAGGTTAATGCCGGTGATGTAGTAAATATTAGTTTAGTTAATAAAGGCAATTTTTTTACTCCAAGTACCTCCACACTTCCAAGTACTTTAAACAATATATTAGCCCAAGAACTTGACAGTAGCATATTTGCCCCTTCTGCTCTTTATACTGAAAGTAATCTAGGTAATTTTGATAATACAATAATTTACTCAAGCGCAGAACAGGTTTGTAATATTATAGATGCTTCAAGAACAAGCGTATGTACCGGCACGGGTTCTGCAACAAAATATAATAATCTCGGTAATAATGCATTAGTTGGTAAGCCGATGATAGCAAGCGTATTACAAAATTTTATAAGCATGATTAATACCTGTCCTGCTAATTCTAATTTAAATACTAGCCCTACTTGTTATTATAATCAAGGTAGAGGGATGGTGATTACGGTAGGAGGACAAATTATTAAAACTAGTGATCAAAGTTTTGTTAGTAACGGTAATACGCAAAACAGCTTTATATATTATCAAGCTATTAGCGGCGGTGCTTTAGATTTTAGCAGCAATTGGCAAACCACCGGAATGTTTTCCGGTTCAACTTTAATGAGTGAGTGGAGTAAAAATTTCTTAGATTATAGTAGTTTTACAAATTTCATAAATACTAGTACTTGGTCAGCAAATTTTTTATACTTCGGTCGTTATGCAATGATTGTTGAAATAGGTAACGGGGCAACTACTATTAGCCCAGGTGATCAACAAAATATAGCTTTAGAATATTTAATAACACCGAGTGGGACGCTACCAAGTTCATCTACTTCAGGAACTCTAGTAGATTCCAATTTTTCGATTGATGCACCGCAAAGCGGATATTTATGGTTAAGAGCAGTAAATACTAATACCAACATACAGGGAGCGATTAGCGTCAATTACGCTAATTATACGGGTTCTACTTGGTTTTCGAACATAGTTTATAACGGTGCTATCAAACCTATCACCGATCAGTTTAGAACTTATAGCCAAACTTTTTATCTTAAATTAATTGCAAATTCTGCCGTACAAAATATAGCTAAAGCTTCACTAACGCTTTACGTCACTATATTTGGCTTAATGTTTGTTATGGGAGCAGTAAAATTAACTGCTATAGAGGTCATAACACGTATCACTAAAATAGCTATAGTAGCTTTCTTACTTAGACCGGAAAGTTGGGACTTTTTTAACACAAATTTCTTCAATGCATTTATTAACGGTATAGATTTCTTTATGGGTAACGTGGTGGGTGCAACAAGCTCTAAATCTAACATTTTCGGCTTTATTGATCCTATATTCGACAAATATACTAACGGAAGAATTTGGGGGCTGTTATTTATTCAACTATTGCAGATACAAAACGGCTTAGCATTCATTGCTATTATGACTATTTACTCTCTTATTATGTATTTTAGGGCTATTTTGGAAGTTATAATAGGTTATGTTATTGCCTTTATAGGTTTGACCGTTATGATTTCGTTAGCACCGTTTTTTATAATATTGATGTTGTTTGATCAAACTAAACCTATGTTTGATAATTGGCTATCGACTATGTTTAGTTATGTTATACAACCGACAATATTATTAGTTTTCTTTTTATTAATAGATCAAGTTATATCGGAACAATTGTTAAAAGTAGTCGTTCGAGCTTGTTGGGATACGCTTATACCGATAAAAATAGGGCTTGATCTGACAAATCTCGGTATACCGATAAGCTTCTCCTTCACTTTACCGTTTTTGCCCGGAATACCTTTCTATGTTCCGAATGTTCCGGATATTACTAGCTCTAACATTTTAACTAATAACACTAACACTTTTTTAGTATTATTTACTACTGCTTTATTATTTTATTCGTATTGTTTAATGGCACACGGTTTAGTAACTTTTGTAACTATAGTTGTACAAATGCTTACAAATGTTACACCTGCACAAATAGAAGGGAAACCTCAACAAGTTCAAAATCCTACTAAATCTATAATGAATGACATAGGAAAAGCGGTAGCACCGATTAAAAATGCTGCTCTTGCTCCTGCAAGAATTTTTAAAGATAAAGTAATTGACCAAAATTACAGAACTAGGAGACCTCAGGGAGGAAATGGCAGTCCTGAATCTACAAGCAAAGTTCCACAAGAACGTAATGATGTACCAAATGAACAAAATGAAAAAAAACCGGAAGCACCAAAGGAACAAAAGTGATGATTATCGTCATTGCGAGGAGCGAAGCGACATGGCAATCTTCTGTCATACCGCAGCTTATACCTTAGGTATCTCAGGACACAATTTAAAATATTAAAAATTTTATGGATCCCGCGATCGAGTCACGGGATGACAAATCGATTCAAAATGAACAAAAATATTTTTATCAAATTATTAGCATTATTATTTATACTATCCGGTTGTACGGGAGATACTTGCATTGATCCCGATGATTTCGGCTTTATTAAATTTAATGTATCTTCTAGATATGATGCTAGCGAACTTACTTCAAGGCAGCTAGGAGACGAGGTAGCACCGTGGCGTGATAGTAGCTATAAAGTGAACGGTTATCCGTTAACAATTATGGTAAGACCTTGGAGCTATATGCTCGGCGATAGAAATATTTCAGGGGAGTTATCAGCATGGTGCCCATGGTACGGTCAACAAAATAATACTACAACTTTATCTGCTTTTTGTGCAAGGTTGCAGCCTTGTCAATTTATTGACGGTAATATGTGTCCAACTCCTACTCCGGTTGATGCACCTATTACTAATGCTCCATGTATACTTACAAACGGTGTAGGACTGTATTTTTTAATTGCCGCTAAAAATACTAATCCTAATATGTCACCTGATTCACAGCGTAACCCACAAGGTATATCACAGCATTTAGGTGAACCTACCACAAATGAAGGTTATGCATTTTATAGCGTTAGTAGTACAGGACAGTTTCAACAAGCCGGCGGTATAAATTATCAATATAGCGGTGTGCAGGCATCGGACTATGCTCAATCTCTTTTGTATTTTAAGATTCTAGATAAATTTTATGATGATAATAGCGGACAATATAGATTAGTTATAAAGTCGGGAGTTAGTGATACTAGACCTGATCCATTGCAATTTTTAACGGATTTAGTAAAAAATGTATTATTCGGTACCAGCGATCAAGACCCGGGAATTGTTAGACAAACATATCAGCAAATAATTGATACGCCCGGTTACCGAATGAGCGTTTCAGCTCTACTAACGCTTTATATAATGTTTACCGGTTTTTCATTTTTAATAGGAAATGTAAACCTTACTCATGTTGAACTTATAACTAGAATATTAAAGGTCAGTGTAGTTTCAATATTATTAAGCACAAGTAAAGCTTGGACGTTTTTTAATGATTATTTATTTGTATTTTTTGTTGACGGAGTTGAACAGATATTACAAATAATTAACGAAGCTTCGACAACCGGTCCAGGATCTCAGAGTTTACTAGGATTACTTATTGCACCTCAAACTCTATCTAAATTGTTTTCTTTATTATTTGTGGATCCGCTAGGGTTTATTTATATCATACTATATTTAATAGCATTATATTTTATCTTTATGCTGATCTTTAAAGCTACAATTATTTACCTCACGGCTTTAATAACTATCGGCATGATTATAACTATGGGACCGATATTTATTTGTTTCATGTTATTCAATATAACTAGATCGTTGTTTGAAAACTGGTTAAGGCAGTTAATATCATATGCCTTGCAGCCTATAATTTTATTTGTCGGTATCGCTTTTATTTCAATGCTTATTAGAACCGAAATATATTCAACACTTGGTTTTGCGGTATGTAAACGTGATTTTCCTAATCTAGGACCGATAAATCAAATTTTCGGTAGTTTCACGGAAGATTTAGATTCGAGTCTTGGTAATTCGATATTTTATTGGTGGTTCCCTGTACCATTGAAAGGCGGTATAAATAATTTCCATCAAGCAAATATCTTAGTTCCTGAAGATCATATTCAAGATGACGGAACTTTCTGTACGGCATATCAATGTATAGATAATCGTTATATCGAATTACCGTTTTTAGATTTAGTTAAAGATGCAAATAGAATTAGTAATTTTATAAACGGTAGGTTCGTTCAACTTGACGGGTTGTTATTAATTTTTGTTTCGATTTACTTATTGAGTAAATTTAATGATACTGCTATATCAACAGCAAGCTTTATAGCCGGTACCTCAGGTAACTTAACAAAATTACAATCAATAGGTCATGCAGCTTTTTCACCTATTCAAAATTATATTAATAGACCGATAAATTATGCAACCGGAATTGTTAGTAAGCCGATAAATCGAATGCAAGAGAAGGTTAGCACGTACTTTGCCGAGAAGTATGAAGGACTAATGATAGGTAAGCTTGAAAAAGAGGCTCTAAGTTCTTCAGCTAACAGATCGGTACAGAATGAGGTTAAGAGAAAGTACGGCATAGATCATAAAGACGTCAATATGAAAGCCCAAGCTGATTATGAAAATGGTATTCGTAAATTGCTAAGCTATAATTCATTTTTACCAAAAGGTAATGAGCTGAATGCAAGAGAATTATCTAATATGAGCTTTGAACAACTTCGAGATAAGATTGCCGAAAATAAATACGGCGTAAAAGATTATAAGTCTTTAAGCACCGAACAAAAAGCAGAGCTTGATAAATTTATGAAGTCCGACGTAAGTTCTACACAGCTTCGAAATCAGATTACCGAGAATAAATACGGTATAAAAAATTATGATTCTTTAAATAAAGACCAAAAATTGGAGATTGATAAATTCGTAAATTCTTACACAAGCATTGTACAGCTTCAAGATAAGGCTGCCGAGGATAAATTTGGTGTCAAAAATTATAACTCTTTAACCAGAGAGCAAAAGCTAGAACTTGATAAATTTATGGAATCTGATGTAAGCTTTGTACAGCTTCGAAATCAGATTGCCGAGAATAAATACGGTGCGAAAGATTATAGCTCTCTAAGTGCCGAGCAAAGAGTAGAGCTTGATAAACTTATAAAATCTGATTTAGGAGCCAACAACAAATCAGGAAAAAGCTTACGTGAACTTGCTATTGATGCACGTTTTACTAAAGATTATCAAGAAGCTTATATAAATGCTCACCAAAATATGTCGGCTCGAGGAGTTGGGCTACTCGGTAAAAATATAGGATTGGTTAGAACTTGGCAAGAAATGGACAACCGTGTAAAAACGAAACGCAAATTAAAGGAAGAAAAACGTGTTGCTATAGGCGAAAAAATATATGCAGGTTATACAGGTCTTAAAAGAGAAGCACTTACTGCGGTAATCGGTAAGGATTTACGTGATAAATATGAAGGTAATCTAACCAGTGCCGAGTGGCATGGTGTTGACCCTAACGATCCACAGTTAAGAACTTATAACGAAATATTAAAAGATAACGACAAGAGACGTAAGTATGAAGAGCTTAAATTACAAATAAATAAAGAAACTTTAGGAACTCAAACGGATGTACTATCACCTGAATATCTTGCAAATCTAGAGCGTTCAGGAAGACAAAGCGATGTTGAATATTATCAAAATTTATCAAAAAGAAAGCTTGTACATGAAGTGCAGGAAAGATTATCAGAAAAGACAAAAGAAGACGAACCTGTAATTATGGGTGATACGTTCATGCGTAATATGATCGACTCTGAGCCTCGTAATAATGTCGATTCTCAAACACGTAACATGATAGATAACGCTCGTAAGAAACATGAAGAAATTATTAATAATGACTGGTATGGACGTCGTGAAAAACATTATGATTTAGAACTTGAGAAAGCTCAAAAAAATATTGATAGAATTTATAATGAACATAAAGAGCAAATTTATGAAGACCTTAAAGAGCACTTTAAAAAAGATGATATTAAGCACGAAGAAATACCGGCATTAATAGCACGAAAAGCTAGAGAACAGACTATATTAACCCCTAAAAGATCTATTGACGGTAGAACTGTAAATTCACCAACCCATAATGAAAGAATTAAGGAAGAACTGAACGATTTCTATGCTAATGTTAAAAATTATGAATATAGTGCAGAAGTACTTCATAAAATAGAAGATAGAAAGCAGGTTATTACCGATGAAGTCAATCATCAGATTGATCGAGTTAATAAATATAGAGAAAATGCTAATATGCAGAAATATGACAAACCGGTAGCACATGAGGTTAGAACACTAAGAAAACTTGAAGATCATCTAAGGAGTATGAAATAATAGTTTTAGTTTGCTATGACAATAAAATTAATATATACTGATTAATATATACTAATTAGGTATTATTATGAATAAAGCAAAAATATTTATGAACGGTCAAAGTCAAGCAGTAAGATTACCTAAGGAATTTCGTTTTTCAGCTAAAGAAGTAAGTGTAGTACAGCTAGGTAAAAGCTTAATACTACAACCTTTACCTAAGAGTTGGAAAGATGTTTTTCAGGAAATTGCCTCAATTTCTAGTGATGATATTTTTCCTGAAGGAAGAAAGGATTTACCTCCAAAAAAAAGAGATTATTTTGAATGATATATATGCTTGATACTAATGTATGTGTTTATATAATTAATAAACATCCTAATTCTTATTATAAAAACTTAGATTTATTAGAAAAAAATAATACTATCACAATTTCTTCAATAGTGCTTGCAGAGCTTCAGTATGGCATCTCTAAAAGTAAAAAACTCGAAGAGAATCAAAGTAAATTAAATATATTTTTAAG
>Ga0153985_1000425_pt1 | contig 11457 bp, 13 predicted proteins | sample TSGA069MetaG_FD_104715 | JGI IMG/M metagenome (GOLD analysis project Ga0153985, IMG submission 104715) | Attine ant fungus gardens microbial communities from Georgia, USA - TSGA069 MetaG | ecosystem: Host-associated > Fungi > Mycelium > Unclassified | place: USA: Georgia, Alexander Wildlife...
TAAATTGAAACGTCCTACACATTGGTTCGTTTGCTTGCTTTGTTCAGTTTTCAAAGGTCTACAGTGCTGTGTTAGCAACTTTTATATCATATCAGAGCGACAATTGATTGTCAACTCTTTTTTAAAAGTTTTTTTTCGCTCGTTGTTTTTCAACTTCGCAGCGGCTGTCTCAGCGACTTCATTAGAATAACAAATGATTTGTTATTTGTCAACAACTTTTTTTAATTAATTTTGTTGATGTATCAACATCGATTAACTATTTTATTATTGCGACTTCGTTATAATATCATCTGTTTCATTTTTGGTCAAGCATTTTTTGAAGTTTTTTCAAACGCTCTTTTGACCCGCTGACTCAATTGCCAACGTTGACTAATTTACCATTCTTCTTGACTTAGGTCAAGGAAATATTTCATTTTATTTACAAAAAGTTTTCAATAAAAAAAGACCGTTGTAACGGTCTTCAGTCTTTTCGCTAGTATTCAGGTGCTAAAAGAACGGAACGCCTTCGATCTTATAGTCTTCAATGATCTTACGAAAGATATTGGGCTCTTCCCACGCATACCCCTCTGGCAGCTGTTGCGTTTGTCCTGCTTCTTGTGTTTCAAAAACAAATAAAGGAATATTTTGCGTATCAATATTTCCGTTTGTGAGTTCAACGAGTTCGATCGCTGTCACATCAAGGTGAATACGGTCTTTAAACAATTGTAAGATCGTAGCCAAGCCGGTTTTATCTTCAGAAAAATCCGTTGACGCTAATTCCGCAGTGCCTTCGTGTATTTGCATCAAAAATCGTTTCGAACCATTTGTTAAGTGCATCATAACTGTACCCGCTACTTTTTTGGATCCCAAAATACCCACCTCAGTTATTCATCTGTTTGTAAACTAATTTTAGCACATTTTCAGAAAATATGCACGATTATCTGTTGCTGTTTTCTTTTTCTAACATTTCTTTAGCTTCTTTCACCCACACTGGTAAAGCTTCTCCAATCGTACGGAAACCGATCCGCTTATTCTTATTTGTAAAGTAGCGTTTACGCTTAAAGGGTGGCTGAACAAAACTTGATTCCAATGTACGGCGGGACAAACTGATCTTTTGGCTGTATTCGTCAATATCAATGATTTGTACACGGATTTTTTGGCCGATCTGTAAGACTTCATGGATATTTTTAGTAAACCCGGATTGGATCTCTGAAACATGGATCAAGCCTTGCGTTTCTTTATCTAACGAAACAAATGCACCATAGGGTTGAATCCCAGTGACTGTTCCTTCTATAATGTTCCCGATTTGATAATTCATAGTCTTTCCTCTCTTTTCCACTTTCATTATACTTGAACTAGTGGTAGATTTGAAGCATCAGAAACAACGTTACACAATATAGGAGGGAAACGCATGATCAATTTTGACAAAGTTCATCCGCGCTTAAATACCAATAGCGTCAAATGGGATACAATTGCAAAAACCTATAAGGAAGAAAACTTATTGCCGCTTTGGGTAGCCGACATGGATTTTCTGGCACCAGAACCAGTGAAAAAAGCGTTAGAAAAAGCAGTTGCCCAAGGGATCTATGGGTACTCCACCATCCCTGATTCGCTGCTTGAATCCATCATCGATTGGCAGCAAAGACGTCATGGTTATACCATCAATAAAGAAGCGATCCTTTTTAATAGCGGTGTCGTTCCTAGTATTGCACTAGCGATCCAAAGTTACACCCAAGAAGGAGATGCCGTATTGATCCACGATCCGGTTTACCATCCCTTTGCCCATGTTGTCAAAAACAATCAGCGTACCTTAATTCAAGAACCCTTATTGGAAAAAGATGGACGCTTCGTCATCGATTTTGATGCGATGGAACGAACGATCATCGAAAAGAAGGTAAAATTGTTTCTTCTATGTAATCCGCATAATCCTGGTGGCCGGGTATGGTCCAAAGAAGAACTACTGGCGATCGGCCGTATTTGTCAAAAACATCAAGTGATCGTTGTCAGTGATGAGATTCATCAAGACATCGTTTTTGCGCCAAATCACTTTGTTTCTTTCCAAACAGTTGAGCCAAACTTTGCCGATTTTTCAATCATCTTGACTTCAGCAACCAAGACCTTTAATTTAGCTGGGATCAAAAATTCGATGGTATTCATCAAAGATAAAACCTTGCGCAGCCAATTTGCAAAAACACAGGAGCGTAACGTTCAAGGGGAGATCAATACGTTTGGATTGATCGCTACTGAAGCAGCGTATCGTGAATCTGAAGAATGGTTAGAAGAACTATTGTCCTACTTAGAGGCAAATCGCACCTTTGTCTGTGACTTTTTGACTGACCAACTGCCAACCGTGTCGTTTCAAAAGCCTGAAGGAACTTACTTGATCTGGCTAGATTTTTCTGCCTATGGCCTAACGGACAATCAGCTACATAGAAAACTGATCAAAGAAGCCAGCGTCGTGTTGAATCAAGGAAGTATCTTTGGTCCCCACGGGAGTCACCATATGCGGCTAAACTTTGCCTGCCCTAAAGAGCTATTAGAAAAAGCACTCAATCAAATCGCCGCCGCGTTTAAAGACCAACCGATCGATTAACGCTTACGTGTAAAAAAAGAACCCTAAAGCTGCCATTTCAACGGTCTCCTGAGGATGACCGTTGAAACTGCTTTGGGTTCTTTTGTTTTATTCGCTGATTTCGATCGTTTCGATCACTACATCATGCACTGGACGATCTTGTGGTCCCCGTTGCACGCCAGCGATTTCATCAACAACTGACATTCCTTCGATCACATGACCGAAGACTGTGTGACGGAAATCTAACCAAGGAGTACCACCTGCTTGATAGGCTTCGATGATTTCAGCTGGATAACCAGCACCTTCTAATTGACCTAACATGTTGCTAGGAACATTTTGATTGTTGACGATGAAAAACTGACTGCCGTTAGTATTCGGACCAGCGTTTGCCATGGATAAAGCGCCACGAAGATTGAACAATTCTTTTGAAAATTCATCTTCAAAGCTGCCGCCATAGATGCTTTCGCCGCCCATTCCTGTACCAGTTGGGTCACCGCCTTGAATCATAAAATCAGGAATGACACGGTGGAAGATGATCCCATCGTAATACCCTTTTTTCGCTAATTCAACGAAGTTTTTCACTGTTTTTGGTGCCAATTCTGGGAACAATTGTACAACTACATCCCCACGATTGGTTTTGATGACTGCTTTATGGCCAGTTTGTTTTTCTAATGCTAACTGTGGAAATTTAGACACATTAACTCCTCCTTCTCTCTCATAAATCCATGATAGCAGAAAATTGAAAAAATGCTAGTTTGGATAATTTTTGCTATAATGAAGCTATTCGTACAACACGAACATGCTTCACCCCAACGTGCTTAGAAAAGAGGAATAACATGGATATTTTTGATATAACGATTATCGGCGCCGGACCTAGCGGGATGTTTTCTGCCTTCTATGCCGGTATGCGTAACGCCAAAACCAAGATCATCGACAGCTTGCCGCAATTAGGCGGTCAGCTTGCTACTTTATACCCAGAAAAATACATCTACGATATCCCAGGTTATCCGAAAATCAAAGCGGGCGATCTTGTCCAAAACCTGGAAAAACAGTTGACGACCTTCAATCACCAATATTGTTTAGAAGAAACCGTCTTGTCGGTCGAAAAACAAGAAGACTATATCGAAGTCACTACCGACAAAGGAATCCATTACTCGAAAGCCGTGATTTTGGCTTTAGGAAACGGCTCCTTCCAGCCGCGCAAACTGACTTTGCCAGAAAGCGAGCGGTTTGAAGGATACGGCTTAGACTATTTTGTCACCGATTTGATGAAGTATGCCGGACGCAAAGTAGCGATCGCCGGTGGCGGCGATTCTGCCATCGATTGGGCATTGATGCTGGAGCCGATCGCTAGTGAAGTCTACTTGATCCATCGCCGTCCTGAATTTCGTGCTCATGAACATAGCGTCAGCAAATTACAAGCTTCTGCCGTCAACATTCTGACTCCTTATGTGATTCAAGAGCTCCAAGGAGAGCAACGTTTGACTGGTGTCTCGTTGCAGCAAGTCAAGGGTGATGAAACGGTCAGCCTTTCATTGGATGCTTTGATCGTCAATTACGGTTTTTCTTCCACATTGAACATCAAGGATTGGGGCATGAAAAGCAGCCGCCAAGGAGTCTTCGTCTCTTCAGATATGAGCACGTCTGTTCCTGGGATCTATGGCTGTGGGGATGTCGTTTTATACGATGGAAAAGTCGACCTGATCGCTACTGGTTTCGGGGAAGCCCCAACTGCGGTGAACAATGCACTCCATTACATTGATCCCAAAACGCGGACGCAACCCGCCCACAGTACGAGTCTTTTTAAGGAGTAGCTGAGATGAAACAAGTTGGTCTTGCCACCTATCTCCCTTTACAGGGGAAGACCCTCACTGAGCAAATGGTTCAGTATCTGGAAGCCTTCGATCATGCCGAAACGGCGGTCCACAATCTAGCCGTTGCCCAAGAAGCCAAAGGATTGGCAGAACGGTTTCAAGTCAACGCGGACAAAGCTTACTCAGCAGGACTGCTGCACGATGTCAGCGTCGTCATCCCTAATGACCAGCGAATCGCCTTGCAGATAGCGGTAGGCGAACCGATCTTAGACGCGGAGCGGCAAGCACCTTTTTTGCTGCATCAGCAGCAATCCGCTTTGTTGGCAAAAACGGTTTTTCAGGTGTCTGACCCAGAGATTCTGTCCGCCATCAGCTGTCATACCACCTTAAAGGCCCAATATAGTCGTCTCGATCTGATCGTTTTTTTAGCCGACAAAATCAAATGGGATCGCAAAGATCAAGCACCTTTCTTAAACGGTTTATTAGAGCGCCTCGATGATTCCTTGGAATCTGCCGCTGGCTATTATATGGACTGGCTCTTTGCCGGTGACTTAGTGGTCCCCCATCCTTGGGCAGTGGCAGCCAAAGCAAAATTAGCAAACACCTAAATGTCAGAAGGGACTAAACCCAAACGGCATGGGCTGCAACTGGAATAGGGCACAACTTATGATTGCAATCCATCAGTCGCATGTTGACTTTTGAATAAACTATTTTTACATGGAGGGGAACTATATGGTATTAGAAAGCAAAACACTTGAAGACAAAGCAAGAGAATTGTTGGCCGACCGCGGTGTCTCACTGCAAGACATCGGCGAATTGGTGATGTTCTTGCAAAAAGATTACATTGAAGGCATCACGTTGGAGATGTGTATCGAAAGCGTCAACGCTGTCTTAAGCAAGCGGGAAGTCCACAACACGATTTTGACGGGTGTCCAATTGGATATTTTGGCAGAAGAAAATCAACTGCTGCATCCACTGCAAGAAATCGTCAAAGAAGACGAAGGGCTTTATGGGATCGATGAGATCCTCGCACTATCCATCGTCAATGTGTACGGCTCCATCGGTTTTACTAACTACGGATACATTGATAAAGTCAAACCGGGCATTTTGAAAGAACTGAATAAGCACGACGGTCCCCGCGTTCACACCTTTTTAGATGATATCGTAGGTGCCATTGCCGCTTCTGCCGCAAGTCGCTTAGCCCATCAACACCCAAGTAAATCTCATTACATTACGCAATAAAAAAAGACCGACGATCCGCCTTCTTCAAAGGAAGTGGATCGTTGGTTTTTTTTTCATTACGCTGTTTTTTTCAAGCCTCGTTTGCCCCACCAATAGAAAGCAAAAAAGAAGACTTCAATCAAGACAAAAAAGAGAATAAAGCAATGCATGAAAAACGTTTCTGGCAATACGTTGATGATCGGATCGGTGGCTGGATTAAATAGCCAATCATCGTTACTGAAGAAAATCTCATGGAACGTAACGAAAAAGCGATCAAAGCCGACTGCCATCAAAAACCCGAAAATCAGCGGCAATATCATCCCCCATTGAAAAGGACGAATCAAGCGCCATTGCTGTTGGTTTTGTCGTAGCCGATTGACGAACCAGATACTGGGCAGCAACGTGACGATCATCACAGCATAATTTAATAGAAACAACTGTTTTACATCGTAGAAATGACCAGCGCCAGCTTCAGACATTGGAAAATCTGGCAAGGCGAGCGTACTTGCAAAGGGATTGTTTAGAAAATCTAACAATAAGCCATAGTTCTTCAACAACTCTTCTCTTGTTAGCGAGGTATAATCCAGCAGATTTAAGTGATCGACATCAAACCAATATAACGGTCGAAAATTGATCGTTAGGGTGATCGCTAGACTGACCAAAAACAAAAACAAGCAGACAAATCCTAAGCGTTCAAGCCACACTTGTTTTTTCATTGTTCAAAATCCCACTCATCTAAAGAATCAACCACATAGGTTGGTGCTACCGGTAATGTCGGAACCGCCGCTTTCGGGGTAAAGCCAGATAATACGAGCAAAGAATCGATCCCGTTTTGGATCCCCGAGCGAATATCGGTTTCGTAATTGTCCCCCACCATCAAGACCTCTTCTTTTGATAAGCCGATGTGTGCCACCGCTTTTTCCATAATGATGGCTTCTGGCTTGCCAATAAAAATTGGTTGCGTTTGGGTGGCAGTCTCCACCATTGCAATCAGTGAACCCGCACCTGGCAACAAGCCTCTTTCCGTCGGGATATTTTTGTCTGGATTGGTCCCGATAAAGGTAGCTCCTTTTTGGATCGCTAACGTTGCTAAAACAAATTTTTCATACGTCACGTGGTTGTCTAAACCAACCACGACATAATCCGGATTGGTTTCTTCCCACTCAAACCCAGCAGCTAAGATCAAATCGATCAACCCCGCTTCGCCGATCACAAACACTTTGCGGCCTTTGCCATGGTCTTTCATAAAATCGATCGTTGCCAAGCTTGCGGTATAGATCGTTTCTGGTGCCACGTGAATCGAAAATTCATCCGCCAATCGCTGTGCCACGACTTCGGGACTGCGGGTCGTATTGTTGGTCACAAATAAATAGGGCAGTCCTTTTTCTTGTAAGGATTCTACGAAGCGTTTCCCAGCAGGGATCGGCTCTTTTCCTAAATAAATCGTGCCGTCTAGATCAATCAAATAGCCTTTATATTTCATCTTATTCTTCCCTTTGTCGAATCGTAAACTCTTTTTTGCCTTTTTTCACCGTAGTTGTTTCGGTTTTTTTGACGTTTTTTTCTTTTGGTTTACGATTTTTGATCGTTGGTTTGCTTTTCTTCTGCGGAATTGCTTCACGCTTTTCTTCTATATGTGCGTTTTGTTGTGTAGTTTGATTTTGATTCGTTTGAGCTGGCTTTTTCTTACGTCTTCGGGAGGTACTTTTTTCTTTCTTGCCGCCAACCCTCTGGATCACGAAATAGGCACAACCGAAGTTGCAATACTCATACAAATAGTCTTCCAGCATGTCAATACGCTGATCGGGTAATGCTTTGCGGTTATCCTTTTCAAAAAAGCCTTTCAAGCGTAGCTGTTCATAACCCCAATCACCTACGATATAATCATAGCGTGCCAAAACTTCACTGTAACGCTCACCAAGTTTTTCAGGATCGAAGCCTTCACGATAATCCATGACCAATTTGTATTGTCGATTGCCAATCATTAATTCTTCATCATTCAACAAAGTCACCAACTCGCCTTTTTGCGGTTGTTTCGCTGGTTCTTCAATAATTTCTTCTAGTACAGATGTCATTTCATCTGTGATCGTTTGTTTTTCGGTCATTTTTTCACCACCTGCTGTTTATTATACCTTGTTTTATTCCTCAATGATAGTCGCGGTTTTCCTCAAAAAACCACTGGAGGGGTACCAACTACTGAATAGGGTATTTCTGACTCAAGTAATCACCGACCACCGTCCGAATAAAGTCTGGAAAAAGAAACTCAACTGTTCCAGCAATCTCGATCGTCGGGAAAAACGGAATAAACAAGTAGTGATCCACAAGAGTCAACGTGTAGCTTTGAGCAGGATCGACGGGCTCTTGTTTCCACAATACTTGGTGGTTTTTTTCATCAAAGCGAATGCCTTCATAAACCAGTTCGCCAAAAATCTTCCCTCGAAAGCCCATTCCCATAATTGGGAAATTGCGCAAAAAGTTGCGATTTTTTTCCATTTCTAAGACCAGTCGAATGACATCTGCGCCTTGCAGCGTCACCCGAATCAAATGCATCGGATGGGGTAAAATCGTGTGCAGTTGATCTTGATCGACCCGTCCTTGCGGCAAATCATCTAAAAATAGCCCCGTATTTAAGATGGCGGCATCCGTCTGTCCTTTGGCACATAATGCCAAAAGTGCCTCCCGAACCAAGGAATGTTGACTTTGCCAATCCCTCGTAAACGCTGCTGGAATTTCTGCCACCTGATTTGCCCGCAACAAGCGATGACCGATCGATAGATATTCGACGATCTCTTCCTCATCTTGCGGAAAAGCCACCAGCGAATCAGTCGGAATCACACGTGCACGATGCTTGATCGGGCGGTGGTGTTCATCTAAGACCACTTCGACTTCGCCAATGTTAAAACCAAACTTGCCAGCTGCGCCAATTTGAACCCCATTGATGACTTCGCCCTTTTCAAACAAATGGTGCGTGTGGGAACCTAAAATAACATCTAGTTCTGGAAAGTCCCTCGCAATCTGGCGGTCAGCATTGATGCCTAGATGGCTCATCAAGACCAGCAGATCGACCTCGGGGCGCAAATGCTGCACCAGTGAAGGCAAAATCTCCAAGGGTTCGCGAATGTCCCAACCGTTGGGGGCATATGTCAGCGGAAACGGTGCTGTAAAAGCGATCAGACCGATTTTGGCTCCTTGATTGCTTTCCATGATTTTGTATTCTTGTGCCCATTTGGGTGGACGTAAATCCTGTTTATCAAATAAATTGCCTAAAATGACAGGAAATTCTGCTTGGTCATATAAATGCTGCAAGACCTCTTTGGGATTGCCGACCCCTTCATTGTTCCCAATCGTCACCGCATCATAATGCCCTTGATTCATCAAGTCGACATTCGCCTTGCCGTCAGTTGCTTCTGTCAAAGGATGCCAGCGATCGACAAAGTCGCCTAAGTCGACCGCGATCACTGTCTCTTCGGTCGTATCCGCTTCTCGTTTTCTTTGATCCAAATAACGCCGCATCTTCGGCCAATGTTCTAGGTGGGAATGCAGATCGTTGGTATGGATAATCGTAATTTTTTCCATTGTGCGCCTCTTTTCAAATACGTCGCCTGAAATCACTATCCGTTTCTCTTGGCATCAAGGGTTGCCAGTAGAAAGACGACGGAATTCTCTACAAAATAAGCATAGCATAAAATCTCTGGGAAACCATTGGAATGCTTGGAAAAGAATGGTGACTTTTTGTAAAAAAGAAACAGTTACAGTGACAGTTGTTCAAAAGAAAAAATCACTTTTCTGACTGTAAAAAGGAAAGTGATTTTTTCTGGTTATTTGGGGGAATTGCAACCGATAACACGGCGGCGGCAATTTGTTGAAGCGAAAATAAAGAGTTCTTGAAACGACGATTCTATCGAATATCGAGAGCAGGTATTCCATGTTTCAGTTCGTCAGAACTACTGATTCTTTGAGAGTACAAAAATCGCCAACGGAAAAGTTATCAGAGTAAGGTTCTAAACAGGAATAAAGCCTTTGTATCAAAAATACAACTTACCCCTCTGAGAGCTGCTATCGATTGCCTAGATTTAAAGCAGAATACAATTAGAACAGCCCTTGGTGTCACAAAGACTTTCAGACAATAAAAAAACCTAAGACAGTCTGTCTCAGGTTTGAATGATCATCGATTCAATTAGTACTACTGCTTTCTTCAAAACAAGCAGTTTTTCAATCAGACACATGGAGAATCCTGCTTAGTGCTGCTTCCTTCCGGATCTGACACGCTTCACAAGACCTCCATTGTCCTAGCCTTTCGGCAAAACTTAGTATAACGTATTTCGTTAGAGATTGCCAGCCTTTTTTTGTTTTTTCTTTTCTCGTAATGCTCGGAAAAAATCTGTTAGCAGCTGGCCGCATGCTTCTTCTAAAATGCCGCCTTCCACATAGGACCAATGGTTGAAGCGCTCATCTTCCAATAAATTCATCAATGTACCAGCAGTGCCGCCTTTGGGATCGTAGGCACCAAAATACACTTCTTCCACCCGTGCCAATAACATCGCCCCACTGCACATCGGGCATGGTTCCAAGGTCACAAACAGCTGCGCTTGTTCTAAGCGCCAACTTCCGACAGTGCGACAGGCTTCCTCGATCGCAAACATCTCCGCATGCGCTGCGGCTTGTTGCTGCGTTTCTCGTAGATTGTGCCCACGACCAATGATTTTGCCATCCAAGACGACGACAGCACCGATCGGTACTTCTGCCACACCTTCTGCTTTTCGGGCTTCTTTGATTGCTTCTTCCATAAAGAACGCTTTTTCCTCGGCAGTCAAGGTACTTGTTTTTTCCACGACTTCACTTTCACTCCTCTACCTCGCACCATTTCGTGCATTTCCTTGTTAGTATAACGAAAAACGCTTAGAAAGACGAGAAAAACTCGCAAAGACCGATGTCCCTGCGAGTTTCAAATGGAATGATTGGCTTAAAAGACGGAATCAACAAAGCTCGTCAACTTGTCTTTGACATGTTCTGTCGAATCTTTGATGTTGTCTCCGTAAACAGAGATTTTGTTGCGACCCTCATTGACTTTTTTCATCACACCTAACAACGAATCCAATTCATTGTCAGACAAGCCGTCTACGACATCCAACAATTTTTCATTGCCGTTGAATTTGTCATCGACAAATTTCTTTACTTTGTGTCGGTTGCAAGCGAAGCGTACTTTATTGAATACTTTGTCTGATACAACGACGGCAGTAGTGATCCCAGCGATCGCTGCAATGCTTAATCCAATCGTTACTTTTGATGATGTTTTCATATCGATCAGCTCCCTTATTTTGCTACTTCCATCATAGCACGAGGACTGAAATAAAAACACTATTTCGTTTAAATCGCTTTGAATCTTAATCCTTTTGGAAAGAAGTTTTTCACAGTTCCTTGGACTTGTTTTCCAAAACCGACGGGGATCTCATCGACTGTCAAAATCACCCATCCAGCATTTCCTGGCACGCTCATGGTTTCACCTGCCACATACTGCTGCCATTGCCGCAAAGTGATCGGCACTGTCGGTGCCCCTTCTTCTGCATGGATCGCCAATGCCAACGCATAACTAGGTTCGATCCGATTCTTCTTAACGACGCCGACATGCAAACCTGGGCGCATAAACTTGATCCCTTTTAAAGAAGGCATTTCTTCAGGGACGAGCCAAAGGTTTTCTCCTAGCAGCTGAGGTGTCGCATTCAGTGCCTGTAAAAAAGGAAACTCCTTGTGAAAGGCTTGCCACAACTTTTGAGTCGTTGCATCCAATGGGCTCTTGGCTGTCGCTCCTTTGCCTTTTTTCTTCTTTTTCACTGGCGCTGCTTCTGCTTGGGAGGTCAATTTCGCAGCGAA
>Ga0153985_1000426_pt1 | contig 11443 bp, 5 predicted proteins | sample TSGA069MetaG_FD_104715 | JGI IMG/M metagenome (GOLD analysis project Ga0153985, IMG submission 104715) | Attine ant fungus gardens microbial communities from Georgia, USA - TSGA069 MetaG | ecosystem: Host-associated > Fungi > Mycelium > Unclassified | place: USA: Georgia, Alexander Wildlife...
CATATTATTTCTCCGTTTCGCTATAGTTTTAACATTGATTAAGTTAATAGCAGATACGTTCTTAGATACAGAGTTCTTACCGTATGAACCACAACCAAGAGTCAATGATGGGATCATTTCATTGTAGATGTCACCGATACCGCCTTCAGCAGATGGTGAATTTACTAGAATACGGCAAGCTTTCATACGCAAACCAAATTTCACTTGCAAATCTTCGTCTTCAGTATGGATAACCGCAGTATGTCCTAATCCACCTAATTCAAGCATGCCTTGGCAAAGATCGAAACCATGTACGTGATCGTTTGCTTTGATCATTGCTAAAACTGGAGAAAGTTTTTCACGAGATAATGGATAATCCGCACCCACACCGTCTAATTCCGCGATCAGAATTTTCGTACCGGCAGGAACTTTGATACCCGCGCGTTGTGCGATATCCTCAGCTGAATGACCAACAATCGCAGGATTAACTGCATATTTGCCTTCGTTCATTACAGCGTCTTCTAATTTCTTTAATTCCGCTTTCTTCACTACGTATACTTGATGCGCTTGGAATTCAGCTTTCACTTCTTCATAAACTTCTTTATCAACGATGACCGCTTGTTCAGAAGCACAAATCATACCATTATCAAAAGATTTTGATACGATCAAGTCATTTACTGCACGTTTGATTTTCGCAGTTTTTTCAATATATGAAGGAACGTTACCAGCACCTACACCTAACGCTGGTTTACCTGTAGAGTAAGCTGATTTAACCATTCCTGGTCCACCAGTCGCAAGTACAATTGCAACGCCTGGGTGATTCATTAACATTGATGTTGCGTCGATCGATGGCTTTTCGATCCATTGGATACAGTTTTCAGGAGCGCCCGCTGCGATTGCAGCATCACGAACGATACGCGCAGCTTCAGCTGAACATTTTTGAGCACTTGGATGGAATGCAAATACGATTGGATTCCCTGTTTTCAATGCGATCATTGATTTAAAGATCGTAGTAGATGTTGGGTTCGTTGTAGGTGTTACTCCACAAACAACTCCGACAGGTCCAGCAACTTCAATTAAACCTTTTTGCTTATCTTCGCCGATTACACCGACTGTTTTATCATGCTTGATGCTGTTCCAGATATATTCTGATGCGTACATGTTTTTGATCGCTTTATCTTCAACGATCCCACGGCCAGTTTCTTCAACCGCCATTTTTGCCAACATCATATGTTTGTCTAGTGCAGCCATTGCCATTTCGTGAACGATATGGTCAACTTTTTCTTGATCGAAATCTTCCATTTCTTTCAGAGCAACATTTGCTTTTGCCGCTAGTTCATCAATCACTTGCTCAACGCTGGTCGCGTCTTTTTCCTTTTCAATCGCTTTAGCCATGTGTATCCTCCTAAAAATTTTTGTGTTACTTTTCACATACACATCATACAACACCATCTAACGTTTGTAAATAGTTTTTGTGATTTTTTTCACACCATAGTTTTTTCTTAACAAATGCCATGATACAAGCTATAAAGGAACATCTGTTTTTAAAGTGCTTTGGACCAATAAAGAGGATAATAAAAGAACTTTTTTCACAAATAGGCACCGTTTTCATTTTATTCTAATGGATAAAACAGTCTATTTTGAATTTACTAAATCCTCTATTGCTTAGTTAGATAGAAGTTGATTATTAGAATTATTTTCCTTAAATAGAAAGAACGGCCCCACAGCTAAATACTCTGTCGATCCGTTCTACTCTTATTCTTTTACTTTTTCACAAAATCTAATTTCCCAGCTGCTTTGATATTGACCGTTTGTTTTGGCAAATGAGTCATCTTAGATTAAGACAACTAGTCCTAGTTAAACAAATCACCGTTTCCAAAAAAAAGAGACAAAAAAACTGATCAACAACTTAAGACGTCGTCAATCAGTATTCTTAAAGAGACGCGCAAAAATTGCGCGTCTTACTGTAACTAAAAATAAACCAGTTCTAATTATCTTCTGTTTTATCTTCAGGTTTTTCTTCTACAATTGTTTCTTGTGGTTCAACTGCTTCTGGTTCAACAACTTCAGACTCGACAGGTGCTGCAGTTGGACGGACACCCGCTTTGACTGTTCTGATTGAAGAACGATCAAATACTAGGAAGATACCTTCACAATCTAAAGTAACTGTTTTGTCGCTATTGTTGATTTCAGAGATAACTCCGTGTAATCCACCGATCGTTACTACGCTGTCTCCAACCTTCATTGCATCTAATAAACTTTGACGTTCTTGCTGTTGTTTCTTTTGAGAACGGTTCATAAAGAAGAACATTCCCAGCATCAACACTAGTAAGATAATCATTGAAAAGTTTCCCATTTAAAATTTCCCTCGCATTCTTAGTAAATCTACTTTATAACTGTAACAAAGTTTCTAAAGTTACACTAGCCTTTTTCCTCAGACTTTAGAAACTTTTTGCGTTTTGCTTGTTAAAGCCATATTCTTCAAAGAAAGCTTGGCGGAACTCAAGTAGGTTGTCATCCATAATCGCTTGACGAACTTGTTTCATCAGATTAATCAAAAAGTATAGATTATGATAAGAAGTCAAACGAATACCAAAAGTTTCATCACAGTGGATCAAGTGACGAATATAGGCACGAGTATAGTTACGACAAGTGTAGCAATCACATTTTTCATCTAACGGACGGAAATCATGCGCATACTTCGCGTTTTTAACAACCAAACGTCCAGCAGAGGTCATACACGTCCCGTTACGAGCGATCCGTGTTGGTAATACGCAGTCGAACATATCAACGCCGCGAATAACGCCATCAATCAAGGAATCCGCCGCTCCAACCCCCATCAAGTAGCGAGGTTTATTTTCTGGAATCAATGGTGTCGTGAATTCTAAGACGCGGTTCATCTCTTCTTTTGGTTCACCTACAGAAAGACCACCGATTGAATACCCAGGAAAATCCATGCTGACTAAATCTTTCGCGCTTTGACGACGCAAGTCTTCAAAACCAGCGCCTTGGATGATTCCGAATAATCCCTGTGTGCTTGGATTGGCATGTGCTTTCAAGCCGCGTTCAGCCCAACGTGAGGTACGTTCTACAGATTTTTTTACATAATCGTAGCTTTCATCAAATGGCGGGCACTCATCGAAACTCATCATAATATCTGATCCTAATTTATTTTGGATGTCGATCGCTTTTTCTGGCGATAAGAACATTTTCGAACCATTCAAATGGTTTTTGAAGTGAACCCCTTCTTCAACGATGTTACGCATGTCGGCTAATGAAAAGACTTGGAAGCCACCAGAATCCGTTAAAATCGGTTGATCCCAATTCATAAATTTGTGTAATCCACCAGCTTCAGCCACTAGATCTTCTCCAGGGCGTAACCAGAGATGGTACGTGTTACTTAAAATGATGCCAGCACCCATCTCTTTTAAATCTTCAGGGGACATTGTTTTCACAGTAGCTAAAGTTCCTACCGGCATAAACATTGGTGTCGGGAACGTTCCATGAGGGGTGATGATTTCTCCAAGACGCGCTCCTGTATGTTTTTCTTTCTTTATTAAACGATAAGAAATGGCAGGTTCAGTCATTTAATTTCCTACTTTCTTCTATATGTATATGTTTGCAACTTGTATCATGATACTGGTTTTAAACCGCTTTTGCAACTTTCCATTAAGAGCTTAAGACTTCTTATAAGAAGAAAAAGAGATTTGCTCAAAAAAGTACAAACTTTATTTATTTTTCGTAATATCTAGAGAAATTTATTTAGCACCATTTTTCTTTTTTCACTATTTGAAAATCTAGAACAATCATTTGGGCTTGCAGTTGTCACTTTCAGATATACCATCCCATTTTTAATGAGAAAAAGTTCTTTCTCCCTCATTTTAGTATCATTATAAACAGTGATTGTGAAATGGATATTTATTAATGGAAAGCGTTTACAATATCAACTATACCAATTATGATAGATGTGTTAAAAAAATATTAGGAGGAAAGAAATGGTTAAAGCGACAGAAAAGAAAAAGACAGAACCAATCGATGTTGAAGCCATGATCAATGATCTGGCAACGAAAGGAAATGATGCATTAAAGGTTTTATCCAGCTTTGATCAAGAAAAAGTGGACCATATCGTTCACGAAATGGCCATGGCAGCACTAGACAAACACATGTTGTTGGCAAAAATGGCAGTTGAGGAAACAGGACGCGGAATTGTCGAAGATAAAGCAATCAAGAATATGTATGCTTCTGAATACATCTGGAACAATATCAAACACGACAAGACTGCTGGAGTAATCTATGAGGACAAACAAAAACATCTTGTCCAAATAGCTGAACCTGTTGGCGTTATTTGCGGGGTCACACCGACGACTAACCCAACTTCAACAACTATATTCAAATCATTGATTGCGATCAAGACTCGTAATCCAATTGTTTTTGCCTTCCATCCAAGTGCTCAAAAATGTTCAGCCGAAGCAGCACGCATCGTTCGGGATGCTGCAATCGCGGCGGGGGCACCAGAAAACTGTATCCAATGGATCGAAACACCTTCCCTTGATGCTACCCAAGGATTAATGAATCATCCTGGTATCGCGATCGTCTTAGCAACAGGCGGAGGCGCCATGGTGAAATCTGCTTACTCTACGGGTAAACCAGCGTTAGGTGTTGGACCGGGAAATGTTCCTTCGTATATCGAAAAAACGGCCAACATCAAACGTGCAGTGAACGATTTACTGGTTTCTAAAACTTTTGACAGTGGCATGATCTGTGCCTCTGAGCAAGCGGTCATCGTTGACAAAGAAGTCTATGAAGATGTCAAAAAAGAATTCCAAGCACACCAAGTCTACTTTGTTAAAAAAAATGAATTACGTCAGCTAGAAGCTGTTGTAATGAATGAAGGAAAATATGCGGTTAATCCAAAAATCGTTGGTTTTTCTGCTAAAGCAATCGCTGAACTAGCTGGAATCGGCGTTCCAGACGGAACAAAAATGTTAATTGCTGAATTAGATGGGGTAGGACCAGATTATCCGCTATCTCGCGAAAAACTATCTCCAGTTTTAGCAATGATCAAATCAAATAATACTGAACACGGACTTGATTTATCTGAGGCAATGTTAGAGTTAGGCGGATTAGGACATACTGCGGTTATCCATACTGAAGATCCTGATGTTGAATTGGATTTCAGCCTGCGCATGAAGGCTTGTCGTATATTGGTCAATTCGCCATCTTCTGAAGGCGGTATTGGCGATATCTATAATGAATTGATTCCATCATTGACGCTCGGGTGTGGTTCTTACGGAAAGAATTCCGTTTCTCATAACGTCTCCGCCCTTGACTTGATCAACATCAAAACTGTAGCGAAACGGAGAAAAAACATGCAATGGTTTAAACTTCCACCAAAAATCTACTTTGAAAAGAACTCTCTATTGTATTTGACTCAAATGGAAAATGTGGAACGTGTCATGTTAGTTTGTGATCCTGGAATGGTTCAATTCGGTTATGCAGATATCGTTCGGGAAGCGCTAGGTAGACGTCAAAATGACGTGAAGGTCGAAGTCTTCTCTGATGTTGAACCAAACCCTTCAACGAATACTGTATATAAAGGTTTAGAAATGATCATCAACTTCCAGCCAGACACGATCATCGCTCTCGGTGGCGGATCTGCGATGGATGCGGCGAAAGGCATGTGGATGTTCTTTGAACACCCAGACACTTCCTTCTTCGGAGCAAAACAAAAATTCTTGGATATCCGTAAACGGACCTACGGTATTAAACCGCCAGAAAAAACTCAGCTAGTCTGTATTCCGACTACTTCTGGTACAGGTGCTGAAGTAACACCATTTGCGGTTATCACAGACAGTGAAACTCACGTGAAATACCCATTAGCAGACTATGCACTGACACCAAACGTGGCGATCATTGACCCGCAATTTGTATTGACCTTGCCTAAATCAATTGCTGCTGATACAGGTATGGACGTGTTAACTCACGCGATCGAGTCTTACGTATCAGTAATGGCATCTGATTACACTCGCGGTTTGAGCTTGCAAGCGATCAAGATCGTCTTTGACTATTTAGAAAAATCAGTTAAGACTGGCGATGAAGAGTCACGGGAAAAAATGCATAATGCATCCGCTATGGCTGGTATGGCATTCGCGAACGCATTCTTAGGTATTTGTCATTCGATCGCTCATAAGATCGGTGGAGAATACGGCATTCCTCACGGACGTACCAATGCGATTCTTTTACCGCATATCGTTCGTTACAATGCCAAAGATCCGCAAAAACATGCGATGTTCCCTAAATATGATTACTTCCGTGCCGATACCGATTATGCAGATATCGCGAAATTCTTAGGCTTGAAAGGCAAAACGACAGAAGAATTAGTCGAAGCCTTAATAACAGCGATTTATGATTTAGGCGTGAGCGTTGGTATCGACATGAGTCTGAAAGCGCAAGGTGTAACACAAGAAAAATTAGACTCTACAGTTGATCGGATGGCTGAATTGGCTTATGAAGACCAATGTACGACTGCCAATCCGAAAGAACCACTAATCAGTGAATTGAAAGAGATCATCGTTACCTGCTACGACTACAAACAATAATAATAATGATGCACTGCAAAAACCCTTCGATAACTTTCATCATCGAAGGGTTTTTTGCGAGTATTTCTTTAAATATTTTCCGGATCTACTTCCGGCGTTTTATGGAATTTGATCAATTCATTAACGATAATCGGTACGATCGAAAGTAAGATCGCAATCACCCAATGATTCATACTGATTGGAACTAAATAGAATAGTTCTTGTGTTTGAGGAATCAAAGCAATCGCCGTTGTGATTCCAAGTGCCAGCCAAGCCATTTGAGCTAAGGATTTATTTGTTGCAAGATCCACTTTAAAAATTGACTTGCTGCTGCGAACATTGAATACATGTAAAATTGACGAATAAGCCAACACTAAGAATGCCACAGTTTGACCAACTTCTAAACTTGGCGGTGTAAAGTAACTGACATGTTCAACAAATGCACCAATGTAAAAACCAATCAGTGTCACAACCGTGAATACTGCGGCATTTAATCCAATCTTCTTCCACAGACCTCGAGCAAAAATACCTTCATCACGAGGAATTGGTTTTTCATCCATGATTCCGGCTTCTGCTGGTTCCCTGCCCAGAGCAAAACCAGGCAACCCATCTGCCACGACATTAACGAATAAAAGCTGAACCGCAGTAAAGGGCGCACCCCAACCTAGCAGCATAGCGATCACTACAATAAAAATCTCAGAGATATTACAACTAAGCAAAAAGTTGATTGCTTTACGTATTCCTTGATAAACAGAGCGCCCACGAGCAACTGCATCAACGATCGTCGCAAAATTGTCATCCGTCAACACCATATCAGCAGCACCTTTTGCTACATCCGTACCAGTGATTCCCATCGCACAACCAACATCACTTGCTTTCAATGCCGGCGCATCATTGACACCATCACCAGTCATAGCTACAACAGCACCTATACGCTGCCAAGACTTAACGATTCGAATTTTATCCTCTGGAGTCACACGGGCATAAACGGACAACTCCTTCACACGCTCATCTAGCTCTTCATCGCTCATTTTTTGCAGTTGAGCCCCAGAAATCGCCTCTTTGCGGCTCTTCATAATTCCTAATTCTTTTGCGATAGCTCCCGCGGTAACAACATGATCCCCAGTAATCATCACTGTTTTGATCCCCGCTTTTTTAGCTCGTGCAATTGCAGATTTTGATTCCGGACGCGGCGGATCTATCATTCCGATCAGCCCCATCAAGCGTAGATTTTTTTCCAACGCTTCCGAGGTAATTTCTTTTGGTTCTTCCTCATGGATCGCGTAACCTACTGCAATAACTCGTAATGCTTTTTTCCCAAAGCGGTCATTGACTATAGCAGCTTGGTCTACATCACCATAATGGAATTTTGGTAACAATACGTCGAACGCGCCTTTAGTAATGGAAATAAATTTCTTTCCGCGCTTATGTACAGTCGTCATCATTTTTCGATCAGAATCGAAAGGAATTTCACCGATCCGCGGATATTTTTCTTCCAGTTCAGCTTTCGTATGGTAGTTTTCTTCTACTGCACGAACGATCGCCGCTTCTGTAGGATTACCCTTGATTTCTAATTCATTATCCTCATTTTCTACGATAACATCGGTACACAACGCTGCAATGCTTAAAACTTCCATTGCTTCTTCTGTCATACCTTCTTCAGTATCAACAACAGAATCACCGTGTGTCCACACTCGGCGAACACGCATTTTGTTTTGCGTCAGCGTGCCTGTCTTATCTGAACATATTACATTCGCTGAACCCAATGTCTCCACTGCCGGTAATCTGCGGATGATCGCATCCTTCTGCGCCATCTTCTGAACACCGTACGCTAATGTCAAGGTCACGATAACTGTCAACGTCTCCGGCACAGCAGCAACAGCTAAAGAAATCGCTGTGATGAACATATCCAACATCGGTTCGCCTTGCATCTCTCCAATAAAAAACACAAAAGCCGCAGCTGCCAAAGCGATCAAACTGATCCGTTTTCCCAATTGATTTAATCGTTTTTGCAGAGGTGTTTTTTGGTTTTCATCACTATTTAAAAGACCAGCAATTTTCCCCATCTCAGTTTTCATGCCTGTCGCAGTAATAACTGCTTTTCCGCGACCATTTACTACTGTTGACCCTTTATAGAGCATGTTCAAACGATCGCCTAAAGCAGCTTCATCTTCACCTACATACTCAGGTTCTTTCATAACCGGTTCACTCTCACCAGTCAAAGCGGATTCTTCCACTCGCAATTGCGAAGCCTCAACGATTCTTGCATCAGCTGTGATCATCGAGCCTGATTCAAGTAATAAAATATCTCCTGGTACCAAATCTTCCGCATCAATCTCTTCTTGCTTACCATCTCGCATGACTGTTGCGGTCTGTTTATTCATGTCCTGCAATGCCGACAATGCTTTTTCCGCATTTCCTTCTTGCACGATCGCCAAAACAGAATTGATGACCACGATCGCAATAATTAGAAAACTTTCGAAATAATCACCGTGATCGGTTGCTATTGCAGCATAAAGTGAAATGACAGCCGCAACCAATAAGATAATCGTCGTAAAATCTGTCAGACTATGGAAAAACTTTTTGGCTATTGATTCTTTCGGCGCTTCTTCAAACTTATTTTTTCCGTTATTTTTTAATTGTTCTTCAACTTTACTTTCTGTCAAACCATTATCTAAATCGGCATTATATTCACTAACCACGACATCTATCGTCTCTTTGTAGGGTTCCATACCATTCCTCCTTTTGTTATAAAAAAACTGTCTATATAATTACTATAACATAGGAAAGTACACGAACTCAAAGCATACACCTTGTCTTTACGTCAAAAAGTAACAAAAATAAACATTCAAAATAACTAGGTGTAATCGCTTTCAAAAAGGACTTGAATGTGCTATATTATAGATACAAGGAAGGAGGAACTTAGATCATTCGAAGGATTTCTCGATAAAAAGTAGAAAAAAGTAAACAATAAAATTGTTAGTAATACAAGATTCACCGAAAAGTTGTCAATAGTATGCGTGTGAAGTATTTCCTTATAAATAGTGAATGCGTATCCGAGATTGAGTAGTACATCAAACACACAAGTAAAAAGATACGTAAGTAAAATAGTTTCTTAAAACTGAATAAAAGTGAAAACGTAGTAAAAACAAATATTTATGTTTATAGTCAAGAAATTCATGTAATACTTTGCATGTATCATAAAAAGTAATATAAAATTCGAATGAACTAATCCTTCCGATATTCTAAGAGCCAGGCAGTCGAGAGCCTGGCTTTTTTGTGCGTAAAAAAAGAGGCTTTGATAGAAGTGGTCAGCTTCAAGAAATTTCGGCTTATTTCCGAATGCTAGCTCTGCTTAGTGAAACTTAGCAGTAACTGTATGCGTAGCTTGCGAAGAAGAAGCTACTTCTAGCACACCGTTTGTTCGGAAAAAGGAACTGTGACAAGACTTTTGCCACAGTTCCTTTCCTGCTACTATTTCACAAACATCGCATCCCCGAAGCTGAAGAAACGATAGCGTTCTTCAATTGCATGATGATAAGCGGCCAACGTCTGATCACGACCAGCGAATGCGCTGACTAGCATCACTAAAGTAGATTTTGGCAAATGAAAGTTCGTCGAAAAAGCTTGGACAACCTTGAACTCATACCCAGGAGTGATGAATATATCAGTCCAACCGCTATCTGCTTTGATCTCACCGTTAAACTTCGTCCCGATAGTTTCTAACGTACGGATCGAAGTCGTCCCAACAGCAATAATCTTTCCGCCATTTTCTCGAACTTCATTTAGTTGAGCCGCCGCCTCTTCTGTTAAACGGTAAAACTCACTGTGCATCTGATGTTCTGCGATATTATCTACACTTACTGGCCGGAATGTCCCCAAGCCAACGTGCAGAGTCAAATAGACGAGCTTCACCCCTTTTGCGGCAATTTTTTCTAATAATTCGGGTGTAAAGTGCAGCCCTGCAGTCGGTGCAGCAGCTGACCCATTTTCTTTTGCGTAAACAGTCTGATAACGCTCAGGGTCTTCCAAGCGCTCCTTAATGTATGGAGGCAGCGGCATTTCGCCTAGCGATTCTAGATTTTCCAAAAAGATTCCTTCATATGAAAATTCTACGATCCGTCCACCATGTTCCAATTCTTTTTTCACTTCTGCTCGTAAACGACCATCGCCAAAAACGATCCGGGTTCCAACCTTTGCTCGGCGCGCTGGTTTAATCAACGTCTCCCATTCGTCCCCTTGCGTATTGTTTAACAGTAATACTTCTAGATGTCCCCCAGTTTCTGGCTTTTCGCCATACAATCGAGCCGGTAAAACGCGAGTATCATTCATTACTAAGGCATCTTCCGCGTTTAATTCTTCAATAATCTCATCAAAATGTTTGTCCGCGATTTGACCAGTCTCCCGATCTAAAACTAATAAACGCGAACTATCACGCTTTTCTAGAGGGGTTTGGGCAATTAATTCTTCTGGTAAATCAAAATCAAAATCTTCTGTGGTTAACATAGCTTCTCCTCTTTTCCTCGGCTATTCTATCATGGGAAACGCGCATTGGAAAGTCTAGACGCATTTAGCAACATGCTCTTCAAGATTAGAAAAGTTCTCATTTTTTGGAAAATTTTCCATATTCATGAAAAAATTGTTCTTTTATTCTTTGTTCTCTCATTCTTTATATCAAAAGTAAGTTACTTCCAGCAAAAACAATTCGTTATTTTATTCTCTCATAAACCCGCTGATTATCATTGGATTCAACTAGTAAATGAGCGTTAGCGTAAAATAATTGTTGGAAAATAAAAAAGAGATTTCTCCACATGTGTTAAAATCAAGGTGTTCAAAACCTTAAAACATCAACATGGAGGAATCTCTTATGAATATTGTACAACAAG
>Ga0153985_1000428_pt1 | contig 11364 bp, 14 predicted proteins | sample TSGA069MetaG_FD_104715 | JGI IMG/M metagenome (GOLD analysis project Ga0153985, IMG submission 104715) | Attine ant fungus gardens microbial communities from Georgia, USA - TSGA069 MetaG | ecosystem: Host-associated > Fungi > Mycelium > Unclassified | place: USA: Georgia, Alexander Wildlife...
CCAGCAGCTTCTGCTTCTTTTGCTTTTTCGCCTTTAGCGAATACTAAAACAGTTTGAGTTTTACCAGTTCCGTTTGGAAGCACAACTGCTCCACGGATTTGTTGGTCTGCTTTTTTAGGGTCTACGTTCAATTTGTAAGCAACTTCAACCGTTGCGTCAAATTTCGCGAAATTAATTTCTTTTGCTAGTGCTACTGCTTCCGCAACTGGGTAAGCTTTAGTAGTATCAACTTTTTTTAATGCATCTTGCATTTTTTTGCTCTTTTTAGCCATTTTGTTTCCTCCTTGATGTGGTTATAACGGTAGAACCTCCCACGTGTTCCGTATCTTTAGATAGGGAGCCAACTGAGAAGCTACTTTCTTGGGTTTATCGATAATTATCGAATTATTCGACAGTGATACCCATGCTTCGTGCAGTTCCTTCAACCATGCGCATTGCTGACTCAACGTTAGCAGCGTTTAGGTCTTGCATTTTCAACTCAGCGATTTCTTTTACTTGATCGCTAGTAACTTTTGCAACTTTGTTTTTGTTTGGTTCGCCAGAACCTTTGTCGATTTTAGCCGCTTTTTTCAATAATACTGCAGCCGGCGGTGTTTTTGTGATGAATGTAAATGAACGGTCTTCATATACAGAAATCACTACTGGAATGATCAAACCTGCTTGATCAGCTGTACGAGCATTGAATTCTTTAGTGAATCCCATGATGTTGATACCCGCTTGACCTAGTGCAGGACCTACTGGGGGAGCTGGTGTTGCTTTCCCTGCAGGAATTTGCAGTTTAACTAATTTTTCTACTTTCTTTGCCACGAGACATACCTCCTTGAGTCCGTGATGTGGTTAATTGGAGATCAAAATTTCTCCTCCCACTTAAAACAGCGTGTACAAGACACACTTTGGTATCATAGCAGAATTTTTTATTGAATGCAAGAGTAGTTTCTTACTGTTGCACTTTTTTTATGTTCGGCTTAGTGAACTAGCTTTTTGAGCAATAATCAGACACTTGCTCAAAATTTAGCCTTACTACTGAGACACATAGTGATTTTTCTATAGCGCTGATATGTCTCAGTATCAACTTAGTGCTCAAAAGCTGGACACAATCATAAAACTTTTTCAACAATAATAAAACGCTTCACAATCTCTTTAACTACTATGAGAATAACAAAATAAATTATTAATCTTCCTATTTTCAGAAAGCGTATATGTTACACTATGGTCGACTTGATGAGGATTTTCATCGGATAAATTTAGGAGGGTTAAAATAATGGAAGTATTAAAATATCGAAGTGTTTTTGACATTATCGGTCCAGTGATGGTGGGCCCAAGCAGCTCGCATACTGCTGGTGCTGCAAGAATCGGAAAAGTTTGCCGTATGATTTTCGGGGAACGTCCCGATTCAGTCGAATTCGATTTATATGAATCATTTGCTAAAACATATCGCGGACATGGAACAGATATTGCTTTGGTCGGCGGTATTTTAGGGATGGATCCAGATGATCCCCGTTTATCCGATTCATTGAAAATAGCTCATGAACAAGGAATGGAAGTTCTTTTTGTACCGAAAAAAGAAATTGCTGATCATCCTAACACTGTGACCTTACGCATGATCAAAGGTGACTTGGAGATGTCAATCACCGGTGTCTCAATCGGCGGAGGAAATATTCAAATCACGGAAATGAATGGATACAGCATTTCTCTTGGCATGGGTAACCCTACGTATATCATCATCAATAAGGATGTGCCCGGTTTACTTTCACGAGTATCTACAATCTTCATGAAACACGGACTAAACATCGGAAAAGTAACTATGACTCGTAAAACTAGAGGAGAAAACGGGATCGTTCTTTTAGAGATCGATGACACCCCAGATGATCCAGAAGGATTGAGACAAGAAATTAAAGGCGAAGACGATGTCTTAAGTGTGACTTATTTTAAATAATTAATTTAGGTATGAAGTGAATAGTCATTTCAATTTATTGTGAACAAGGAGGAATTGTCATGTTTTATTCGATCCAAGAGCTTGTAGAACAAGCAAAGGATTATCCAACGGTCGGCGAATTAATGATCGCAACTGAGATGGAATTAACAGATCGTACGCGTGAAGAAATCCTTGCGTTGATGGAACGCAATTTAGAAGTAATGGAAAGTTCAATCGAAGAAGGCATTCAAGGTGTGACTTCTGTAACAAAAATTACTGGCGGAGATGCCAAACGCATGAATGACTATATCGAAAGCGGTAAATTCATGAGTGGTGAAACGATTCTGAAAGCTGTCCGTAACGGAATCGCTGTTAATGAAGTTAACGCAAAAATGGGATTAGTATGTGCTACTCCTACTGCTGGCAGTGCCGGCGTACTGCCAGGTGTTTTAATGGCCGCACGGGAAAAGTTGAGTCTAACTCACGAGGAGCAAATAGATTTCTTGTTTACTGCTGGTGCTTTCGGACTTGTCATGGCCAATAACGCATCGATTTCTGGTGCTGAAGGCGGCTGCCAAGCTGAAGTTGGTTCTGCCAGCGCGATGTCAGCAGCAGCTTTAGTCTCAGCGAACGGCGGCACTCCTGAAATGGCCGCGAATGCTTTAGCAATCACTTTAAAAAATGTCATGGGACTGATTTGCGATCCTGTAGCTGGGTTAGTTGAAGTACCTTGTGTAAAACGTAACGCGATGGGGGCTTCCCAAGCATTTATCTCAGCAGACATGGCACTAGCTGGGATTCGCAGTGTCATCCCACCAGATGAAGTCGTAGAAGCTATGTACAAGGTTGGTCGCGCAATGCCGCAAATCTTCAAGGAAACTGCTGAAGGCGGTGTCGCTACTACTCCAACTGGTTTACGTTTACAAAAACAAGTGTTTGGCGAGCCAGAAAAAGCTACAATTTAGTCAAATGAAAAGCAGCTGATCGTTTGATCAGCTGCTTTTATTATTCCATCAAACCTTCGTGAATCTTATCAAGATTCCACTTCATCATTTTGTAGTAACTATCTCCCGGATCACCCTTCTTTGCTAGCGAGTCTGTATACAAATCACTATAGATCGGCAGATCAACTTCTTTTGCCAGTCGTTCCATGCTGCGTTTATCGACACTTGTTTCAACAAACAGCGATGGGACTTTTGAGGCACGTACCTTTTCAACGATTTGTTTCATTTGTTCTGGTGTTCCTTGACTTTCCGTATTGATTTCCCAAATATAGGCCGCTGTTAAATCATAAGCCTTGGAAAAATATTTAAATGCACCTTCACTAGTAACTAATAATTTTTTCTCAGCTGGAATATCAGCAAATTCTTCTTTGGCCGAAGCATCCAATGCTTTAAGTTTTTTGATATACGCTTCCGCATTTTTCCGGTAGCTATCCTTATTACTCGGATTTTTTTCACTCAAAACAGATTGGATTTGTTTAGCATATAAAACACCGTTAGAAATATCCAGCCAAGCATGGGGATCTTCTTGTTTGCTATTGCCAGTCAAATGAATCGGCTCAACTTCTTTGCTCACTGCAAAATAGTCTTCATTTTCCTTTTTCTTGGCCGTTTCCATCAGTTTATCAAACCAGCCATTCCCTGTTTCCAAATTTAAGCCATTATAGAAAACGATTTCCGCTTCACTAGCCTTCTTAATATCCTCTGGTAATGGTTCATATTCGTGAGGATCTGTGCCTACGGGAACGATACTGTGAACACTTACCTCATCTTTCCCGACTTCTTTGACCATATCTGCAATGATTGAATTTGTCGCGACCACTTCTAACTTCTTTGAATCTTTTGTATCAGTGGTTTCATTATTTTTCGTCCCACACCCAGCGAGTAGTAATAATCCAATGATCCCTGCAAAAATTATCTTTTTATGCTTCATGTGTTTACTCCTTTTCTCTAAGAATGATTTTTAATGATTCATGTCCTACTACATTGGCCTAACCTTTAGTTAATACTTGAAGCAGCTGAACGGGCATCTTTTCGTAACTGCTGGATCAGACCCTTACTTGGAGAAAACAGAAATGCTGCAATGAAAAATACAGCTGCCGTCAGTACGATCGTCGCTCCAGAAGGTAGATTATAACTGTAACTAAAATATAACCCGATGATGGCACTCAATACACCAAACAATGTTGACAGTCCTACCATTACGGAAAGTTTATTGGTCAGTTGATAAGCTGTAGCCGCTGGTGTAATTAACATCGCTATCACAAGAATCGTCCCAACCGTTTGCAGTGAAGTCACCGCTACTAATGTCAGCAGAAACATTAACCCATAATTGATCACACCGATGTTCCAGCCGTAAGATTGCGCCATTGTTGGTGCAAAGGATGTTAATTTTAATTGCTTGTAAAAAAGCAAGACGGCTAATAATACAATGACCATCACGATCGCTGTTAGATACATGTCTGAGTCTCGAACCGCCAAAACATTTCCAAATAAGATGTGATAAAGATCCGTCGCACTTCGAGCAAAGGAAATCAAAATAATCCCTAACGCGAAGAAAGAACTAAAAACGATCCCGATTGCCGTGTCATTTTTTAATCGGCTGTGTTTACCAACAAATCCAATTAATGCCGCAGAAAAAATTCCAAAAAATGTTGCGCCAATAATATAGCTACTGCCTAACATATAAGAGATCGCAACCCCCGGTAAGACCGCGTGAGAAATCGCATCGCCCATCAATGACATTCCCCGTAAGATGATAAAGGAACCAATCACGCCCGCAGATATTCCGACCATGATCGAAGTGAGCAAAGCATTTTGTAAAAATTGATAATCAACTAATCCTTGAAAAAAATCATGTAGCAAAGTCAGCACCTCCCACTCTCAACATCTGAGTAATTTCACTGCCATAAGTTTTTTCCATATTTTTCGTCGTATACGTTTGAGCAACTGGACCTGAAGCAATTAAATCCTTATTCAGTAAAATTACTTCGTCAAAGTAATCCGTTACCTTATGGAGATCATGATGAACAATGACAATCGACTTCCCTTCGTCTCGTAATTGTTTCAACAGCTCAATGATAATTTTTTCGCTGGTCGCATCGATACCGGCGAAGGGCTCATCTAATAAGATCCATTCGGCCTGTTGCGCCAATGCTCTTGCAATAAATACCCGTTGGAGCTGTCCACCAGACAATTCGCTGATTTGACGATCTGAAAATTCAGCTAGGCCCACCTTTTCCAAACACTCAGCTGCGAATCGTTTTTCTTTTTTCCCAGGTCGTTGAAACATTTTCAAATGCGGATATGTTCCAAACAGTACAACACCAAAAACATCTATCGGAAAACTCAAATCAATATCTTGTCGTTGTTCGACATAAGCGATTTTTTGTCTTTGTCTATTAAGCGGCTGGTCCCCATAAAAAATTTTCCCTGATTGTGTTTTTATTAGTTGCAGGATTCCTTTCATTAAGGTGGATTTCCCAGCACCATTAGGGCCAACGATACCAGTTAATTTTCCAGCGGATAGTTCTAAATTCACATGCTGCAAAGCGATTTTCCCACGATAAGCAACGGATAGATTTTCTACGCGAATCGTTTCCACAGATACCCCTCTTTTCTATTTTAGGCTAACCTAATTTATTAGTTAATAATAAGCTAAAACAGAAATGTGTGCAAGAAAAACAAAAAAACTTCCCAAGAAAAGTATTCTTCTTGGGAAGTTTTTATTCACGAGTTATTTTGCATTATTCAATTTTGTGTTCTTAACTTCATCAATAGTTCTTGTTCCGGCAAGCTGCATCGTGATAGAAAGTTCTCTGTTCAAATGATCAAAGACAGACTTTACACCTTCGGCACCGCTAAGATTCAAACCATAGATTACTGGACGCCCGATTGCAACTAAATCAGCACTGCTAGCTAAAGCCTTGAAGACATGCTCACCACGGCGAATGCCACTGTCGAAAACGATGGGAACACGTTTATTTACAACGCCCGCAATTAATGGCAAAACATCAAACGAGGCTGGACCACCATCTAATTGACGACCGCCGTGATTCGAGACCCAAATGCCATCAGCACCTGCTACAATCGCAACTTCAGCATCTTCTGGCGATTGAATTCCTTTAACAAAAACTGGCAGATTCGTTAAATCTTTGATTTTTTTGATATCTTCAGGAACTAATCCTTGTTTGGCTGCTGCATAAATTTCAGCAATTCCTTTTCCTTCACCATCACCATCACCATCACCGCTGTCGCTTTTAGCACTGTAAGCTGCTAAGTTTGGCATTGGCAATGGAAATTGGAAATGGTTAACAATGTCTTCTTCACGATAACCGCCTAGTGTTGAGTCTGCTGTTAAGATAATTGCTCTTGCTCCAGCTTGAACGGCTTTGTCTAAAATAAATTCATTGAAGCCATCATCTTTACTCATATATAATTGGAAAAATTGGGGAGCTTCAGGTGCAGCAGCAGCCGCATCTTCGATTGTTGTATTCGCATAAGTACTGATTGAAAAGATTGAACCAGCCTCAGCGACACCTTTTGCCGTATCCGCTTCACCTTTTTCATGCGCTAAGCCTTGGGCAGCTGATGGTGCTTGAATAATCGGTGTAGCAAGGTCCATATCCCAAAGTTTCGTTGTTAAATCAGCATGATCAACACCTCGCAGCACGCGAGGCATGATTGTTTTATTATTAAACGAAGAAGTGTTTTCCTTCATTGTCCATTCATCTTCTGATCCGCCGCGAATATATCCGAACGCTCCTTTATCCATACGCTCTTTCACGCGTTCTTCGAGTGATGCGATATTTATGATTTCAATTGGATGTTCTTCGTTACTTGCTTGATAAGTCATGATAAATCCTTCTTTCTTTTGAATACATGACCCATCTTAATGCTCTTACAAAAAGTAAGCAAGAAATCTGTCTCCTCATTCAAACAGAATGCATTCATTTAAAAAAGATTTGCTGCCCCTACTGGAGAGACTTTTAGTACCTCATTGGAGCATCACTTATTTCCATAGGAAGTCAGCAACAGCTTCGTCTACCTCTAAATTCTCATGTAATTGGCTGTGCTGCGCATTTTGGCCAGTAAAAATTTGATACTCAACTGGATTACCATGCGCTTCCAATAAAGAATATGTCGCCAATGCACTGTTAAGCGGAACCGTACCATCTGATGCGGTATTTTCATCTAATTTTCCTGCTATTAATAAAATGGGCAAGGTATTCGGTACATTAGAGAGCCCATTTTCATAATCTGTATATCTGCTGGATTGTGCATCTGGACCATTTTTCAATACATCATCAATTGATTCTGCTGACTCGGTGAAATCATTGAAGGGCGCACCAATCGAAATAAATTTTTTTATTACCGGCGCATCGCTGGGTTGACCATAGGTTGTCAAATATCGTAACGAACTGACTCCACCCATCGAATGACCCACTAAATTGACTTGCGTTATCCCCTGTTTCTTCAAATACTGTAAGACAGAATAAATCCATTCTGTTTGGTTCCATTCATTGTCCTTATTAGCTGCAAACAACACCTGAATGCTAGGATTATCTTTTTTCTTACTTAGTTGCCCATCCACATTCAAGGTTCCATCTGCTTGAACAGTAATCAGCATTTCTTTTTTCGTTTTGCCTTCCCCGCTTAATCGCTGGATCATACCGCCAAAAGAATTCATCGTACCACCATACCCATGAATAAAAATCGTAGGAATTGCACTTTTTTTCTCATCATTTTTTTCTTTAGACGCCGTTTCCGTTGGTGCCGTTTCGGTTTTTCCCACTTCCTTTGTTTCGCCAGAACCACATCCAGCGAGTACGAGAATAACTCCGATAACGAGTATGCTTAAAACTATTTTTTTCATGCTTCAACCCCATTTCTATTTTCCATTAAACAGCTCTATTCATCATTTATTTTTTCTACTTCCTACTATAGGCATAAAGAACCGTTAATTCAACAAAAAAACTTTTGCAACCCGTTCATATTGAGACATTTACTATTCAAAAACAGTCATCACATGCTAAATACAAAAAAAGCCAAGACAGCTTGTCTTGACTTAGTCGATTACTTAAATTTTATCGATTTGGTCGAAGTCCAATTCAGTACTTGTTTCACGACCAAACATATCGATGTTTGCTTTGATTTTATCGCGCTCTTCATCAATCTCAGTAATGACACCTTCCAAACCTGCGAAAGCACCCTCGATGATTTTCACTGTTTCGCCAACTTCTACTTCTAGATCATGTTGGCGCGTGTTCATACCTAATGAACGTAAAATATGATTGATTTCCTCTGGCATCAATGGCGCTGGCTTACTTCCGGCACCGTGTGAACCAACGAAACCTGTTACACCTGGTGTATTTCGAACAACATACCAAGAATCATCAGTCATGACCATTTCAACTAATACATATCCGGGGAAGGTTTTGTGGACAATTTCTTTTTCCTTGCCACCCTTAACTTCTGTCTCGGTTTCTTCAGGGACAACTACACGAAAAATATAGTCTTCCATCCGCATGCTTTGTGCACGTGATTCTATGTTTGCCTTTACTTTGTTCTCATAGCCGGAATAAGTATGTAGCACATACCATTGTTTTTCAAAAGATTCCATTTTTGCCATCGGCTCCTCGTTCTAAAATAAAAAAACCTCAGCAGTACCAAGGTTTTTTCTCTCAAACAGTATAACATGCTTTTTTTGAATTGGCTACTAGCGAATGATCAAATTAATCAGTGCTTGAATCGCTGTATCCATGATGAAAAACATCAAAGCAAAAATGATCGCTGTTTCAATTACAACTAGCGAATCATGACGTAATTGTTTTTTTGAAGGCCAAGAAACAAGTTTCATTTCTTCTCTGACACTACGTAAAAAGTTCAATGGATTATCCCCCTAATTTGTAAATTATTTTGTTTCTTTATGTATCGTGTACTGATTACAATGTTTGCAAAACTTATTGATCTCTAAACGCTCACCGCGTTTGCCTTCACTCACTGATTTTGTGTAGTTTCTTGAACCACAGACAGTGCAGGCTAGAGCCGCTTTTTTTGTAGCCATAGCGATCTACTCCTAATTCTTTTTAATGTATTCATTTTTCATGTCGTATACCATCGCGTAAAACAGCGAATGAGTAAACCCGAAAAGTCACAGACTAACATTATCATCTATCCTTTTTTATGTCAATCTTTCCTTAGAGCTGTAATTCTTTCTTTAGTTGTTGTTTGCCAATTTGAATTGTTTCTAAAATGAATTTCTTTATCTAAGAGAATATGATAATATGATGAAAGAACGAATAGCTTTATTGGAGGGTTATTGGATGTTATTAAAAAGTCTCGTTTATCCCAAAGAGAATTTGACCACGATCAATGAATCGACGACATTGCAAGAAGCACTGGACATTTTAGAAGGTACGGGTTTCCGTTGTGTCCCAATTCTTGATGAAAGCGATCAAATTTTCCGAGGCAATATCTACAAAATGCACATTTACCGGCACAAAGCGAATGGTGGCGACATGGATTTACCTGTCACTCATTTACTTAAAAACGCAACAAAATTTATCTCGCTAGACACGTCATTTTTTAAAATCTTTTTTACGATTAAAGAATTGCCATACATTACTGTTTTAGATGAAGACCACCATTTTTATGGCATCTTGACTCACAGTACTTTATTAAATATGTTATCACAGTCTTGGAATATCCAAACCGGCAGCTATGTAATAACTGTCGTTTCTACTGGCAAACGTGGCGATTTAGCCGCGATGTCGAAAATCATTTCTAAGTTTACGACCATTGCAAGCTGCATCACCTTAGATGTAGGTCAAGAATTCAAAGGTCGTCGGACTTTATTCACTTTGCCTGCAGGTGTCGATGAGAACAAAATGAACCAAATCATCGATTATCTTGAACGGAAGCATTTTGAGATTCAAGAAGTTGAATCTTTAACGATGCAAAATTAATCATTCAAATAGAAATGGCGATCCTATTAAATTAGGATCGCCATTTTTTATATTTGTTTTGCAAAATTTAATCGTTGATTCAAATAATACATGATTGGTGCTGAAATTGTCATAATGATTGCTTCACTCAAAGCCGTCCAGCCGTATGTCGGCCAGAAGGGCAGTTGCGCTGTCAAATTCAGCATCCATGCGATCATAAACATGCTTGCACTAAAGAATACGACATTCAACGCTAAACGAACTTTCGTATTTTTAATAATATTTTGCAAGACCGCTGTTAAGGTTAAGGCTAACAATGTTTGACCGCCGCCGAAAACAACATCTAACCAACCCATGCCAAAGATCGCGTTATATACTACGACTCCGCCAAAGATTCCCCATAAATATTTACGGTTAAACACGACCAAGTGATTCAGACTTTCAGAGATACGAAACTGGATCGCTCCTGATGCTACCGGTGATACTAAAATCGTCAGAGCCAAATAAAGCGCCATGATGATTCCATTGGTCACCACAACATTGACTCGCTTTCTTTCTACCATATTCATAATTATCCTTCTTTCTCCAAGTTTTTTTTAAGCGGGATGGTTGATGAACCGCATTATGTATTATAACATATCCTCAATGGCATAAGAATGCTGTTATAGCAATGTTCTTGATAATTATATACTGAACAAATTACTCTCATTTATTATCTGTTTACATTTTTTTGTGGCAAGTTTGTGGCAAAATACCCTCCAACCCTCCCCACAAAAAAACAGGCACGGTGGATTCCAGCCACAATGCCTGTTTACGAGAAAAAACAATGAACTCTATTACGTAGAGTTAGTATACAATGAAACGGTTATATTTGACAAGCAAAAACCCCACTCCTGCGTGAGAAGTGGGGAAACGAAATGTAAGAGGATGCCCTCTGCTGTTAGTATAGCATATCTCTGTTTACCGTACTACTAATACATTGCACGGCGCATGGTTAACCACGTAGGCGGTCGTAGAGCCGACTAATGCACGTTCGATTGCGCCTTTGCCTGTGGCACCCATGACGATGAGGTCGATGTCTTCTTCTTCGGCATAACGAACAATCGCCGCTTTGGGGTTTTCATTCATTATCTCAGAATGAAAATCTATATCTTCAGGAATTAGCTTTTTTGCTTTCTTTATTGATTGTTTCGCATAACTTCTATCATCATCCAAAAGGAGTTCTAGCATCTTAGTATCTGTTGCCCATGGGCTAAAATTAATTGCTGTGACTATAAATAATTTGACCTTCTCTTTTTTGCCAATTTCTATTGCCTCTTTCAGCGCTTTATATGCCTGCTCCGACCCATCCACTGCAACTAAAATCTTCTTGTATTTGTCTGGCATGGTAAACATCTCCTTTTTTCGAGTATAAGGGAATTCGCTTGTTTTTGGAAATGATTGCATAAAAAATAGGCCTAGTAAGTATTTCGTGGATTGATTTATCCACTATGCTCATGAC
>Ga0153985_1000429_pt1 | contig 11339 bp, 9 predicted proteins | sample TSGA069MetaG_FD_104715 | JGI IMG/M metagenome (GOLD analysis project Ga0153985, IMG submission 104715) | Attine ant fungus gardens microbial communities from Georgia, USA - TSGA069 MetaG | ecosystem: Host-associated > Fungi > Mycelium > Unclassified | place: USA: Georgia, Alexander Wildlife...
AAACATTGAGGCCTTCATATCTCCACTAATATTAATTGCCTTGAGGTTGTTCTAGGCTCATTCTGAGCATTATGAAGAAGGCTTCTGCTGAGCCTAGAACCAAAGCATCAATCATGGCAGTTTTTGAGATATTAGTAATTTAATAAATAGTAACATGGTAGTTACCAGTTGATCTGCTTAATATATCAGCCAATATTGATCGCCTTGAGATGTGACTGGCATTGATCAAAAGGTCTTTTTGAGGGCTTTCCGTAGCCTTTGAGACTGTGAGAATTGTCAAAGAATTGATGGCCAAATGAAGTTTGTGACAGTTAATATGCATAACATCAGTGTTGGTACAATCTCTAATATTTGAAAGAAAGAGTACTCTAGCCTTTCTCAGAGGACATCTACATGAACTTTCTCCTACCAACATTTACTATGTAATCAAGTATGTCATGACTTGGCAAAATGGCTTGAGTCAATATTTATTTTTCTTTTAATTTCTAAAGATCAGACACATGAGAGAGTTAGATAAAAAGGAGTACATAGGACTTTATAAATAGTGGTAAATAGTGTAATGTGTATAAGCAATGTACAAAAATTGAATAAGGACTCTATTTGTAATAAGTTTACTTTCTATAACATTCAGATGATATAGTGCACTCAGGAGGATATGAGGATGACATTTGTTATGACAGAGGGGTGACATAGAGAGCACAAGAACTAATGTAATATATATATATAGGGGTTAGTGTAGTAGTACAGACTCAGCTTTGTTCTGGTTTATATAATTCTTTCTTAACTCGAACACTGGGTTCAGAGGGAGTTTGTAACATAAGAATGAAGCTATCAAACCAAATCAATCTTACTCTATTACCATGATTCCACTTGCTGTCATTACAGCATTCTTGACTACTATTATAACCCTCTTCTTCAACTCCCTGTCTAACACATGGAAGGATTTAGGAGGAGAAACCAAGAACACTTATGCAACCAGTATACAGAACTTCATGAAAGAAGTCAAGAAGGACTTCACTAACAAACCAGCCAAAAGGAAAATGAAGAAACCTGATGACTTTAAAGGAAGTTCAGATAAAGTAAAGGCTTGGTGCCAAAAAATGACATTGTTTTTCCAAAGCAATGATATCTTAAAAGAATGGGAGAGGATCAAAATGGCTTTAGAAAAAATCAAAGGAGAAAAGGACAATTGGGCCCAATAATGGGCAGATACTCAAATCAGGAAGTTTCTACCCTTCCAATCAAAAAGAATGGAAGGAGACCAATAGAGACCTCAACATATCAACTATAACCAATAAGCCCCCTTTCAAGACTTAGGAGAACATGGCTAATGAAATGGCATAGTTTTTCATATCAACAGAAACCCAAACTCATGTTATCAACAAATTGACCAAATTGAAGCAAGGAAATAGACTACTTGAAGATTTCTGGTTGGAATTTGTTACCTGAAAAGAACTCTCTGGCTATAACGAGATTGCACTAGTAGGTTTATTCAAGAAAGGAATTTACCTGGCATTGGTACAAAAACTGGTTAAGATTGGTCAGCTAAGAAATTCAGATTTGTTGAATGAATAGTATAAAAAAGCATTAAGTTTTGAGAGGTCAAGAGGGGAGGCAATCAAGGAGTTTGGAGGAAGAAAGAATTTGGAGAATTCAGGTGATATAAAGAAGAAACTAGTTTTGGATATTCCAAGGTAAGACCCCAATGCAATGGAAGTAGATAAGCAGAGAGAGATGAGGAGGTGCTATAACTGTGGGGAAACAGGTCATCTCGCTGCAAGGTACTTCAAACCAAAGAAAAAGAGGAGAGAAGAAGTAAGGATTACAGAGAATGTAATGGAGGATTTTTCCCTAGGCAGAGAGTAAGCACCGACTCACTTGCCTTTGTAAATTCAAAAGTCAGATTATCAGATAAAGCAATGAAAGACTTTTTGGATTATTTTGATACAAGAAAATATGAAACAAATAAAGGATACTCAGTGAAATGGATAGTAAAGAAAATCTGATGGAGTAGCAAAGAGGAAATAATTGGTATACTGAAGGTATGGATCCACAGTTTGAGAGTGGAAGAATGCACAGAAGAAAAAATAAAAGAGTTAAACAAAATAACAGATGACGAAGTCTTACTGGCCTTGAAAGCACTAGAGGAACCATTAATACTTAGGAAAATGAAAGATAAACAGCTAAATGTCTGAGTTAAATTGATAACAATAGACACTCACTAGACATTTTGCAAACAAGTACTAGTCGACTCAGGGAGTATGAGCTCATATATAAGCCAGAACTTCATAAAGGAAAACAACCTCAATACAATACAACTACTATTTTTGATCACCTGTTATAATGCTGATGGAACTGCAAACAAGAATGACAGTGTCATAGAAGTTGTCAAAATGAACATGACTATTGGCAATCACCAAGAGCTTATTCAATTATTGGTGATGAACCTCAGCAAACATGATCTATTTCTAGGATATGATTGGTTACAGAAACATAACTGGTCTATCAACTAGAAAAATTCCTTAATCAGTTTGCAAAACTGTTGGCAGTGGTGTAAAAAGATCTATATACCAAAAAAAACCAAAAGAAGTAGAAGACAAAGATGTTGAAAAAAAAACGATAGAAGAGGGAGAGAACATGCTATTCATTAACCTGGAAGAAGAAGTATAAAGAAGAGAAGAGTTGAATATTCAAAGTAAAAGTGAAGGTATAGAAGAAATTAGAGGAGATATACCCAAAGAATACCAAAACTTCAATGATTGGGTCTTCAACAAAGTAATATTCAAAAAACTACCAGACCAATCTAAATGGAATCATGTTATCAAGTTAGTACCTAATGCGACGTTAAAGGACTACAAGATATATCTATTAAACATTAAAGAACAGGAAGAACTTGACAAATTCCTTGAAGAACACTTGAAGTCAGAAAGGATCAAACCCTCAAAATCACCCTGTGCAGCTCCCTTCTTTTTTGTAAAGAAGAAGGATAGCTTACTACAACTAGTACAAGACTACCAGCGACTTAACAAAGCAACAATAAAAAACAAATATCCTTTGCTGTTAATTCAAGAACTGATTGACAAAGTATAAGGAGCCCGATACTTCATGAAACTAGATATTCAATAAGGATATAACAATATGAGGATAAGAGAAGGAGACAAGTGGAAAGCAGCCTTTTGGATGAATCAAGGGCTATTCAAACCTTTGATAATATACTTTGGCATGTGCAACTCACCCACAACCTTTCAGCTCATGATGGATACTCTATTTTGCAAATTAATCATGACAGGGAAGATTGTGATCTATATGGATGACATTCTAATCTTAACCCAAACCATAGAAGAGCATCAAGACATAGTGAGACAAGTGCTACAGATATTGGCTAACAACAAATTATTGCTACACCCTAAGAAATACAAGTTCTACCAAACAAAAATCAAATACCTTAAAGTTATCCTATCACAAGATAGCATAGAAACCAATCCTACCAAAACCAAAGAAGTAGCTAAATGGCCTAAACCCTGAAATAAGAGAAAAGTGTGACAGTTTTTGGGATTTTGTAATTTCTATTGTTGATTCATTCCCAGATTCGCCAAAGTTGCTAAACTATTAATAGAACTTACTGGGAAAAAAGAGTGGAAATGGGGAGATGAAGAGAAAAATGCCTTCGACAAACTCAAGGGTAAAATGGTGAACCCTTCTATCTTAGTGGTTCCCAACTCCAAACAAAAACTACAGCTAGAAACTGACACATCGGAATATGCAATCGAGGGAATACTATCACAACAGCAAGAAGATAGTTCTTGGAGACCTATTGCCTATCTATTCAGAGCAATAAACAAAACAGAAAGGAACTACAAGATATATGACTGAGAGTTACTAGCAATTATGGAAGGACTTAAGCAATGGCAACAATATCTTATAGGAAGTAATCAGTTTGAAATATGGACTGATCATAAGAATTTAGGATACTTCAAGAAACCACAAAAACTCAATTGCTATCAAGCCCACTAGATGATGGAGTTACAAGAATATGACTTTCAACTAATACACAAACTGGGTAGCTCTCAAAAAAAGATAGATACACTATCTCAAAAACTAGATCATACTCAGGGAAAGGACAATAATGCAGACCAAACATTACTAAAAGGAGAATGGTTCAGAAGTATTGAAACTCAAGAAGGTAAATTGTGAAAAGAGATAGAAGAGGCAGAGGAATTTATAGAAAAAGAAGTGAGAGGAGCAGTAGAACAACAAGAGGAAGGTTAGAGAAGAAAAGAGAAGGTATTACTTTAGAAGAAAAGGATATATATCCCTGACTCAACTACACTTCGAGAGGAAGTTATCACTAAACATTACAATTCCAAACTAGCTGGTCACCCAGGTTATACCAAAATATATGAGCTGATAACAAGAAACTACTGGTGGCCTAGAATATTAGAAGATATTAAATAATATGTCATAGGATATGAAAAATGCCAAGTGACCAAACCAAACTGACAACCCAAACAAAATCATCTTTACCTTAACGAAATACCACAAAACCCCTGGGAGATTGTTAGTATCAGTTTAATAGGACCATTACTAGAGTCAGCAGAATACGATGAAATATTGGTGATAGTGGATCGTTTCTCCAAGATGGCTCACTATATACCAATCAATATGAACATCATAGCACAAGAGGTAGCCAAGGTATCTTGGGATTGAGTTTTCAAAGACATGGGAATTTCCCAAAAGGTTATCAGTGACCAAGGACCACAGTTTGTGTTGAAGTTTATGAAAGAACTATGCTCATAATTTGGAATAGAGAGAAATTCTTCAATAGCTTATTATCCCTAAACTGATGGTCAAACGGAACAAGTCAATCAAGAACTAGAACAATACCTTCAACTCTATTGTAACTATAAACAGAACAATTGGGCAGAATGATTATCAATCACAGAATTTTCCTACAACAATCAGATTCACTCTAGCATAGGATAATCTCCTTTCATGGTCAATTTAGGACATTACCTGAATATTGGCAAAAACATAAACTTATCAACCAAAAACTCTCCAGGAACTGAACAATTCCTCAAAATGATCAAGTGTCAAGGACGAACAGACGGAGTGTGAAGGAATGGGATAATAATAGAGTTATACTCCGGAATAATGTACTATACTATCTCGGAGATATTACTTAACAGTGATCGCAATACCAGAAAGAAGACTCCGGCGGACTATCAAGGACATTGGAGTGGAGAACGACTTGTAGAACGACCTTGGCTTCAACTTATGTGTTGTGCCCTAGTCTCCAGTCATGAGGTGGTCGCGTATTTCGGAGTAGTGGAAGTCGTCAAGACAGAGGTCCTAACCGTTTAAGTTGAGGAGTTGGAGAGAATGAGATGCGATTAGGACTAATTGACGTTAATTTACAGACTGAGGAATTATACTGTAACTACTCAGTACTTATAGTAAGTCTGGAATAGGAGGAGGGTAGTCTACCACACTATCCTACTATTATTAATTTTAGGAGAATTATTTGGAGAAAGAATTACATAATTATCATATTTCCGGAATATGACATTAAGGAGATTAGAGATGAGATGGAGTTAGCACTAAAGAAAACAAATGAAACAATGAAGAAAAAGTGGGATTCAAGGAGAAAACTAGAAACAGAATGATCGAGTGGAGATTTGGTATGAGTAGATGCAACATATTACAACACAGATCAACCTTCAAAGAAATTGTTGACCAAATGATTAAGACCATTTCCCATAATACAGAAAGTTGGCAAATTGGCTTATAAACTCAAGATTCTATTCACATGGAAGTCTATTCATCCTATCATCAATGAGTCCTATCTTACTTCTTACATGACATCTACATTTGAGCAACAATCACAAAAATCTGATGACAGAGTTGCTAACCCTAACAACCAAACCAATGTACAGGAAGTAGAAAAAATACTTGACTCTAGATGGAGAGGAGGCAAATTACAATACTTTATCAAATGGAAAGGACAGTCACTTGAAGAGAGAACTTGGAAAAATAGAGACAAAGTAATTAAGGGAGCACTGAGGTCATGCAGAGAATTCCACCAAAAATATCTGGATACACCCAAAGTTCCTACCATTTGACTACCTATAAAGACATATGCCAATATTGCAAAGACATAATCTTAGAAGGGGGATAATATAATGAGTTTACTTTCTATGACATTCAGATGACATAGTATACTCAGGAGGATGCAAGAATGATATTTGTTATGACAGAGGGGTGATGTAGAGAGCACAAGAACTAATGTAATATATATATATAGGGGTTAGTGTAGTAGTATAGACTCAGCTTTGTTCTGGTTTATATAATTCTTTCTTAACTCAAACACTGGGTTTAGAGGAAGTTTGTAACACTATTGAGTTCTTCTTGTCAACTCAGATAAGAAGAAGGATTAAGTGCTTATCACTCAGTCCTTATAAAGCAAGTGACTACCAACAAAGCTAAAATATCTCCTAGCTCACCTCAACCCTTACCAATATCATTAACTAATCTCTATATTACAAATGGCCACTTACTGATTTGTGATTAGTTGAACTTGGGTTCAAAAAGAGCTTATAAGCAAAGTTTAAACAGTAGCAAAAGATGTTAAGTCTGAGGTCTAATCCTCAGACTATGATGTTAGAATTAGGACCTCATGTGAGCTTGCACAATTGTCATGGAGTGATGTCCTTGTTATGGAATAACATCAAGTTGTCTTGGAAACACCATTTGCTAGAGCTTTTGTTTCAGATATTTACATATAAAAATAGGAATGTAGTTACAGTTTAATTAAGTCTTTCTGTCTTTCTCTCTTTTCCCTTGTACTCAATTTATTTTGCTGTGTCAACAATGCAAATGATGAGATCAATCCTGTTACATCTTGATGTTGGTAGTTATGTTACATGATAAAGATACAAGTATATAGGTAATATAGTTACTTGGTATTCACCATCTATTTATTTATAATTTACTTGTTACCTTCACCTATTTGTATTTCAACATATGAGTCCTTATATACATAAATGTAAGGGTCTGTATACTAGGACAGACTACCATATGTTACTACCTATTGTTCTACATATAATAATGTCTTTGTCCTTGAAATAGTGACAACCTAACTACCTAAGGGCTATTCTTTGTTCTATTCAAGTACAGATGAGTATATATAGGTAATTAATTAAGTTTATGTGCAAACATTAAGGACATTGTATCTCTGTTGATATAAATGCCTCAAGGTTATTTTGGGGTTATTCTAAGCATAATAAAGAGTGCTTCTGATGTTCTCAAAAGCAAGGCATTGATTATGGTGGTTATCAAGATATTGGCAATTTAATGTATGGTACCATATGACAAGAATAGATAGTGCAGGTAACATCAGAACAAAGTAAAATGTATATTTGAATTACTAGGATCTAGATAAGAAGACTAGATCCTAAGGAAGATAATACATGACATTTATACTAAGAAAAATATAGGTACATATCTATGACATAGTATTAAAGAGGCTAGTTTGCTAGTGATACTCTTGTTCTCCTTCTGTTTTATAAAGTTCCCCAACTACAGTTTAGATAATAGTAAATATAAATTTTAAAATAAATGAGATGTGTGTTCTCAAAGGAAAACACCCTAGCTAATACTGTGTTTCAGCATAATATCTCTTGTGCAAATTCATGTTCAAATTTAAATATAAAGGGAAGATTGAATAAAACTCTGCTGATGAACCATTATGGTAGTAATTTTGTTGAAACCCAATTCTCTGTACTAGACTACTATCCTAGCCCTGGTTCTGAGTTCTATTTGCCTAGTATCACCCTAACTTCCTGTTTCAAAGTTGTTCTCATAGTAGCACTCTCTGGCCATATAATAGACTATTCTCACAGTAGTACTCTTGACTATGTGATTAGATATGTGACTTTGAATCCTCTCTGTATAACTCAACTCCCTAGCAATACTAAACTTTGTCTTAAAGCTCTGTCATAAACTTCATTCAGCCATATCTCTATCAATTCTTCAACAATTCTCATGGTTTTAATGGAGCCTAAAAGCTCTTAAAAAGATCTTTCAATCAATACCAGTTACATTTCAAGGCAATCAATAATGGCCAAGATATCAGGCAAATTAGTAGGTAACTACCATAGTACCATTTATTAAATCACCAATATCTTGGAAACCACCACAATCAATGCTTTGCTTCTAGGCTCAAAAAAAGCTCTCTTTATACTGCTTAGAATGAGTCCAAAACAATGCCAAGGAAATTAATATTTGTGGAGATATGAAGTCCTCAATGTTTGTATATAAACTTAATTAATTACTTGTAGATACTTATCTGTTCTTTTTTAGAACAAAGAATAGTCTCCATGTGGTTAAGTTATTACTATTCTAAGCACAAAGGCACTACCATATGTAGAACAATAGGTAGTAGCATGTGATGATCTGTTCTAGTATATAAACCATCACAATTTTGTATATAAGAACTCATAGTCTGAGGATTAGACCTCACACAGTAGGTATTTAACTGTTAAGTCCCCATTTGGGTGCAACTGTCAAGTGACCTGTCAAGTTATCTATTACCTAATCTGTCAAGTCAATCAGATGTTACACATGTGTAACATTTCCTTGATGCTCCCATGATTGCAGATGGTCTGTACTTGTTCATTGTGCTGCCAGTCATCTTTTATAGACTTGGAAAACTAGATAGTCTATGGAAATTTGGTCTTTAGAAGCACTTGGTCATAACATGTTTACAAAGATAAAGACTGCAAGCAGGTTGGAGAAATAGATGATCACTAGCCAGTTAATTTCATAACTACCCCCTAGGTATGCCCATTACTGTTTTGTCTTCAAATTTATGTGCTAAATTATCTTTGTTCATTTCTAGCCTTTGGATACAGAGCTCATAACTCAGGCTACTACTAGTATTAATCCATATATAGTTGAGCATCACAGATACTTTGTATTGTGTATGTCCCATTGACTGCTATCAATATATATACTAACAATATTCTAACTGCAACTTCTGATAGCTTTATTACCTTCCACTAACACTGTATACATATTTACCCTCACTTGTCTTCTTGCTACCTAGCTACACCTTATAAAAAATTGAGCCATGAAGCAACTTCATGTACACTCAAGTTCATTGATTTGATAATCAACTATGCTATATGTTCCCCATCCCATTATTCTGTACCCCATGATGTATAAACTACCATGGCATATATCTCAGTTGAACCAAAAATCATATATTATATCTGTTATCCAAAGTGCTTCCACTGTTACTCATTTGATAGTTTGCCCCAACAATGTAACTGGTATGAGATGACAAAGAGTAAGAGGTGTTATGAGTAGCTATGGACTGTTCATTCTACTCAAACTGGTCCTACTATTATCCCTTGGAGACTGTACACTTTGTAATGTCTTAAGTCATAACTCAAATACTTCCTTTTCCAGCTAGGCATTAAGGACTTGATTGACTTGTCTTATGAGCACAAGCCTTCAAGTACTGGTGATATCTGGGATAGCCCTACTTAGTAGAGTCTAGAAAGGTTTACTGTAATGATCGACCTTATTGACTCCAGGTGTTCTATACATGAACTGCTTCTTTGTTTCATATTACTTCATATATCTAATAGCTCAGTTAGCACCTCACTGGTGGAGCATGTTCTTTACTTAGCAGACCTCATATCTGCCACATATATTCCTCATTTCTACCTCATGGTACATAGGTATATATACAGTAGATACTCTTTTGTATTCCTTATGCTTTACCAATTGTATCATTCTCTTCCTTTCTCAACTCTTATATCATCCTCAAGTCTTTACTTGAGTGTTGCAACCTAAGTTACTTCTTAAGGTCATAACATTTGGTAAAGCATCACCAACTCACCTTACAACTGGGAGGATGACAAACTAGTAGACCGGCCATCAGTATATCGCAAAGATTGCTACCAAACATATAATCAGAGCATAGGAGGTAGAAGACCTCGAAGAACAACTCAGTTCAGTTCATATCAGTGAAGAACAATTAGAGTACCAAAAAGGGTCCAAAGAGCAGAATATACAAGACACAGAATTAGAGGCCAACAAAACAGGCAATAAAGAAGAACTTGATGAGTTAAGCAATGTACCATCAGTAGGACAACCAAAGAGAAATATGTTTGGAACACATGTAGGTACACTAATACCAATGGCCAGGACAGTACCAGTATTAGTGCCAGCAGAGGTTATAAATCACAAATCAATGGTACCAGAACCAGAATAGTTCAATGGAGACAGGAAGATATTTGAAGACTGGTGGAGAACTATGAAGCTCTATCTTAGAGCAAACAAAGTCATAGACACCAATGAAAAGATCATTGCAATACTAGAAAGGTTCTGCTGAAAGGGGCAAAAGGGAATTTAGCTATGACTAGCAAGTAGAAAAGGGCAGTGACAGTTCCCAATTGTGTGCTAAAGGGTTTGTGGGAAAAAGAAGAAAGTGGGGGTATTAGAAAGAAATTAAAATATAAATATGTAGCTTATTTAGAATCTAAGTATAGAAAGAATAGTAGGGGCTTAATCTAGATCCTATCCACATGGTGTCCCTAAGGTGTCTACCTTTACATACTGTAACAAGCTCACTAGTAGAATAGTCAGTAAACCACTCATAGGTCTTACCACACTCAATCAAGCTCTTATCTATATCCCATACCAAACCTTATGGGTATGATATGATCTGAGTCAATGATTAGCTAGGCTTTTTAGACCTGCTACTCCATAGAAGGTTGTCTGAGCAACCACTGATAGGGATCAAAGAGAATTTGATTACAAGACAAGAGTGATAACAAATAAAAATATAAAAGATCTCTGAGATGTCTCACAATTGTGTACTAAACAAGTAGGCACTAGGGAGATGATCAAATGAAAAAGAGAGCTTAAGAACAGGGGGAATAGAGGGGAAAACTCAAATAACAGAAAGAAAGGATAATAAAGATTTTACAAATCTACTTGAGGTAAATCTCACCATAATAGGCTCTCTAAGATGCACGTTCATCTCACATTGTAATACTACTGCCCTTACCTAGTCTAGTAGTCTGGCTCGCCATTGATACAGCAGAACTACCTAAAACTCCTGTGCCGTTGTGTAGACTCTTTTGTGGGAAGGATAACGAGTTCGGAAGAGAAAGTGGTCTTAGAGTTTTGTGGTTGAGGATAAAAGGATATCTCTATTTTTTTTGTATCGTGTCACATTTTGTCTACTTAATTACCTAAGTAATTAATTGTTAATAAAAGAAATAAACAAATAATGAAGATAAGAAAAATAAAAGAAAAGGAATAGAAAA
>Ga0153985_1000430_pt1 | contig 11270 bp, 14 predicted proteins | sample TSGA069MetaG_FD_104715 | JGI IMG/M metagenome (GOLD analysis project Ga0153985, IMG submission 104715) | Attine ant fungus gardens microbial communities from Georgia, USA - TSGA069 MetaG | ecosystem: Host-associated > Fungi > Mycelium > Unclassified | place: USA: Georgia, Alexander Wildlife...
AAAATGATGCCAACAAACACAGTCCTTCCTCTTCAAACTACTACCCTCACTATACTGCATTATCGTTACATTCGTGTTTCAATTCATTTAAAATATAAAGGATTTAGCAAGTTTTAACAATTGGATTCGCAATATTGACGCGAAAAGATTTCTTAGTATTTTTTAAAAGTTTTTTCAGTTATTTGCGGAGTTCTCGGAAATGAAGTATGATTGATTTGAAAATTTTTTGAGGATGGTGACGGCATGAATAACAAAAAATCTACGAGCACTTTTTCTAAAGTTACCAAGGTTGTTATTTGGACCATGTTAATTTTGACAATCGGTTCATTAGTTTTGAGTAGTCTACTAAGTATTATGTAAATAAATAGCCGGAGCAGCTGCTCCGGCTATTTTTTGGCTAATTGCAATAACTCCTTCGCATGTTTAACCGTTAGATCTGTAATTTCAGCTCCGGCTAACATGCGAGCGATTTCTTCTGTACGATCCTGCTCCGTTAACTCTTCCACCTTGGTCAGCGTCCGTCCTCCGACTACTTCTTTACGAATAAACAATTGATGGTCAGCTTTGGCTGCTACCTGAGGTAAATGGGTGATACAAAGTGCTTGCGAATTTTGACCAATCTGATAAATTTTATCCGCGATCGCCTGAGCAACACGGCCGCTAACACCTGTGTCTACTTCGTCAAATACAATACTTGTTAATCCTTGTGTTTTCGAGAAGATTGTCTTCAAAGCCAGCATGATACGTGAAATTTCTCCACCTGAGGCTACCTTAACCAACGGCTTTAATGGTTCACCAGGATTTGTGGTTATGTAGAATTCTACTTCATCGATGCCCTCCGAGGTAAAAGCAACCTCTTTAAATCTCACTTCAAAACGAGCATTTTCCATGTATAGGTCTTTCAGCTCGTGTTGAATCGCTAGGTCCAACTTCTTCGCCATTTTTTTTCGTGCTACCTGTAATTTCACAGCTAGTTTTTGTAGTTTTTCTTCTTTTACCATCAATTCTTTTTCTAGTTTTTCAAGCTTATCCCCAGAAAAATCTGAATCTAAAAGCTCTTGACTGATCTGATCATAATAATTCAAAATGACCTCAATCGAATCACCATATTTTCGTTTCAGCTGATGAATCAACTCCAAACGTTCATTGACTAAATCCAGACGTTCTTCGTCTAATTCCAGCATATCTAACTGACGTCCAATCTCACTGACTGCGTCTTGCAGCAAATAATATGCACTATGGACATTATCAGAAATATTTTCATACTCCTTATCTAAGGAAGCGATTGTTTGAAGCTCCTGACTGGCCGACCCAATAACGTCTAAGAAACTTGTTTCTTCATTAGTCATTACTTGGTAGCTATTAGAAAGACTATCAACGATCTTTTGATAGTTCATCAGTTTCTCACGTTCTTCTACCAGCTTTTCTTCCTCACCAATAGACAGTTCTGCATTGCCAATTTCTTCCTGCTGAAAAGTCAGCATATCAATTCGTTGAACAAAGGTTTGTTCATTCTGTTTAAACTTTTTAACTTGATTCGCTAAAGTAATATAGCTTTGATACGCTGTCTGATAACCAGTTTTTATTTCTTGAAAACTCGGATCGCCAAAACTGTCTAAGAGACGCAAATGCGATTCTGGATGCATCAGTTCTTGATGATCGTTTTGCCCTTGGATATCAACTAAAAACTGTCCAATACGTCGCAAATTTGCTAAGGTCACGATTCTTCCGTTTACCCGTGATACACTCTTTCCTGAAATATTCAGATCTCTCTGAACAATTAGCCCTGCTTCATCTACTTCAATCCCAAGTTCTTCCATCAGCAATTGGAACTCCTGCTGTTTAGGCAAATCAAATAGACCTTCTACTAAACATTTATCGCTGCCTTGACGAATATATTCAATTGAAGAACGAGCACCAGCAAGCAAGCTAACCGCGTCAATGATGATTGATTTCCCTGCGCCCGTCTCACCAGTCAAAGCTGTCATTCCATCAGTAAAACCTAAATGCAATGAAGAAATGATCGCGAAATTTTTAATTGTCAATTCTTGTAACATTCTTCATATTCTCCTTTTGATGAGTTAAGCTAATTATTCTGACTTTTTTCCTCGATTTCCAGTTGAATACGTTTCGCATCATCCTCAGTTCGCGCGATCATCAAAACGCCGTCATCATCATTTAAAGTTGTAAACAAAATTTTTATAAATTGTTTTTCCAGCAAATTTGCGCAAGCTGAGGCATTTCCAGGCAATGTTTTCACACTAACAAACTTCTCCATTTGATCAACAGACACAACGGCATCTTTCAAAAGATCCGCTAATTTTTCGTTCACGTCCTCTTGCTCTTTACGTGGAATACTGTAACGATATCCACCGTTTTGTGCTGGTACTTTAATCAATTTCATTTCCTTGATATCTCGTGAAATCGTAGCTTGAGTTACCGTGACACCTTGCTGCGCAAGGATCTCTACAAAATCCTCTTGCTTCTTCACATCGTGTTCACTCAACAGTTGAGTAATAATACGGTGCCGCTCTTGTTTTCGCATTTCTTCCCCTCCCGATTACTTGTCTAGTTGTTGATGTGCCTCTGACACGACCTTTTCCAGATCAATCTCTGGATTCAGTACTCCCAATTCAGCTCCTTTTTTTAAGTGAGCGAGAAATTCAATATTCCCTTCACCGCCAGTAATGGGAGAAAATGTTAATTCTTGTATATCGAACCCATTCATCACGGCAAAATTCGTAATCTCCTCTAACACCATCAAATGTGTTTTAGGATCCTTAATAATGCCTTTCTTTCCAACGTACTCTTTTCCGGCTTCGAATTGGGGTTTGATCAGCGCAACCACATCACCATTATCTGTTAAAATTTCATGTAACGGCGGTAAGATTAGTTTTAATGAGATAAACGAAACATCAATTGTCGCAAAATTTGGTTGCCCCTTATCAAAGTCAGCTAATTTTGAATAGCGGAAATTTGTACGTTCCATCACTACTACTCGTTCATCTTGGCGTAATTTCCATGCTAATTGATTGTAGCCAACATCCAAGGCATAGCTTAATGTCGCACCATTTTGTAAGGCAACATCCGTAAAGCCCCCCGTAGAAGAGCCGATATCCAATAGGATCTTTTTGTTGATAGTTACATCAAATTCTTTTAAAGCCTTCTCCAATTTTAAGCCACCACGAGAAACATACGCTAAACGTTGACCTTTTACTTGTAAAATCGTCTCAATCGGAATCTTTTCACCAGGTTTGTCCAGCCGTTCATTTTTTTGGTCATAAACTAAACCAGCCATCACGCCGCGTTTGGCTTTTTCTCTAGTTTCAAAAAGGCCTTGATTAAACGCTAATACGTCGACACGTTCTTTTTTCATGTTGTCCCCTACTTCTTAAATAGATTTACCTTTCTAAGGTAAAAAGTGCTAATAATTCCTCGAAAATTTTAGGTTTAAATTCTGCAGCTCCCAATAATTGTTGAATCGTCGTTTCTGCCTGGGCTAACTCATCTGCTAGGGCTTGTTTGGCTCCTTCTAAACCTAATAATGCTGGATAAGTGCTTTTATCTGATTTTTCGTCTTGCCCAACTTTTTTTCCTAATTCTTCGGTAGTACTTATTACATCCAATAGATCATCACGAATCTGAAAAGCTAATCCAACATGTCCACCCAGCTTTTCGAGCAGCTCGATTACATACTCAGTCTGGTCCGCTAAAATACCGCCAGCAACAAAGGCATAAGTTAACAGTGCGCCTGTTTTTCCACGATGGATCGCTTTTAATTCATTTAGAGGAACATGCTGTTTTTCCGCTGCCATGTCTCCGGCTTGTCCTGCAACCATACCGCCAATCCCCGCGGCTTTAGCTAAAAGCTGAATTAATAAAACATTTTCTGTTGAATTTAATGTCGTCTCGCTAATTAATTGAAAAGCGCCAGTTAAAAGACCGTCGCCAGCTAAAATAGCTAACGCCTCACCGAAAATCTTATGATTCGTCGGCTTACCGCGACGTAAATCATCATTGTCCATCGCTGGAAGATCATCATGGATCAACGAATACGTGTGAATCATTTCAAGAGCACCCGCGGTTTGATATACAGGTGTCGTCAATTTTTTTTGAAAGGCTCTCACGGTGGCTAAAATAATCAATGGACGAATTCTTTTTCCCCCCGCTTTAATCGAATAAAGCATGCTTTCCTTCAGCTCTTCATGGGTGGTATAGCTGCTGATAAAATCAATGATCTCTTTTTCGACCTTAGGTAGCTCTTCAGCAGAAAGCTGCTGCAACATTTAAGCTTCCTCCTCACCGGTAAATGGCACTTCTTCATCATCGCTCATCATTTTAGTTAATGTTTTTTCTGCTTTAGTTAGCGTATCTTGGCATTGCTTGCTTAAAACCATTCCTTTTTGAAAGGCTTCTAAAGCTTCTTCTAGCGGCACATCGCCGCGCTCTAATTGTGTTACGATCGTTTCTAGTTGTGTTATTGATTCTTCAAAGGTTGTATTTTCCATTATGATTTCCCTTCTTCAATTTCTATAATCGATGCCTTTACGTTGCCATCAATAAAATGTACGGTCATTTCTTTTTTGTCTAACTCTTTTACTGAACGAATCACGTGCTCATCTTGGGTTGTATAAGTAAAACCACGTCCCATCGTTTTCAACGGACTTAGTAAATCAAGAGAGGTAATGGCTTGCTGTACCCGGCGCTGTTGGTTTTCTAAATAGCCCTGCATTTGCTGCTGTAAACGCTCTTGTAAATAGGTCATTTGCTGCTGTGCTTGTTTAACACGATTGATTGGATTGGCTTGAGCTAAACGGTTGCTGTACTGCATCAATTCTCGTTCTCGCTGATTGACCAAAACCGTCATATTTTGTTGTAATTGCTGCGTTAATCGATCTAATTGGATGCTTTGCGCTTCGTATAGTCGATTTGGTTGTCTAAAAATATACGATTGCTGCAAACGTTCAAAACGTTCCTTTTTCCGTTGCAATTGATGCAAGAAGGCTTGTTCTAAACGGGCTTGTTTTTCTTTAATCCGTAAGATTTCTTCGGATAACACAGGCACTGCTAGCTCAGCCGCCGCGGTCGGTGTTGCTGCACGAACATCTGCAACTAAATCAGCGATCGTCGTATCCGTTTCGTGACCTACTGAAGAAATGATCGGTATTGGAGAAGCTGCAATTGCTCGGGCAACGATTTCTTCATTGAAGTGCCACAAATCCTCGATTGATCCGCCGCCACGTCCAATAATCATCGTATCAAAATCCATAGATTCGGCCTTTTTGATATTTTTGACGATATCGGCGGCAGCCTTGTCGCCCTGCACTAATGTTGGGAATAAAACCAGCTGTGTAATGGGATAACGTCGTTTTACCGTAGTAATGATGTCTCGAACGACTGCCCCGCTAGGACTTGTAATCACTGCGATTCGTTTTGGATAGTGCGGCAAAGCTTTCTTGGGTTGTGTAAACAACCCTTCTTTATCCAATTTTTCCCGCAGTTCTGCCAAAGCTTGATATAAAGCACCGACACCATCAGGCTCCATATGATCAATGTAGATTTGATAATTGCCGCTGGCTTCATACAATGCTACACGCCCAACAACCAGCACTTTCATCCCTTCTTTTGGTGCAAACTTCAGTTTTTGAAAAGCACCTTTGAACATGATGGCACTGATTTTGGAGCGTTCATCCTTCAAGCTGAAGTACTGATGACTATTCGCACGCATGCGGAAATTTGATATTTCTCCGGTCAAATAGACCCGCTCTAAATAGGGGTCTACATCGAATTTTCGTTTAATATATTTGTTTAACGCACTAATAGTTAAATACTCTTGTGCCATTTAAACACCTCTTTGCTATTCGTGTTCCAATACTTGCCGTTCGCAGCATTCCACTGTTTGCTGCATCAGCATTGTAATGGTCATAGGACCTACTCCACCAGGAACAGGAGTAATATAACCGGCGATTAGTTCAACTTCATCGAACTTCACATCACCAATCAGTTTACCTTCTTCGTTTCGGTTCATACCCACATCAATCACAACGGCTCCTGGTTTAACAAACTCTTTAGTAACAAAATGACCTCTGCCGATTGCTACAACTAAAATGTCCGCTTTACTAGCGATTTTTGCTAAATCTTCCGTTTTAGAATGTGTTAATGTTACTGTGGCATCCGCGCCCAATAATAGGATGGCCATTGGTTTACCGACAATATTACTGCGCCCAATTACAACGGCTTGCTTTCCTGCTAAAGGAATATCGTATTCTTCAAACATTTTCATAATACCGTACGGGGTGCAAGGAATAGTATGAGGCATTCCTGCAAACAAGCGTCCCATATTCATTGGATGGAAGCCGTCAACATCCTTTAGTGGATTGATCGCAAGCAATACTTTTTCTTCGTCAATATGTTTTGGTAGCGGTAGCTGCACTAGAATGCCATGGAACTCATCCGAATTATTGTAGGCTTCAATTTCTTTGATCAACTCGGCTTCAGTAATCGTTTCTGGATAACGTTTTACTTCAGAATGAATCCCGATTTTTTTGGCCGCACGTTCCTTATTTCTTACATAAATTTGACTAGCGGAGTTCTCTCCAACTAATAAAACGATTAATCCTGGATGAATTCCCTTTGCTGCTAAATTTTCGACTTGTTCCGCTGTTTCTTGTTGAAGCTTTGCTGCTAATTCTTTTCCATTGATAAGTTGTGCCACGTTCATTCCCCGCTTCTTTCTCTGTATAGTTTAAATAAAGCTGGGAAAAATAGCTAATTAGCTATTTGCCCCAGCTTCATCGATCTCTTTCATTACATTTGATAAGATTCCATTGACGAACTTTCTTGATTGATCATCACTGAAAGTTTTGGCCAATTCGATTGCTTCATTTAGAACCACTCGATTTGGTACTTGAGTGTTGTACAACATCTCATAGATTCCTAGTCGCAAGATAATCAAATCCATTTTTGCAATTCGTTGAATCGACCAGTTAGAACGTAGATGCTTTTGAATAATTTCGTCTAGCTCCGCTTGGTGTTCCACAACTCCGCCAACTAACTCATCAAGATAGACAGGGATAAAGGCTTCTTCGTCTTCACTGACAAACGCTTGTTGGTCAATGCTTAATGCATGATTAATGGCGTCTTTTTTTGTTAACTCTTGATTGAAATCTAATGGGAATAGCGCCTGTAAGGCTTTTTCCCGAATCTCATGACGTGATAATTCTTTACTCATTATTTTCCTCTTCATCATTGAATAATTCTTCTAGGGTTGGCTGTTCTAATTTTTCAGCAACAACACCGACTACATGGATGTTCACTTCACTTAACGCCACGTCTGTCATAAATAAAACTTGCTGTTTTACGCGTTCTTGCATAGCCATTGCTACTTTTGGTACCGAAGTGCCGTAGTCGAAATAAGAATAGATGTCGACTTTCAGCCCATCCTCATCATTTTTAAGATATACACCTTTTCCATGAGCTGCTTTACCAAGTAATTCAGTCACATTGCTGGCTAAAGAACCGCGCATACCATAGACGCCATCGACTTTAGAAGCCGCAATTCCGATAATTACTTCGATTACTTCTGGTGCAATGATAATCTCACCAAGTTCAGGGCTAGCGCCTAAAACTAAATTTTTTTCATCTGCCATCTTATTCTCTCCTTATTCCTCCAAATATACTTATTTTTCCTAACAGAAAAATAAGTTTGATGGTTCTACCATTCAAATAGATACACGCCATCGATTCTGTATTTATTATTAAAAAATCCGCTAGTTCATTAATAAAAACTAAACTTTTCTGTCGGAAACATTCAATTGGTTTTTACACCCATACCGTTTTTTTATTATACTAATGGTGCCAAGAAAAACCGCAATCCTTTATGCTCGAGAAACGTAACTGCCATCCTGCGTATTAACGATCAGCTTGTCTCCTTGGTTCACAAAAAATGGAACATTGACGGTCAAACCTGTTTCCATCACAGCAGGTTTTGAACCGCCTGATGACGTATCGCCTTTGATGTTCGGTTCAGTTTCCGCAACTTCCAATGTTACAGTATTTGGAAGATCCACACCTAAGACTTCGTTGCCGTACATAATAACGGTTAATTCCGTGTTTTCTAGTACGTATAACATCTCTTCCGCTACTTGTTGTTTAGGTAATTCAATTTGTTCGTAGCTTTGCATATCCATAAAGACGTAGTTGTCACCATCGTCATAAAGATATTGCATTTTATTGTTATCAATTTGAGCTTTCGCTACTTTTTCACCTGCACGGAACGTTTTTTCTTGCATAGCTCCAGTACGTAGATTTTTAAGTTTTGAACGAACGAAGGCCGCACCTTTACCTGGCTTCACATGTTGAAAGTCGACTACGCGCCAAATACCGCCGTCCACCTCGATAGTCAAGCCAGTTTTAAAATCGTTTACTGAAATCATGATACTTCCTCCTAATTCAATGAAAGGAAATCAATAGTAACCTTCTAGTTTTAAAATAGAAGAAAAGATTTCCTGCATGTTGTTGCCCCATCTTTACAGATTTGGTTATAGTTTATCATTTCTTGTTTACTTACGCTACCACTACTCTATCACTGCTAGTTCTTTTTAATGTCCCCTTTACTCTCAATGAAAAACAGGTGCCGATTTTCTGCTTTAATTTCACTAAAAACTGAGAGAACAAACAATACCTATAAAAGAATCAGTTCTTTCGATGATTGGGTCAGAATTCGATTTCCCTCTGGTAAAATGACCAGATCGTCTTCGATTCGAACACCGCCAAGTCCAGCTAAATAAATCCCTGGTTCATCAGTAATGATATTCCCAGCTTTTAACGGCTCATCATTAGAACGACTAATATTCGGACCTTCATGAATTTCCATACCAATGCCATGTCCAGTAGAATGTCCAAATGCCTCGCCGTAGCCAGCTTCAGTGATAAAATCTCGAGCGACTGCATCTAATTGTGCGCCAGTCACACCTGGTTGTGCCGCTTCAATAACCTTTCGCTGCGCTTCTAAAACGATGTGATAAATATCCTTCAACTGCTGTCCAGGATCTCCTATAGCAAAAGTACGCGTGATATCCGAAACATAGCCTTGATAAACACACCCGAAATCAAGGGTAATCAAATCCCCTTGCTCAATCTTTTTTTCACTAGCAACGCAATGTGGCAAAGCTGAGCGTGCACCACTAGCCACAATCGTCTCAAACGATGTCCCTGTCGCTCCAAGTGAACGCATGAAGAAATCTAACTGATTGGCTACCTCTATTTCCGTCATGCCTGGACGGATCATTTTTAAGACGTGCTCGAATCCTTCATCAGCGATCGCACAAGCCTTTTCAATAATAGCGATCTCTCCATCGTCCTTTTGTTCCCGTAATTTCTCGATCAAGCCACTAGCAGGAGCCAGTTCTGCATCGATCACTTCTTCGAAAACAGAATACTCCGCATAGGTCAGAAACGCATCCTCAAAACCAAGTACGTTGATCTGTTCACTCTCAATCAACTTGATGATCTCACCAACGATATCTCCCTGATGCTGGATGATCGTCAGCCCTTGAACCTGCTCACTTGCTTGCTCTGTATAACGGAAATCAGTAATGAAGAACGCGTTGTCTAATGTAATCATTGCCAAACCAGCCGTTCCAGTAAAATTCGTCAAATAACGAAGATTGGCCGGACTTGTTACTAAGTACGCATCAATTACTTCCTTTTTCATCAATGCACGTAGATTTTCAATTCGTCTTATCATTCTTATCACCCGCCTACCATTATAACAAAGAGTTTCAAAAAGCTGAACGAACACGACTATAAAATCGAAAAAGTCCGCGTTCAAACACGAAAAAACAGAAGCCGATCACTCAGCTTCTGTTTGGTTCTCATCGTCGGCCTGTAAAAAATGATACGACTGCTACTACGACCACTGCACCTAAGATCGATGGCACTAACGCCATTCCTGCCAAATGCGGTCCCCAGTGACCAAAAATCGCTTGACCGATATAGGAACCCGCCAAACCTGCAATAATGTTAAATATGCAGCCCATTTGCTTTCCACGTCCAGAAAGACTGCCGCCAATCGCTCCGATCACAGCGCCTACTATTAATGTCCAAATCATGATTATCCCTCCATTTTTTAGTGTAGCATACATTTTTTTAATCTATAAAATCTAAACAGCCATCGCGATTGTCAAGTACTCAGCAGCAGTTTATTTAGAAAGTTTCGCAAATGTGAAACTATGCTAAAGGTTGATTTGTCCGCTTTTATACCTATGTAAGCGGCTAAATCAATCCATAAAAACGCTTTTTCGCCACATCCTGTTAATAACTTTTTATTGGATTAAATCCGATCGAAGTTTCACGCTGTTTTTCTCCCAATCAATCGTATCTATGTGGTACGGGAAATCACCACTTAAAGAAAAACTGCCAACCTCTGGTATATTGACTTTATTCATTCGTGCGCTCCCTTTAGCTAAGTAGCCTGTCCCCATTTTTAACATGTCTTTCAAGTTGAGATTGCTGCCAGAATACTCCTTGACCGTCCCATAGTTATTGGTAATAGAGGACAATCGCGGACGAACTGTTTTACGTTTCATTAATCGGATAATATCTTCCTGTCGTTCAAATACATCAATTCGACCATCCTGATCGATCTGATAAGTAATATAGGCCTCGATTTCAGCTAAAGTCAGACGATGCTCACCTTTTGTAAACTGTTTTTTATTTTTTAATGCTGTGAAATCTTTATAGACTGTCACAGGCATTTTGCCATCTGCTTCAAGACCTGCTTCCTTCACACCGTTTAAACTATCTTCTTTTTTCAAAATCAAATATTTTTTTATTTCTATAGAAAAAGCTACTGAAAAATAGGCTAAGAATTTTTCAATCGGTACTTGCGTATACAATTCACCTAGTGTCAATTTCTGAATGTTTATTTCTGGAGAAACCCGCAACAAACTATTTACGCCGCTGGTCAAATCATAAACAAAAAAACTTGAATACTCTCGGTCATCAAATACAAACAAAACTTTCATGACGATCTTCCTCTCTGAAATAAGTTTATTAAAGTTCGAAAGAAAAAACATCCGCCGGAAGTCTGAGGTTTAAAATACAAAAAAGCCGAACATCTATAAACTATCTAAATTAATAGAGGGAGAGAGTGTAATATTAACTGTGTAAGTAACCGCTAATCCTAGGTAGGTGGTTGCTTCACAGTTTTTATTTTTCTAAAATGAAGCTAAGAGGTGATTTTATTATGGCTAGAAAGAAAAGAAATC
>Ga0153985_1000432_pt1 | contig 11234 bp, 5 predicted proteins | sample TSGA069MetaG_FD_104715 | JGI IMG/M metagenome (GOLD analysis project Ga0153985, IMG submission 104715) | Attine ant fungus gardens microbial communities from Georgia, USA - TSGA069 MetaG | ecosystem: Host-associated > Fungi > Mycelium > Unclassified | place: USA: Georgia, Alexander Wildlife...
CCTGCATTGGTAACCAGGGTCTGAACAAGGAAAGTGTGCCGGGTGGCAACGGAGTGCTCTTGGAATGATGGGAGTAAGGCCCAATATTACGTAGTAATATTGGATCGGCTTCTGGGTCGCTCCAGAGTGGCGTGTTAGGGGTCCCCTTACAAAGTTCTTGGTGATCACCTATGGTCATGTTTATCTTGACAACTTCTGTGACACTGCCATTCTTGTTTAAATCTTCCAGTTTCTCTTCTGTGCATTCTTCTACTCTTGAACTATGGGTCCACACTTTTAGTATACCAATTGCTTCCTCTTTGCTACTCCATCATATTTTCTTTGCTACCTATTCCACTGAGTATCCTTTGTTCATTTTGTATTTTCTTGTACCAAAATAATCCAAAAAGTCTTTTATTGATTCCTCAGGTAATTGAATTTTTGAATCTATAAGGGCAGGTAAGTTGGTGCTTACTCCCTGCCCAGAGAAAAATCCTCCATCATCTCCTTAGTAGTCCTTACTTCTTCTCTCCTCTTCTTATTTGGTTTGGAGTACCTTGCAGTAAGATGACCTGTTTTTCCACAGTTAAAGTACCTTCTCATCTTCTTGTGCTTGTTTACCTCTATTGTATTGGGGTCTTGCCTCGGAACATTCAAAACCAGTTTCTTCTTCATATCTTCTGAATTCTCTAGGCTTTTTCTTCCTCCAAATTCTTTGATTGCCTCTCTTCTCAACCTCTCAAAACTCAATGCTTTTTCATACCAATCCTCCAATGAGTCTGAATTTCTTAGTTGACCAATCCCAACTAGTTTTCGCGCCAGTGCCAGGTGAATCCCTTTTTTGAATAAACCTACTAGTGCAATTTTGTTATAGCCAGAGAGTTCTTTCCAGGTAATGAATTCCAACCAGAAATCTTCAAGTAACCTATTTCCTTGCTTTAATTTGGTTAATTTGTCAATTGCATGAGTTTGAGTTTCTATTGATATAAAAAACTGTGCTATTTCATTAGCCATCTTCTTCCAGGTCTCGAAAGGGGGCTTATTAGTTATGGTTGATATGTTGAGTTCTCCATTGGTCCCTCTTCTACTCTTTTTGAAAGGGTAAAAACTTTCTGATCTGAATATCTGCCTATTGTTGGGCCTGGTTGTCCTTCTCTCCTTTGATCTTTTCTAAAGCTATTTCAATTCTTTCCTATTCCTTTAAGATGTCATTGTTTTGAAAAAATAATGTCATTCTTCAGCACCAAGCTCTTACTTCGTTCAGACTCTCTGTGAAGTTGTCAAATTCTTTTATTCTTCTTTTGACTGGTTTGTCAGTGAAGTCTTTCTTGACTTCTTTTATGAAATTATGCTAGTTGCATAGACGTCCTTGGCTTCTTTTCCTAGGTCCTTCCAGGTGTCAAATAGAAAGTTGAAAAAGAAGGTTATGATGGTAGTCAGAAATACCATAATGACAGCGAGTGAGATCATAGTGATAGAATAGGGTTAATATATGTATTGGTAGCTTCATTTTTATGTTATGAATCCTCAACCCAGTGTTTGAGTAAAAGATTTGTATTAACCAGAACAAAGCTAAGTCTATACTACTCTACTAGTTACTATATATATGTATTACATTAGTCCTTATGCCTTCTTCTGTGCATCATGTCACTCCTCTATCATAGCAAATGTCATAGAGAAGTAAATTTGTTACAGTCCTTAGTAAATTGATCAGCTGTTGAGCATGCATGCCAGTGTCTTTGAAGTTGACTTTACCACCATAGTTGACAAGTGCTGCTAAAGAGTCTGCAGGGAGCAACTAGACATAGCTGTTGTCCATAAATCTGACAATCACAGTGTAATAGAAATAAGGAAAAAAGCAGTCTTGTTCATATTCTTTGGGTGGTCAGTAGACTTTTGCAGAATGGACATTCATGCTAGAAAGGAATTATAATAGAAGACCTACTGGCAAATGAGTGATCTGTAAGGTATCACAACCATTGTTATGTATTGTCCTTGTAATATTAAATAATTACCAAATGTATAGTGGTGGAAATTTGATAATGTGATGAAGATGGACCAAAAAATAAGTTGGCATTGGTAGATAAGAAGGGTGTTAGGATAAGAAAAATGAATTGAAAAATGAATTGTTAATATACCTTTAGTGCCTATAACAAGGCATTACCTTAGTGGTCAAGACATGGTTTGAACTCCTGCCTGATGGCTTCTGCAATCAGTAGTGTGCCCTTTACAAACTTGGCTATTTTGCTAATGCAATTTCTGTCAACTTTCTTAAACAAGACACTTCATAATTGTCATTTTCTAGCCTGCCAATCACTACCATCTACAGGAGAATGCCTCAATGCTTTTATTATGTTAATATCTCAGATGTCTTGGGATCAAGTAGACGACTGAGAGAAGATAGTGAGACTGAACTCTATTTAAGCCTATTCTGCACTCTTTGGTGTTAGCCTATGGCCCAGGTGACAGGTGTCACCATATCAATGATGAGCCAGCATTGGTGTCTCAGAATGGAGAAGAAATGGAAGAATGGTGGTGTAAGTGGAGTGGAGGAGTCAACAGAATATAGAAGAGATTAGATATGTCTATTGTATCAGTTCATTGTAATAAATGCTGCTCATTCTCATTGACAATTAAATCATAGAGGGCATAACAACAAATACATTCTCAAGATTACCACTCACTGATCAAAATGTCTTGGTTGCATTACAATGTGGTAAGTGATAGTCTTAAACTAACCACATGTCCCCTACTTACTTGGCTAGTGCAACCAATCAATCAGATACAGGGCCAATATGTGGCATGGCCTATGATGGCTGCCATAAACAAAAAATCAATTGCCCAAATCCAAACTCTTTTCCCTTTGCAGTACTGAATTCTTGGTAAATTTAAATTTTAAAATTCTCAACAAAAGGCAATAGGAAGATATTTATTTCAATCCTGACTCACTTTCAAGTATAAGGAACAAAAGAATAAATCATAATACTTCTAATGCTTATATGGTAGGAGAATCCTCTTGTTATCGTTGCTCCCTTCTGCATCTGACTCATCCCAGCCCTCTAGTGCTTCATCCAATTTCTGTCTTAATCTGAGTCCTTGTTATGCTATCAGACCCACAAGTAAACTGAGTTCTTGTGTGGTAAATACACTCCTCAGCACTCCAAACACTATCAGTTACAGGCCTAGATATCATTCAGCTAATCATCTCCAACACAATGTAGCTTGAAAAACCTTTGTGAAATGGACATTCTGTCATGACTTGGCAAAACAGCTAAGTTATTATTTATATTTCTTTTCTTTTCTTTTATCTTGGACTTACTATACAGAAGGGAGTGTGGGAAAGTGTCACAGTCACATTACAGGAAGTCACAACATCACATCACATGATGTCACATGATGTGTCACATGATAGGCATGGGAAAGTAGTATATAGACCATGTAGTAGTTGTATAAGTAGTATAGAAAATCTAACAGGAACTTCATTGAGTTCTCCTTGTCAACTTGAACTTGGAGGGTGATTAAGTCATTCAGGCTAAGTCACTACACATTTGCCCATTGTGTCATAACTTGGTAAAAACAGCTAAGTTATTATTTATTTATTTATTTTTTTCTTTCTCTTTATTGGACTTATTACTAAGGATGGAGCATGGGAAAGATATCATGTGACTTTGTCACAATGTCACAGTCACAGTCACAATATGTCACATAATGGAAATAACATGAGAACCATGGAAATATAGCACATAGCCACTATAGTAAAATGTATAAGTAGTATAGAGAATTAAATGAGAACTCTATTAAGTTTTCCTTGTCAAATGCTGATAAAAGAGCAGTTGGTTTTATTCCAGCTCAGGAGTTAGCTATTCTGACATTAGAACTCAATTCCACTTCCAGAGCACTGTTCACCTTGGACCTTGCTTATTTCTTATCTCATCCAAATCAACCCTTGGCCAGTGATCATCATGACCACTAGCTATCTCCATACATAGCCAGGCCCTTGGCTTAAAGGGACTTTGCAGTTAGTTAGGAACTGCAGGTAGAAGTATAGCACCAAGCCTGGGTGTTATCGCTGAGACCTGACCTTGTAATCAGATGGTGTTTAGTAGAATACTTGTTTCTTTCTTGGTATAAACCTCATGCTGTGGTCCATTGTGACTAGGTACATGCAGAGGAGTGATGGTTATCTCTTAAGGAGCTGTCTAGATTAGGAATCCTCCCTATGAGGTGATAGTCTAACCATAGTATTAGGGCAGTAGTAAGTAAGGTAGTAGGACTCTGGTTGGATGAAGATCTTGCACCCCAGCAGATGTAGTTTATATAGCAAGACTCAATATTATTTCCATACCCAGAGGCATAGCACAATGTCTCTAACCCAATAAAATAACTTGATGAGCAACATGCTCAAACAAAAACGCTCTCTTGCCAAACTGAGGGAAGAACTAGAGGGGAGAAAGGGAAAGTTGTATCGACAATGCAAAGGGTTTATCACAAAAGGTTACTTACTTGTTTTGTGATGGATTGGAATATGGACTCAAAGAGCTTATAAGCAGAGTTAGACAAGCAACAAAAGATGTTGTTAAGTCTGAGGTCTAATCTTCAGACAGGGAGTTCTTATATACAGAATTGTGATAGTTTGTGCACTAGGACAGATCATCACATGCTACTACCTATTGTTCTACATATGGTAGTGCCTTTGTGCTAGGAATAGTGATAACTTAACCTTATGGAGGCTGTTCTTTGTTCTAAGAAAAGGACAGATAACTATTTATGGGTAATTAATGAAGTCTATGTACAAACATTGAGGCCTTCATATCTCTACTGATATTGATTGCCTTGAGGTTGTTCTAAGCTCATTCTAAGAGGTATGAAAAGGGGTTCTTCTGAGTCTAGAACCAAAGCTTAGATCATGGCGGTTTCTGAGATATTGGTGATTTAATAAATGGTACTATAGTGGTTACCTGTTGATCTGCCTAATATCTCAACCATTATTGATCACTTCAAGATGTGACTGGTATCAATCGAAAGGGCTTTTCAAGGGCTTTCCGTAGCTGTTGAGACTGTGAGAATAGTCGAAGAATTGGTGGAGATATGGCTGAATGAAGTTTGTGACAGGGTTCAGGTATCTAGTCCAAAATTGCAGGAATAAAAGAGAGAAAGAAGGGAAAACAGTTCCCCAGAATAAATTCAAAGTATTGTCTAGTAGAGTGATACAAAGTGGTGAAGGAGAGAGGATAATAAAGAGGATGGAAGTAGTAGTGGTAGAGTGTTTTAAGTGTGGAGAGAAGGGGCATAAGTGTAGGGAATGTCCATTGTGGAGAAGAAAGAAACAAGTAGGGAAAAGGGTGGCATGTGTGGCGAAGCCACAAAAGGTGCACCAACAAGACCAGTGCACTCTATAAAGAGAAAGGCACAGGAAGGAGAAAGGAGATTGAGAAGAGTAGAGGAAGAAAAAGTGACACGTGTTGAAGAGGCTGGTATTGCTAGGGGTTTTTCCTGTTTTCTTTTTTAAATTGAAGTTCCCCAACTACTGTCTAAGTAGCAGTAAAGATAAAAGTTTAAATACAAATAAAATGTGTGATCTCCCAAGAAAAGCACCCTAGTTGACACTGTGTATCAGCACAGTGTTCCTTGTGCAAATTCATAGGGAAATGAATCTGAAAGATGAAGGTAAAAAGAAGTTGTAAAGTTTAAATTCTGCCAATGTATTGTGGTAGCAGTGATGTTTGAAATCTGATTCTCGATTCTAGACTACTGTCTTGGCCCTGTGCCTAAGTTCTGCCTGCCTGGTATCACCCTAATGCTCTGTTTCAAAGCTGTCCTCACAGTAGCACTCTCTGGCTATGTGATCAGACTATCCTCACAGTAATACTCTTGACTATGTGATCAGATATGAGACTTTGAATCCTTCCTGTATAACTCGACTCCCTAGCAATGCTAAACTCTGTCTTAGAGCTTCTATAACATTGCCCCTACAGCTAAGTCACTTGTTCTGTAGTCTCTTTGGTTTGACTTAGTCTTGAGTCAAAGCAACTTTATCACTGATCTAATCACTTTAAAAAAATTTTTTCACTTTGAAAACCCAAATAGAGGAAAGAGGAAACTAAGATTGCTTGTTTTTTTCCTACTAAGTGGGGGTTTTTTATAGAGAAATACAAAAGAAATATATGAAAAAATAGAGAAAATAATTAACCCAGTCATAATCTATTATTACAATGATTGTTCTAGTAGTGATAGGAAATCCTGTACTTTCTTGTCTTTCCTTGATTATTTCCTATTAATTTTGCCAGGTCTGTCCTGCCCTTACCAAGTTACCAGGTTACCTACTCCCAATCTCATGGTAATTTTCCTTTTTCTCTGGCTTATTTCAGCAACTTGGGACCTGACTTTTTCCTTTCTTGCCTAGGGAGTTTCAGATGTTGTTCCTATAGCTCCCTGAGGCTCTTTGTGACTCCTTTGTTTCTGATCACAGTGGATCAGTTTTGATGTGCTCCTATTCTTATCCATCACTGATTGAGTGATGCCATGGCTACTCTTGTTTCCTGCCAGGCTACCAGTTCTGTTTCTTTGTGATAGATATCTTGCTAGACTTTTCCACATGAGGCTTCTTTCTCCTGACTAAGCTACTATTTTTGGCAATGATGCCATAGGGCCATGGGCTTGACTCTGCTGGTTCTTGAGTAATTGGCCTGTTGTTGGTAGCAACCTTATGTCCCCGGTGTCATACCAGACTGCCATTTAGACAAATAAGTGACTATTTTCACCTTAATAATCAGAATAACTGACTTGAGAGATGAGTTCAGCCCCCCAGAGATATTCCCTAGATGCCTAGTCATAGACTCAAGTATCTCACTTGAGTAGCAGAGTAGCGGCTGTGACCACCGCTATATTATATCTCATAAACACTTGCCCAGGTGCTCTATATTGGATTTCTAATAGATTTCCCTTCTAGAAGTGCTCTCGAGGGCAGAGGCAAACTTTAAAGACCTAGTACTACCAGAGTGACATCATACCTTAGTGGCTGGTGACACTATTTTTAGAAGAAGTTACAATCAGATCCAAGCTATCACCACTGATGGCTAATTATAGCAAGGTCAAGAGAGTCGAGCTGCCGTAGAGTCACATTGCAACAGCAGTGGAAGGAAATTGGAATCCAGAGGAATGAGAAGGCATAGAGAAGGTAGAAAAAGGAACAGAGAAGCTAAGGAGAGAGGTAATAGGAAGGCTAGATAAAGATAATATGCTCGAGGGCAAGACAACTTGAGATTGTCATCTCCATCTACAGCCCAGCAAGAGGCTCGAGACCCAACCATCATGCAAGGGAAGATTCCCGGAGTAGGATTAGAAGAGTGGGGAGTAGTCACCCAGTGTTCCAGAGAAGTGCCGTCTTATCATTGTGACCTTGCTATGTTTGGGAATTTGGAGGTTTTCTTTGTCTCGCTTTCTTTGTTGTCTCTTTGCTTTGTAATCATAATATAATACTCTAGGGCACAGAGGGGAACTCAAGCATCATACCCCTATCACCATCTCTCTCTATTGCTCTAGAGCTTAATAGCTATTTTGAGTGACTAAGTCTCTATCTTTCTGAGTGTTCTCTTTTAATTTCTAAAACCCACAAAACCTCTCCCTCAATAGGAATTCAAGCCCCAACAGACTTGGGCATTTGCTTATGCTAGGAATTAATAGCTTGCTACGTGTCATTGGAGTTGGCTTCCAGTTGTATAGTCAGCTGAAGAAGAGCTCACACGATGGCACAGAAGTTCTAGGTAGTTCTGCTGTATCAATAGCAAGCTAGACTACTAGACTAGGTAAGGGCAGTAGTGTCACGATGCAAGATGAATGCACATCTTAGAGAGCCTATTACAGTGAGATCCATCTCAAGTGGATTCATAAGCACTTTATTATCATTTCTTTCAGTCATTTGAGTTTCACCCCTCTATTCCCCCTGTTCTTAAGCTCTCTTTGATATTTGATCATCTCCCCAGTGCCTACTTGTTTAGTGCACAATTGTGAGATATCTCAGAGATCTTTTATATTTTCATTTGTTATTACTTTTGTTTTGTGATTAATTCCCTTTGATCCCCATCAATAACGTGAGATGAATATGCATTTTAGAGATCCTATTATGGTGAGATCTACCTTGAGTGGATTCATAAAGAGCTTCAGTATTATTTCTTTCAGTTATTTGAGTTTCACCCTCCTATTCCCTCTTTTCTTAAGCCCTCTTTGTCATTTTATCATCTCCCCAGTGCCTACTTGTCTAGTGCACAATTGTGAAACATTGTCAGAGTAGCTAACTCCTGAGCCATAATAAAGCTAACTGCTCCTTTATCAGTGTTTGACAAGAAGAATTTGATAGAGTTCCCATTAGATTTTCTATACTATTTATATAACTACTATATAGTCTGTGTACTAGTTTTCCACACCTATCATGTGATCCATCATGTGACATCATGTGATGTAATGCTGTGACTTTCTATCATGTGACTGTAACTATGTGACACTTGTGATGTGACACTTTTCCATACTCCCTTCTGTGTAGTAAGTCCAAGATGAAAGAAAAGAAAAGAAAAGAAATATAAATAATAACTTAGCCATTTTGCCAAGTTATGACAAACATCTTGGAGATTATTTTACTTTCATTTGTTATCACTCTTGTCTTGTGATCAATTCCCTTTGATTCCCATCACTGGGTATACTACTACATAATTAGGTAGCCAGTCTTTTGGTAGTGAAGTCCTCTGTGCCTTTCCTACTACCTAGCAGGTGATTCTATCTTAGTCCTGTTTTTGGGGTGTGAAGTCACAAAATTTGTTTAATTTTAGACCTGAATATATTTCAGGCCTCACAGCATAGCAACACCACAAGAAGTATAGCAAGAGTGGAGAAGAAGCCCAGTAGCAGAATTAAAAAAGAGAGCAGAGGAGCATTGTGGCAAAGGTGTGCCAGAAGAAATATGTCTACTAGAGCTAGGGTAGTGCACAGAGGAAGTAGTAGTCTCATACCTAACTTGTGAAAGATGTGGAAGTTAAGGGTGTCATGTAGAAGAAAACAGGGGACAAGGAGTAATACCAAGGAAGAAACTAGATGAGCTGAAATAGTATGGCTGTATAGAGAAGGGGATGCATCCCAGAGAGGAAAAAGTGTAGCAGAGTGGTACACAGACAGGAGATCCAGAACATGCAGCAAAAGAGGGGGGCAGTCAAAAAGAGGTCAGGCAAACCTTCAAAAATGTTGAGGGAAGTGTGGCACAGCATTAAATCTTAAAATAATATCTTTGGGTTTCATATAGATTCATTTAGTAACGGCTCTGGGTTGAGGTTACACTCATGAAGGTGTCATGGTGAAAGCACTCTTGGACAGTGGCATGACAGGGATGTTCATGGACAGAAGAGTAGTAGCAAAGCATGGCTTTAGGCTGCAAAAACTCAAAAAATCAATCACAGTAAGAAATGTAAATGGGATGAATAATAGCAGAAGGGCTATTACACACCAGATAGAAGCAAATGTGTACTATAAAGGCTATGTAGAAAGAATGAGGATAGATGTTTGCAATCTGGGAAAAACAGAAGTAATTCTGGGAATGCCATGGTTGGCAGCATATAACCTAGAAATAAATTGGGAGACTGGAGAAGTCAAAATGACAAGATTCCTACCCCTGTGTAGTGGAAAAGGTCATAAGAAAGGAAAGGTTAAACAGATAGCAACCCTAGAGGAAGAGAAAATCATCAGATGGGCAATAGATGATAAAGAAGATTGGGAAAAGGAGGAAGAAATAGAAGAGGACTATAAGAAAATCAAAGAGATGGTTTCTAAGAAATTCTTAAAGTGAAGGAAAGTGTTTGGAAAGGTAGAGTTGGAGAGAATGCCAACTAGGAAAACCTGGGATCATGCTATAGATCTCAAGGAGATGTTCAAACTGTAAAAAGAAAGGATTTATCCTCTATCAAAGAACAAAAGAGAAGAAGTTCAGAAATTCATGGAAGACCAGTTAAGGAAAGGGTATATTAGACCTTCAAAATCACCTCAAATGTCACCAGTTTTCTTTGTGGGTAAAAAAGATGAGGGAAAGCAGATGGTAACAGACTACTACAACCTAAATGATCAGACAGTGAAAAATAACTATCTACTACCATTAATCATGGAGTTAATCAATAATATAGATAGCAAGAAAATATTCACTAAGATGGATCTGAGGTAGGGATTCAACAATGTGAGGATTAAAGAAGGGAATAAGTAGAAAGGAGTGTTTATAACACATATTGGTTCCTTCAAACCAACAGTTATGTTTTTTAGAATGATAAATTCACTAGCAATGTTCCAGACAATAATGAACGAAATTCTGAGAGATTTGATAAATGAAGGAAAAGTAACAGTATTTGTAAATAATATATTGGTGGGAACAGAAATGGAGAAGAGACACAATGAAATTGTGGAAGAGACCTGGGGGATGGAGGCACATCCATAAGCATCTCTTGTCACAGGCCCTGGGCTTAAAGTTGGTATCTTTGCCAAACACTTGGAAATATAAGTGGAGCCATATAGGAGGCTCTGTAAGCCCAGGAAACAGAGATACATCCATAAGTACCCTTATCCTAGGATCAGAGTCAAAGACTTTGTCAGGCACTTGAAAATGTAAGTGAAGCCTCATAGGATGCTTCGCAGTGTAGAAATACACTAAGACAACACCAAAAACACAAACCAATGACCCAGGACATAAATGCCCTAAATGACTAAACTAGACCTAAGAAACAATGTATAAATAAGACACAAATAAATAAAACCATGACTAGAGACCAACTGGATATAAGACAAACATAAATGACCAGAACTCAAAACAAACAAAGAAGACCTAGAAAAATCAAAAACTGAGAGACCAAAACAAAAGACTAAGAGACAACAACACCAACATCAGCAGCAGCACCACTGACAAAAGACCACATAGTCTGACCTCAAGACACAAAGTGGAGGCTGAAATGAAAATAGAAGAAGAGAGAGTATGGTATACCTGCTCCAAGTAAAGGAGAAAGGGCAACATTCCCTTTTGATCTCACTTAAGTAAGGAGCTCAGATGGGGTTTGCAACCCAAGGGGGTTTTTAGTGGGTCGGCCCAGCCAAGCCCACACTATGGGAATTATCCCATGCTGGATAACCAGTTTTCCTCCTACTAAGAAAAAAAAAAAAAAAGAAGAAGAGAGAAAAGAATAAAACAGAACAAAAAACAAAAAACAAAGAAAAAAAACACAAAAAAAAAAAAC
>Ga0153985_1000433_pt1 | contig 11232 bp, 9 predicted proteins | sample TSGA069MetaG_FD_104715 | JGI IMG/M metagenome (GOLD analysis project Ga0153985, IMG submission 104715) | Attine ant fungus gardens microbial communities from Georgia, USA - TSGA069 MetaG | ecosystem: Host-associated > Fungi > Mycelium > Unclassified | place: USA: Georgia, Alexander Wildlife...
AACTGTAGAAGACTGTCAAAAGACTATGAATTAAGCCTTTTTTCTGCCGAAAACTTCATACGACTTGCTTTTATATCGGTAATTATCAAGCGTTTTTAAATTCATGAAGACAGCTTCTAAGATATATTTACCTAGCTCTTTGGATGAGAGGCATCGGTGTCGCTGAGTTGAAGACCGATCCTTTATTTTATAAATCAGAGCGAATGGCGCACCATTTAGGCGAACTTTTGAAAAATCGTCTGAGTAAAAAAAGTTTGCACTATTTGCAATACGCCCTGTTTTTGAGCATCACCAGAGAGGAAATATTGCCGATAGATGCTGAAACAATCGAATTCTTGAAATCTGGAATTATTTTTAACAGCGTGAGGACTTGTTTCTCGCAGCATGGGCTCGAGGCAGCGGATGAGGATATCGCGTTTATTGCTTTTATCTATAAAAATTTGCCCTACAATCCTGAAAGCTACCGGTTAATCGAGGCGGACTACCAATACTATCGTGAACGATTAATAAAAAGCTACCCTTCCGTTCTGCAGCTTATCAGAAATTTTGAGGCTGCCTTTGAAATGAACCTGCTGGGGGAAATCGAATTTGAAAAACCCTTGATGGATCTCGTATATACCACCACTTTGGGGATCAATGAATTTTTGCTTAATCAGTACTATTTCATTGATTGCAAGGATCACTTTATTCAGAATAAAATCAGCCAAATCGTACGAACCTGGTTGAACGAAGAAATTTCAGCCAATATAACCATGTCGGAATCCATCATTTTGCAATTTTGTCATCTAGTCATGCCCATTCTGAAAAAAGGTGAGAAAAAAAAGATTCCCATCGTCATTGTCTCTAAAGATGAGTATTCCCATATGCTATTCAGAAACAATATCAGCAAGATCATCTCTGAAAATTATTTTATTATCAATGACGAAATCTATTATTCCATCGATGATATCCCAGAATTATTTTTCAACATCAACTGCTTTATCGTGTGTGAGCGTTGCCTATTGAATCAAGAAAGAACGTTTATTCTCCCTATTTCCATCAATAACCTGACCAACGATTTGAAAGACATCTCCAACTACATCTTCACCTGCGTTTTGACGAAACAATAAACTGGCTGTTTCGGGTCAAAAACTAAGAAATTTCTGTTAAGAGATACCGCTTTTTTTAGGCGATATCTCTTTTTTCTTCAGAATAATTATAATCAATACGCTTATTTAGAAATAAAAACAGATGTGGAAAAATCCAATAAATAGTCTGGCGGTCTTATTCAGCCAGCAGACTACTCCTAGATTAGTTATTTTAAACCATACTTAATCATACAGAAATATTCAAAAACACCTTTAAAACCTTATTATTCAAATGTTTTAAAAAAATGTGCAAAATTGGGTATTTGAAAACCTCTTTACAACGACGTTATATAAGGCTACTATTTTAGATAGATCTCATAGAAAACGGTTGCACAAAACTTTTGAACAGTATGGAGGAAAATGACAATGGATGTAGCAAAACTTGGTCAGAGACAATTATTTGGAATGAAGAAAGATACGCTTCTAAAGAGAATTACTCGGTTTTTCCAACAGACGCAGCAAGCGGCAGAAGTTGTCGAATACCTTGTAGCGATCCTGTTTCGTCACTCGATCTGCGTTGGCGACTTTTCACTTCAGCCGCTGAACGAGTTGATCCAGCAAATTTTCTTGAACACGCCCCCAAATGATACGTTGCGCCGACATTGCCTCTACTTCCAGCATTTCTTTTCGGCAGAAGAATGGCAGACGGTTACCCAACGCCTATTCGCCAACGAAGAAGAGTACCAGCATTTCACCAAGGAAACACGCTTCTATAAGAAACTATTAGAGAAAAAGGACCTTGAAACCTCCCACGAATCCGAATTCCAATTCGATCTCGTATCGATTTTTAAAGATGCCAACGGAAAACGCCACACATGGACACTCCGTAATACAAAACAAGTCCATTCCGAGGAAGAAACTGCCGAAATATTAGGAATCTTGACGACTTTAACGATTTTTCAAGCCTCAGGTGTCCGCCGTTTTGCGGAATACGTCAAATTCAAAAGTAAAAAAGGCTGCATCGATGCAGAGCACGAAGCCCTTCAAGCAGAACCAGAAGAACTTGTTCAGCAAGCCGTTGAAGACACTTCTCGGAAAGAAAAAAAGCAGCCAGAACGAATTACGCCCGCTGCCAACACATCAATCAGCAATGCTCCCGAAAAAAATCAAGCACCTTCGTCAGCAAACCAGACCCATTCACACACACGGACCCAACAAGAAACCAAGGCAAAGGCAGACACGACAGCCCCAATTCCGGGAAACGTACCGACAGCCGAACCAGAGAACCAAGCTGCGCCCTCTCCAACAGCCAAAACAAAAAAATCGGCCGCACCTCCTGAAAACACGGACGACACCGATCTACGCTACGGCAAAAGCAAAGAACAGATCCAACAAGAACGAGACGAAAGAGCTTGGCGAAACAAACTCAACAAAATCCTGAAAAGGAGGAAGTGACCCCGCTCTCGCAGTGAAGGAGGGGGTGATTGAATGTGCTCTTTGGGTTGAGGAAAGATGATTAGCGATACTATTTTATTTGGCGATCAATTATTTATCCATCACAGTAACCTCTGAGGTATCCATAAATTTTGAAGAGACAACTTTATAGGTAACCGGATATCCGTTAGAGCGATCCTCTTCTTCTAATTCGCCAGCACTATTTATCCGAAACATTGCTAACGTATCTATTTGCTGCTCACTGTGATTCACCCGAACAAAAGCATAACCATCTTGGTTTTCTACAGTTAACTTGTACGGAAAAGAGTTTCTTCCCATACTAAATTGTTTATCTAAAACAGCACTAACCCATTCCTTGAATTGTTCAGATGTTAAATTTTTAGTGTCTATGTTGGTATTTGCATAAGAAGAATTTTCCTCGGGACCGAAAGACCAAGTAATCGTATGACCATTCATATCTGTTTCCCAAGAATCAAACGAAATAAGCCCATTTTTTATGGAGTACGGAATATTTCGATGTTGAATGATCAGCAGATTATTCGTTAACGTATACGAAGTATCATAATCTGGTCGATAAGTACCAGCCAGTTCAACATGTACTGTAGAAGCGTTAGTAAAACTGAAATTTACCGCCCCATCATGTATTAAATTTTGTGGTGCTTTATTTTCCTCCATGGCCTGATTCGCATCTTCACCATCATATAGTGAGGGCACCATGAAAAATCTCTTCCCTATTAATTGTTGCTGTGCCGTACTTATCGTGTTTGAAGTGCTATCAGATGAATCTTTCACTTCATTATTCTGCTTTCTCAAACTACTATCACTAGTTTTACTATCCGAAGTTGAACTACTAGCATTTTTTATATAACTGCTGCTCTGTTTTGCAGAAGATTTTTCTGCACTATCCGTATTCGCTTTTTGACATGCCCCCAGTAAAATCACACTCGCAAATAAGCAACCAACCATCACTTTTTTCTTCATTTCATACTCCTTCAATTCTTTTTTCATAATTAATTGTATACCAAATTATCCCTTATCATCACTACCAATTATCATGTCCGTTTTATTGATCGAGAACAAAAGATGTTTTTAAAGAATTTATTCACGCAAAAAAGAAGTCCCGCTGAATGAAAGACGAGACTTCTAAAAACGGATTTACTCAATCAAATTACTTATCAAAAATTTATAGATATTCGATTCTACAGATTGTACAAGATCAAATTCCATTTCTACAACATTTTTCTTTTTATTATCGCTCGTTGTTTTTTGAACTTGCTGGATCGTTTCGTGTTTTGGTATCACTTCACCCAAATAATAAAAATCAGTCTCGGTATCATTTTTGTTATACCGCCTTTTAACAAATAAATGAACGGTCCAATCCTCATTATTCTTTAAAACTTTGACCTCTTTAGATTCGATTGTTCGAGGAGCTTTGGTAAACCAGCGGAACCTTTTCTCATCAAGAAACTCATCTTCATAAGAAATCAATGACCCTTTAAAATCCTTCCCCTTATCTAACGTAACAAAGATTGCAAAATGATGATTACTATAAGTATATCCACCAATCCCTTGTTCATTTTGTTCAAAACTCATGTTAAGAGCGCGAAGAACATCTTTTCGTCGATATTTTTTGTACAAGTCTAACTTGAACGAAAAATTATAATCTTTCGATTTTTCAAGTCCAGTATCTATTATGTCTTGGAACAGTTGCACAAAATATTCATCAGTTTTAATTCGAGAGAATAATTCTGTCGAAATTAGCTCATCATCCTCATTAATAGTAAACAATTGAATTTTTGAATACTCTCGCCATAAATTCTTCTCATAAAAGGATAGGTCTAATACCTTAAAGGTTGATTCAACGATATCTTGATCTGACAACAATCCCTTCGCTTCAAATAATTCCGTCATTTCTTGGTTAGTGATTACTTTTCTCTCTTCATTCAAAAATAGATTCAAGATTTCTAACTCATGCGGTCGAATCCCAATTAACAATTCTCGAGTCATAAATTTTAAAAGATGGTTCTCTTCATCACTAATTTTTGCTTTATTCTCTTTTATCTTCGCTAAAAAATTGTAATAAGTTCGTTCCTTACTTGCGAGCAATAGCGGGTCCATACTATCGAAACGTTGAAAATCCATAAGCATCGGAACCCGATTTAAACGATTTTTTAATTCATAGAAACTCTTTTTCATCTCGGTCAAATTATTTAATTTAGCCTCATCAATTGATTTAAAAATCCTCTCTTTCGCAATCTTTTCAAAATTGATTGTCGATAATCCCTCAATATAATTCGTGTCAAAGGTATCCCTTCGTAGATTGTTCTTGTTCTGACTATTATCCTCAGAGAAAGCCATAGGTATCATATAGTTGTTTTTATAATTTCCGATAAAATCAATGATTGTAACAAATTTTTTTGATGGATCTTTACGCAAACCACGGCCAAGTTGTTGAATAAAGATAATATTTGATTGTGTATTTCTCAGCATGATCACTTGATTAATTTTTGGAATATCGATTCCTTCATTAAAAATATCCACGGTAAAAATGTAATTTATCAACCCATTCTCTAGTTTTTCTACTTCCTTTTCACGTGTTTCTATTGAGTGCTCTCCAGATAAGTAACTACTTGGAATACCTTTTTCATTAAAAAGAGTAGCTAATTTTCGTGCCTCTTCTTTACGACTACAAAAAACTAACCCTTTTGCCTTATTCCCATAACAGCCATAATAGTCAATTTTTTCGATTAAAAATTCCACACGTTCATCATCTATTAGGTGTTTTAAATCCACGGTTTCATCAATAATATTCCCATTCTTTTCAAAGTCAGTGACTCCAAAATAATGAAACGGACATAACAAATCCTCTTTTAGTGCCTCTTGCAATCGAATTTCATAAGCAATATTGTAATCGAACAACTCAAAAATATTGAACCCATCTGTTCTTTCTGGTGTAGCGGTCATCCCCAATAAAAACTTCGGTTTAAAGAAATCAATCGTTTGTGTGTAAGATTTCGCTCCAGCTTTGTGAACTTCATCGATTAAAATATAATCAAATGCTTCTGCGCCTAATTGCTGTTGAAATTTTTCTTTAGAGATCGTTTGGATCGTAGCAAACAAATATCTCGCATCAACTTCTTTTGAATTTCCCGAAAGAATACCATAATCGGTATCATCACCACCGATAATTTTTTTGAATGTCTCCATCGCTTTATTTAAAATTTGTTCTCGATGCACAACAAACAACATCTTCTTCGGTCTAAAGGTTTCAACATCAAAAGCTGCCAAATAGGTCTTACCCGTCCCGGTTGCGGATATGATCAGTCCTTTTTGTTCCCTTCGGTTGCGTAGATCAGCCAATTCCTTTAACGCTGCTTTTTGCATCGCATTAGGTACAATATAGTCAGGAGTTTCATCAAACGTCTTCGTTAAATTTAGTGTTTGTGGTGTAACTAGTGCATGATAGTTGATTTTGAAACTGGAAATCCATTTTTCAGTCAATGGTTCTGCATTTTCCCATTCTTCTTCCAAATGTTCTTTTATTTCAGAAATCAATTCTCCATGGTCCAAAGAAGTGAGTTTAACATTCCACTCATAGTTGATTTTTAATGCACTCATCGTTAAGTTTGAACTTCCAATAATGAAGGACTGATGATCCTTATGATTAAAAAGGTATCCTTTAGAATGAAAACCTTCTTTATCTGAAATACGCACTTCGACATTTGGGATTTTCAACAGAGATGTAAAAACATCTGGATTATTAAATCCTAAATAAGTGGAGGTCAATATTCGTCCTTTAATTCCTCGCAAGTGCAAGTCCATTAACTGAGTCTTGATAGAATCTAACCCGCTCTGAGTAATGAACGCTACAGAGAGGGTAAAATCTACACACCCAGTAAACTCTTCTTGTAATGTGGGTAAAAAAAAGCTTTTCTTCTCCGGACGATTGACTATAAATGCAGGACTTAACGGAGTTGAATCGATATTTTTGTCAAAAAAAGCTCGATTTACCGCTTGCTTTAAATATCCAATATTAGTCATCACAAATACCCTGTTGAATTAATTTTTGTACCGCAGGGATATCTGCCGGTGCCCAATCTAGTTGGTTTAATTCATCTATTGAAAGCCATTTTGATTGTATGTGCTCTGTCAAAACAGGAACCCCTGTTTCTAAATGACAGATGTACGTTTTTAAAGTAACAACTCCAAAATCATACTCATATGTCGTTGATTCAAATTGGCAATCAACTATCTCAACCTGAATTCGTAGTTCTTCCATCAATTCTCTTCTCAAAGCCTCTACTGGTGATTCACTTGTTTCGATCTTACCACCAGGAAATTCCCACAATCTTGCTAAAGTACGTCCTTCTCCTCTTTGACAGCAAAGAATTTTCCATCGCGAATAATAATAGCTCCTACTACAAAAATCTCTTTTTTCATCCCATTAAACCCTCTTATATTAGCATTATGTTTGATCCCAGGATCTCATAAAATAATGCGATATGCAAATTGCATTATTTTGAATAGCTCGATAAACATTGTCTTCCTCTTTTACTCGATCGGCCTCGATCGTTCAGCAAAAAAATACGGAAAGACTTTCTTTTCGAAGAAATTCAAAAAAAGTGCAACTCAGCTCCTCCAAAGTGCAACAAAGAAAGAATCGGTGGAAAACCATTTTCCAGTCGCCTATGATGACTTTAAAGATAAAAAGAGTCGTCATGGAGGAGAAAATTATGAAAAAATCAATCAAAAAGAAAATCATCATCGGTGCAAGTATTTTATTAGGAATTATCTTAATCGCTGGAATTGGGGCCAGTTATTATTTTGGAAAGATGGTAACAGAAGGCTTGTTTCACCAAAACGATGGAAACGATACAAAGAAGAATAGCTTGTTACAGTTGAAGGAATGGGGCTATGATTTAGAGAAATTTAATGCAAAATACTCAGGAGAGACTTTTGACTTGAAGGCTGAAGATGGGAACACGTTTCCGGTAACTTCTTTCAGCACAGATGGCGATAAAGCGAAAGATACCGCGATTTTGATTCATGGTGCAGGCGGCGATAACGTTTTTCTTTCTCCCTTAGCAGAGATTTATTTGGAAAAGGGCTGGAACGTGTTGACCTTTGATATGCGCGGACATGGTGACAACGAAGATCCTTTGGTCACTTTTGGCTACTTAGAGCGCTTGGATGTAAGTGCGATCGTGGATTATGCAGAAAAAGTAACTTCGGATAAGCAAATTGTCATTCACGGGCAGTCAATGGGCGGCGCGACTGCTGGGATGTATGCAGCGACTGAACACGCGGCTAAGCATGTGGATGCCGTGATTATGGATTCACCAGTTTATAGTATGGAGGAAATGTTTGCCGGAGTTTGGCAAGGCATGGAGGATACTGAAGGCATTCCTTTCCCTTATGTTGTTGCTTGTGGGAACTTCTATATGAAGCTAAACTACGGCTTTACTTTTAAAGATGGTGAAATCACCGAACAACAAAAATATAATGAAATCAAAACGCTCGTTATTAATAGTGAGAAAGACGACGTATGTCTTCCTGAAAAGGTGACGTCTTTATACGAGAATATTGCAGCAGAGGATAAGGAACTCGTTTCCATCAACACGGAGCATATTAAAGGCATACTTGACCAAAAAGAAGAGTACACAGCTGCCGTTATGCAATTTCTAGCAAAATAACTGATTGAATTGGAGCTGAACTATGCGGATCAAATTATTTCAAGAGGATGCTCTTGAAGAAGACCGAACAGAAATTTACTATCGTGAAATGACCGAGCAAATTGAGAAAGTCCGTCAAATGCTGGAGGGTTCCGTCCCCCAGCTTTTTGGATTAGAGGATGGTGAACAGGTACTTCTGTCGTTGGAAGAAATCTTTTATATCGATACTGTCGATAAAAAGACCTTTGCTTACTTAAGAGAACACGTTTACCAAATCCAAGGAAGTTTAACATTTCTTGAATCAGCTTTGTCCAAACATGGTTTTTGCCGTATTAGTAAAGCCAATATCGTCAACATTCAGCAAATAAAAAAAGTGAAGTCCGAAGCCAATATGCGGCTGAAAGTGGTTTTGAATAACCATGAGGAGCTAGTCATCAGCCGTTATTATCGCAAGATCTTTCAAAACTACTTAAAGAAAGTACGAGGTATTTTACATGACTAAAAATCGTTTAAAAGAAATGCTGACGGTGATTTGCGTAAGCTATACGATTATTTCCTTAGGAACGACCCTTTATGATCGTTTGTTTTACGACGGCCGTGACGATTTCTCCAGTCTGCTGTTCAAATTTATCTGTACCGCCATTGCAGTGAGCATCTTATACACGCATCCGCTGCTGGAACGATTGTCACCTTTGGCGATGATTGTGCTGCAATATATTGGCGCAATGCTGCTGGTATTTTTGACCATTTGGATTAGCAGCTTCTTTGAAAAATTACACGAGAACAGCTACTTCGGTGCTTTCTCTTCCTTTACGGTTATTTACATCATTGGTGCGATCGCCTATTATGTCGGCCTGCATATTGATGTTCGTAAACAGAATCGATTACTAGAGGAAATTCAGACAAGTCAGAATAAGCTGTTTTAATAGCGGGGAACTGCCTAAAGATCAGAGCTTATTCTAACAAACCACCACTGTTTGTACTTGAAATATTAAAAAACGTTTTTTCAAAATATGTTATACACTTAGATTATTCTTAGAAACGGGGGATATAATATTGGCTTTAGGTTTTCTTTTTCTTATTTTTGTTCTATTAGTAGCTCTAACCGAATTATACTTCTTTGTGCGGCGTTTCCTCTTCAAAAAAACCTATAGGAAACTCATTAACCCTGAAGAAAAAATGCCTTTAGAGAAATTTTTAAAAAATATATTTTGTTTGGCGAACATAAATAGGCAAGTTTTGAAACCGATATACCTGTTCTCAGCAATTATCGGCTTTTTTCTTTTCGGAAGTGTACTTAGTGATTTTTTTAATTTGCTTTTCTCGGGATCCTTTGAAAAAATTATTGAAGTAACCAAAGAATTACTATTTTCTTTTTCTTTAGATAAACTGTTCAAATTAAAACATCTCAGGTATGATAGTATGTTTCGGTTGATTCTATCTGTCGTGTTCACCTTTCCTTTAGTCTATTTGTTGTTCAAGATGTTCTCACAAAGAAATAAAGATCATGATATTGGATTAAGGGGTATTACTGATGGTCGTGAGCTAACTAAAGATGATTTTAACAAGATCACTGAATGGACCGATAATTTAATAGATAAACACCACTCTGAAAAAATAAAGATAATAAAACTTTTAAAACTTGCTTTCAAGATCTTGATCCTCCCATTTACTGCAGTAATTTTTAAAGAGATGACTTACGAGATTGCATTAAATTCTATTCTGCTCATTATTTCAGCACTTATTAGCTTTTCAATAGCAATCTATCAAGATTTTGATACTTTTGATGCGATTAAATATATTGGAACTAAAAATTATTTTAAATATGGGTATGCAAAACAGTTAGTTTTAAAAATGAGGACTTTCATTGAACCAGAGAAGAAATAGAAAAGTTGCGTAGTGACTATTCAATCCTACTTCTATTTTAAAGAAAACTATTCCTGAGGAAGATATTCTCGATATCTCTTTTTATCTAACAAAACCTCAGAAACATAAGTCAACTTCATTAAACGAATTTCCTCTAACTCATCGCCAAATCTAACATTATTCTAATTCTGCTTTGTCTTTCAAATACTTTGAGTGAAAATTAGAACCCTGTGCGCCGCCATGGAAATGTATTAATTTCTCAAAAAGCAAACTTCATCTTGTTCAAGCATTAAATAAGTTTGGTAATGTTAAAAGCACAAAAGTTAATAATTCTACTAATTTAAGCCTTCCTTACACATTTAAAAATCTATTATTGGAATAGAAAAAAGTCGCCTTCCAAAAATTTGGAAAGCGGCTTTTGATTGTCTGTATAAGCGAATTAACGTTTTGAGAACAGACAGCCATAATTTTTAAGAATCTCAATCTATAGAAATCCCTTTATATCAAGATTCAGTGATATTTATCCTACATCAAAACTTATAAAAAAGGATCCCTATAGACAGCAGTTGAACCAATTTGAACCGTTACAGATGCTAGTTGAAGTCCTCTTTGAAATTTTTGAATAGCAGAAAAATTTACATCTTTTTAACAAGATTAAATTCTTCTTTACGTTCCCTTTTCTCTTTTGCAGAATTTATATATTTTTCATAATCATTCTTAAAAGTATCAAAGTGTATCAATGAAACATAAGAATCTTTATCATCATATAAATTATCGCATTTGTTCTCTTTGAACTCATCTTTAACATTGACCATATTTTTTCTAACCAAATTATCAAAGCTTAACAGGCTCCTACATTTACTGGTTTCATTACATTTACTGCAAGTATGAGTACTTTCCTCAATAACTAGTGGCTTGCTGTCATCAGTATATAAAGCAATAACACCATTAGTTCTATTATTAACTCTATCTTCTAATGAATACCTTAGCTCATCATACAGCCAATCATCGTATTTTCCCAACCAATCCTTTCTATAATTAACGGCTTCTGGGGTCAAAATGACTATAGTAACAGAAGTATTTTTCAATTTATCATATAAATAATCTTGAATAGTATCCTCACTCATTTCACTTCTATCTACATCCTCTGATCTATTAATAACCTCAGTTGA
>Ga0153985_1000434_pt1 | contig 11213 bp, 4 predicted proteins | sample TSGA069MetaG_FD_104715 | JGI IMG/M metagenome (GOLD analysis project Ga0153985, IMG submission 104715) | Attine ant fungus gardens microbial communities from Georgia, USA - TSGA069 MetaG | ecosystem: Host-associated > Fungi > Mycelium > Unclassified | place: USA: Georgia, Alexander Wildlife...
CAGTTCTTTTCTTCTTAGGTTTCTATTTGATATGTTTTGGTTATTCTTTGGACATTCACCTTCAGTAAGCTCTCTATTATTTGATTTATCTCCCCAGTGCCTACTTGTTTAGTGCACAATTGTAAAGCAGCTTGGAGATTTCACCTCTCTGACCTCGCTTTCACTTTTGTTTTGTGATTAAACCTTTTGATCTTGAAACAAGGGTGACAACAAATGGAAATCTAATAATCCCCGAGATGTTTCACAGTTGTGTACTAAACAAGTAGGCACTGGGAAGGTAATCAAATAACAAAGGAGAGCTCGGTAATAGGGAAAAGGGTAGGGTACAATCCAAAAGAAACCTCAGAAATAATAATAAAATGTTTAAGAGTCCACTCGAGGTAGATCTCACCGTAATAGGATCCCTAAGACGTGTGTTCATCTCATGCTGTGACACTACTGCCCTTACCTAGTCTAGTAGCCTGGCTCGCTGTCGATACAGCAGAACTACCTAGAACTCCCATAACGTCATGTGGGCTCTTCTTCAGCTGACCGTACAACTGGAAGCCAACTCCAATGACACGTAGCGAGCTGTTAACTCCTAGCATAAGCGAATGCCCAAGTCCGTTGGGGCTCGAGTTCCCGTCGAGGGAGAGTTTGGGGGGTTTTTAGAAAGTAAGGCAGAACACTCGGAGAGACTAGAAACTCAGTCACTCAACAATAGCCATTAAGCTCTAGAACAACAGAGAGGGATGGTGATGGGGGTATGATGCTTGATTCCCCTCCTGTGCCCTAGATTATTTTATTATGATTACAAAGCAAAAAGACAACAAAGAAAGTGAGACAAAGAAAACCTCCGAATTCCCAATTCTAGCAAGGCCGTAATGATGGTACGGCACCCCTCCTGGACACCGACTAACTGCTCCCTGACATTCTAATCCTACTCTGGGAACCCTTCCTCACACAATGGTCAGCCCTTGGACACCTCGACGGACCGTAGACAGAGACAGCAGTCTTGAGCTGTCTTGTTCTCGCGCACGTTCCCTTTGTCTAATCTCCCTACTACTTCTCTCCTCAGCTTCCCAGTTCTTCCTCTTACCTCTCCTATGTATTCCCACTCTTCTACCCTCCGGTTTTCTCCTACCACCGTTACGAGGCGACTTCACGATGGTACAACTCTCTTGATCTCGCTATAATTAGCCATTAGTGATGATGGCCTGAATCTGATTGCAACTCTTCTTTAAATAGAGCTGTCGGTAGCTACGGTATGACGTCATTTGGATCACGTAGTCTGTTCTAAGTTTGCTTCCGTCCTCGAGAGCACTTCTAGAAGGGAAATCTGTTAGGAATCCGATATGGGGCACCTGGGCAAGTGTCTATGAGGCGTATGTAGTGGTGGTCACAGCTGCTACTCTGCTACTCGAGCTAGATGCTCAAGTCCACGACTAGGCATCTAAAGGAACATCTCTGGGAGGACTGAGCTTGTCTCTCGAGCTGGTTATTCATGTCATTAAGGTGCAGAATGTCACTTAATTTGCCTAAACTTTTGTATGGCATAACAGCGCTGCTTTCTTTTCCTTTTCCTTTTGATATCCACACCATCTCTGTCTATTCTTGATCATCCCCTGCCTTCTATTTTTCTCCACATGACACCCCTTCTCTCCATACCTTTCGTATTGCACATATGTCGCTATCACTTCTTTCATGTACCATTCTAACTCCAGTAGGCATGCCTCTTCTAGTACTCCTTTGCTGCAATACTCCTCTGCTCTCTTTGTTAACTCTGCCACTGAACTCCTCCTTTACTCTTCTTGCTGCGCTTCTTATGGCTCAGCCACGTGCACTGCCTCTCTCTCCTCCGCTCTCCTCAACCTCCTCTCCTTTTCCTATACTTTTTCCTTTACAGGGTATACCAGCTTCTCCTCTTGCTGCACCTTTTGTGGCCTTGCCACATACGCCGCCTTTTCCTTCCTTATCTATAATGGGTACTCCTTGTATTTGTGCCCCTTCTTCCCATACTTAAAACACTCAACCTCTACTACCTCTACTCTCCTTATCATCCTTTTTTCTACTCCACATTGCATTACTCTACTCTTCAATACTTCAAACTTATTTTGGGATATTGTTATCCCTTTCTTTGTCTCTTTCTGCTTTCTGCAATTTTGGGCCAAGTACTTGAACCCTTTGCAACCAAAACACAACTTTCCTCTCCTTCCCTCAAGTTCTTTTCTCAGTTTGGTGAGGGAGTGTTTTTCTTTGAGCAAGTTGCTCATGATAGAGTTATATTGCTCCAAAGACATGGTGGTATGTCTCTAGAAGAGGTTACGAATTTAATGGCGATTCTTGCTATATAAACTACATCTACTAGAGCGCAAGATCTTTACCCAGCCAGATGCCTACTATTAGAATAGCTAACTCCTGAGCTGGAATAAAGCCAATTGCTCCTTTATCAGTGTTTGACAAGGAGAACTCAATAGAGTTCTTGTTAAATTTGCTACACTATATATACAATTACTATCATGGCTATGTACCTTGTCTCCTGCAGTCCTCATGTCCATCAGGTGACTTCTTTGTCATATGCTGTGACTGTGACTTGTGACTTCATTGTGACATGACCATTCTGTGACTGCTGTCACACCTTTTGTGACTCTGTGACTATTCATGTGATCTTTCCCATGCTCCACCTTAGTAATAATCTAAAAGAAAAGAAAAGAAAAAGAAATATAAATAATGACTTAGCTGTTTTACCAAGTTATGACACCTACTGTCCTACTAACTACTGCCCTAATAGTATGGTTAGACTATCACCCAATGGATGGGATCTCTAATCTAGATGGCCTTCTAGAAGTAACTGTCACTCCTCTGTGTGTACCACTCACAATGGAGCATAGTACAAGGTTTATACTATAAAGCAATACAAGTAAACTACTAAACACTACTTGATTGTAAGGTCAGGTCTTAGTAGTAATACCCAAGCTTGGTACTACACTTCTACCCACTGTCCCTAACTGACAGTGAAGTCCCCTTAAGCCAAGGGCCTGGCTATATATATAGGTGGTTACTGATCGTGATGATCAGTGACCGAGGGTTGATTTATGATAAGATAAAAGATTGAGCAAGGTCCAAGGTGGACGATGCTTGGATGTGAATTGAGTTCTAGTGTAAAAAAGCTAAACTCCAAGCTAGAATAAAGCCAACTGCTCTTTGTTCAGCGATTGACAAAGAGAACTCAATAGAGTTCTTGTTAGATTTTCTATACTACTTATATAACTACTACATGGTCTGTGCACTATCTTCCCATGCCTATCATGTGACATTATGTGATGTGACACTGTGACTTCTTGTCATGTGACTGTGACACTTGTGATGTGACACTTTCCTGCACTCTCTTCTGTGTAGTAAGTCCAAGATAAAAGAAAAAGAAAAGAAAAGGAAAGAAATATAGATAATGACTTAGTCATTTTACTAAGTCATGACAATATACTGGTAGGACAATATTATGTAAATACTAATGAATTTTGAAATGGGTAAGAGAATTACAGGTGAGTAGTAAGGGTACAAGTATGACAAAATAGCTAAGTTATTCTTTATATTTCTTCTTTTTTTTTTTTTTTGGAGTTACTATACAAGAAAGGAGTACTGGAAAGTGTTATGTCACAAGTGTCACACATCACATCACATGATGAGTATAGGAAAATAGTACATAGACTATGTAGTAGTTATATAAGTAATATATAAGAAATAGAAAAGAACTCTATTGAGTTCTCCTTGTCAACTCAGACTTAGAGTATTAAGACTCTAGACCTTAGTTGAATATATGTTTCAACATAAAGTCTATATCTAACACTTGATATCTTCACACTCCTCATCAGAGGATTTTATTAAGGTTTTTAGTAAAGTTATATCAGAGAAGAGATGTCAATGAGACTTTGAGTAGCACTCTTGAAGTTGTCCTAAGACAAGTAAAAGTACCGATGATAGGGATCAAAGGAAATTGATCACAAAACAAGAGTGATAACAAATGAAAGTAAAAAAGGACCTCCGATGTTATGCTGTAAGTGAATTTTCCACAGAAGATAATATTTAATATGCTGTATAACAACAGATTCTTAATTAGAATTTACTCTAGAACCCTTTCTATAATCCTCAGAACATAATACTATATGATAAAGACACTGAGCTGGTGATAATCGACCTAGAGCTTGTGCCAATACCTCAAGAGGCAATTAGGATGAACTGGTATTAGGTTACTAAGAAAGTCACTAAGAGACTACGCTCTAGATCCACCTTTAGATAGACTAACTCAGAAGGATAGCAAACTTGTACTCTGAAACCAGTACTACTCAGATAATGAACTTAGACTGATAGACTTTGTGCTTGTAAATAAGCATTGATGGCATCAGATCAATTATATTTAGATAAATGACCTCTAGGATATGACTTAGAGATACTAGACATTTATGGGGACTTGTTAACTGTTTAACAGGTAATCAACAAAGTCCAAATTACAAAGCAGCATCAAGAGCATGATAGGGGAAGATGGAAAAATATTCTAGAAGGAAGCAATGATGAAGACACGTCATCTTTGATAGGAAGAACTTGGTAAGGGAATACATCATCATAAAGAAAGGAGAGGGCCATGTTATCAGTGGAATTTTGGGAGATCTTAGAACAGAAAAGAGTCAATGGAATCCTAAAAGTAGTAATAGTTTCCTTTTTATATTTTATTTCTTGAGTTTCAGGGCTTTGTAATAACATTAATATAGTATCTGGAGTGCGGTTGGATAGAAGAAAAACCTCTTGACTCCTACCTCCATCTATACTGTCTCTGGAATCGTGAATGTAGATCTATTGAGAGTAAGAAGACTAGGATCAGGGGATGTCTTGAGAAGAACACTGAATATATCCAAAACTTAATCTAGAGAGGAATAGCAGATGCAACTCAGACAAGCTTTGAAGAGGATAGCAGGCTAGGAAAGCTTGGCTAGGTGCATACTTGGATTGCATCACACCCTTAAGGTTCAGTGTTAGGGTGCAGACAAGAGGACAACTGAGTGTAGAGGATCCATGAGTGATCAACTAACTAACTGTATTTTCTAGTTGAGTCTAGTTACAGTATATAAAGGTTGACACCTTAAAGAGGCTATGCGATGATGATTTAGAGAGATCTTACATTTATTTTACAACAACCAACATATAATTTATTGGAGCTGCATATAATTCTACTTTTCTAATTATTTATAAACCTTCATTTTTGATTATCTCCCCTCAGACCTTTAGCATGCAATTAGGAGCTGGCACATCATTATTTTATTTGTCCCAGTATGCAATTCCCTTCTGCACCCTTTTACCGAGATGTCTCACAACTGTGCACTAAACAAGTAAGCACTGGGGAGATGATCAAATCACAAAGGGAACTTAAAAAGAGGAGGAATACTTGAATAACTGAAAGAAATTGATAATAAAGTTTTTATAAATCCACTCGAGGTAGATCTTACCATAATAGGATCTCTAAGATGTGCATTCATCTTGTGTTATGATACTATTGTCCCTACTTAGTCTAGTAGTCTAGCTCGCTGTCGATACAGCAGAATTACCTAGAACTCCTATGCTATCATGTGGGCTCTTCTTTAGCTGACTGTATAACTAGAAGCTGACTCCAAAAACATGTAGCAAGTGATTAACTCCTAGCATAAGTAAATACCCAAGTCTGTTGGGGCTCAAATTCCTGTCAAGGAAGAGATTTGATGGTTTTTAGAAAGTAGAGAAGAACACTTAGAAAAAACAAAGACTCAATTCACTCAAATAGCTATTAAGCTCTAGAGCAACAGAAATGGGAGTATGATGTTTGAGTTCCCTTCTGTGCCCTAGAGTATTTTATTAGGATTATAAAGCAATGAGACAACAAAGAAAGTAAGACAAAGAAAACCTCCAAATCTCCAAATATAGCAAGGCTGAAATGATGAGATGGCACTCCTCCTGAACACTAGGTGACTGCTCCCCACTCTTCTAGTCCTACTCCAGGAATCCTCCCTTGCATAATAGGCAGGTCTTAAGCCTCTTGCTAGGCTGTAGAAAGAGACAGCGATCTTGAGTTGTCTTGCCGTTGAGCCTATTATCTTTGTCTGATCTCCCTTCTGCCTCTTTTTTCAACTTCCCTATTCCTCTCTCTACCTCCTCTATGTCTTCTCATTTCTCCAGAACCCAGTTTCCTTTCCTTGCTATTGTGATGCAACTCTCCATCAACTCAACCCTCTTGATCTTGGTATAATTAGCTATCAGTAATAATAGCTCAGATCTGATTATAACTCTTCTGAAAATAGCCCTGCCAGCTACTGAGGTATGATGTCACCCTGGTAGCACTAGGTCTTTGAAGTTCATCTCTGTTCTTGAGAGCACTTCTAGAAGAGAAACCCATGAGAAATCTAATATAGGGCACCTGGGCAAGCGTTTATGAGATATATGTAGCAGTGGTCATAGCCACTACCCTGCTGCTCAAGCGAGATGCTCAAGTCTATGACTGGGTGTCTAGGGAACATCTCTAGGGGACTGAACTCTTCTCTCGAGCCAGTTGTTCTTGTTATTAGGGTCACTTATTTTGCCTAAACAGTTGTACAGCATGACATCAATCCCTCAAAGTAATAAGAATACTGGGAGGAATACAGAAAGAGAGAACTTGCTGTTTCCTTCTCTTTCTGGTTTGTATTTATCCTAACTAGTATCAGTGAGCCAACTCCTGAGCCAGAATAAAGCCAACTGCTCTTTATCAGCATTTAACAAAGAGAACTTGATAGAGTTCCTGTTAGATTCTGTATACTATTTATACATAAAGAGTAATCCTAACCCTTCCCTTTTGTTCTGCACTTCCCTATGAGTCACTTTCCTCTCACACATCCATCGATAAGAAAAATAATAATCAGAAAATAAAAGAAAAGAAAAAGAAAAAGAAAATAAATATAAATATTGACTTAGCTGTTTTGCCAAGTCATGACAACTAGGTATTGTGACTATGTTACAATGTGGTAACACTTTTTGTAACTAAAGGTAACTAGTTAAGTAACAGTCCAGTGACAAAAGCTAAGATAACAAGTTGAGTCAGTGTTTAATAATGGGTTAGTCCAATGTTGTCCCATTTAGCACAAGTCTAAAAATAGAAAGAGAAATAGTCTGAGATTTCTCTGAAGAGTCCTATTTGTATCATGAGTCCATTATCTCTTTAGAGTCCTTAGACATCCAGCACATTACTGCATTGTGATGTCCTTATCTAGCATTGCCAATATCTCATCTACTAGCCACTCATTATCAGACCATGGCTGATAATAACTGTAGTCCCACTCAATGTTTATAACATAGAGGGTGATTAAGTTGTCTCAGGCTAAGTTGCTACATTGCTACTCTTTTGTTGGATAAAGGAAGAACATCTCACTCACACTTTAAAATTCCTCTTTCTATCCATAAAGACTCTGTGATTAGACTCAAATGCAATAGTTATATATTCCCAGTTCTTCAACAAACTAGGGTTATTATCTGGGATGAAGTTCCTATGCAGTACAAGTATGATATTAATGCTGTTAATCAATGTCTTAGAGACTTGCTTGAAATAAGTGATCACTTGTACTTGATAGCTCTTGAATTGACATATTATCTAGAATGATCATCTATTTGGTGGAATCACAATGGTATTTGAAGGGGATCTTCATCAGACTTTGCCTATGGTACCTAAAGGAACATGTTAACAAGTAGTAGTAGTATCTCTTTGCAGAGGAAACTTATGGAGACATATCAAGTTCTTGTATCTTAGACAGAATATGCACTTGGGTCACTCTGAAGCTGATAATCAACATGCTCAGTGGTTACTAGAGATTGGTACTGGGTCAACTATGGACAACAATAAAATAATTAAAGTATCTTAGCCCATAGTTTGCACTAATCTCAATACTCTTATCAATAGGATCTATTCAGGAATTGGTAACCCAAGACCTCAAGATGACTAGTACTTCTTGTCATAACTTGGTAAAACATCTAAGCCATTTCTATTTTCCTTTTCTTTTTCTTTTTCTTTTTCTTTTAGTTTCTTTATTCTGGACTTACTATTACAAAGATGGAGTATAGGAAGATATCATGTGACTTAGTCACAATGTCACACATTCATTGGTCACATCACAAGTCATGTCATGGGTCACAGTCACAACATGTGATGAGGTAAACACATAACAGGAATAATATGAGGACCATGGAAGGACACTGCATAGCCATTGTAGTAAAATGTATAAGTAGTATAGAAAATCAAATGAGAACTCTATCAAGTTCTCCTTGTCAACTCAAACTTGGAGTGGATTTAAGTCACCTTGGCTAAAGTCTTATACTTCTTGGATCATATTATTCTCTGTCCTAGAAATAATGAGGTGCATGATATTAATGAGGCCATTCTTCAATAGTTTATCCCAAATGTAGAGGTCTATATACTGAGAAGTGTAGACTCTGTATCTGAAGAAGATGGAATACACTATGCTTATCCTGTAGAGTTCCTTCAATAACTCAATACTAGTGGATTGCCTCCTGCTTTACTCTGTCTCAAGGTTAGCTGTCTAGTTATCTTATTAAGGAACTTGGATTCAGGAGAAGGACTTTGTAATGGGACAAGAATGGTAGTATTGAATATGAGGAGAAAAATGCTCTAGTGTAGGATTATCAGCAAGGACAGAAGATTTGAAGGCAAGGTGGTATTAATTCCAAGGATCAGGTTGTCATCCAATATAGAGACATTACCTGTGCTACTCAAGAGACTTTAATTTCCAGTTAGGCTGGTTTTTGCTATGACTATCAACAAGTCTCAAGGACAGTTAGTAGAGCATGTGGGGATTAATTTGCAAATATTAGTGTTCTTCTATGGACAACTTTATGTGGCCTTTTCAAGGTGTATATCACCTCTGAACATTTCAGTACTTTTTCTAGAGCAAAGCTAGGAGAGTAGAAGAACACTTGATATAGTATATAAAGAAATATTCAATAGCATTAGATTATAGATTGTATATGTATCTAGGGTGCTACTCAAAGTCACATTGTCATCTCTCCTCCAATATAACTTCACTGAAAACCTTAACCAGATCCTCTAACACAATGGACTTGAAATTGATTTTTCTTACAACTTAAGAGATAAAGAGATAAGTTAGAAAGAAGAACCTCATAGACTGTTATAGGAAAGGAGCATAGTAGACTAACTGTAACACTAACTTAATAATACAGTATTACAGAAAGTAGACTAACTTGAACCTCACAGACTGTTGGAGAAAGAGAGCATAACAATTAGACAAACAATACTATCTGCTATTCTACAGACTGTTGTAAGAAGTAAGCATAGCAGACTGACTTCAACACAACTCCAATAATACAGAATTAGTAGAGAGATCAAGCTAGGTCTCTGGCCTAGATAAAAATCTCATTTACTCAAATAAATTCTATAAATTAAAATAAATTGAGGAAAATTTGGAAGAAATTGGTAATTGACTTTCTCTTTTCTCTCCTTATTTAAAAAAAATTTTAATGGCATATTCAATTATTACAACTCTCCTCTTTTCATAAATGGATGTGTAGGAGGAACATAATATATACAAACAATGCCAGTATATATATGGGACACCAAATAATGATAGCAGTTAACACATAATTTGACTAAGTATTTTCTTTATATGGTCTTTCTTTTCACTCAAAAGCTCTATAAAATTTAGAATAAATTAAAATAAATTGGAATAAAATTGGAACATGCAGTGAGCAAAGCAAGTTGACTGGCAACACTTCAAACTACTGTTGGAGGAAGAGAGCAAAGTAACCTGACATATGATACTACAAACTACTAGTGTAAAAAGGGAACAAAGTAACCTGACCAACAACATTGCTTACTGTTATGTAGACTGTTGTAGAAAGAGAGCATAGAAGACTGACTTCAACACAAACTTAATAACACAGAATTAATAGAGGGTTCAAGATGGGCCAGAGGCCTAGATGAAAACCTTATAGAGGTTACCTACTGATTGCCTGATAGCTTGGCCAATTTTGATTGTGGGACATATTATATATTAATTGAAAGGTCTTTTCAAGGGCTTTTGGATGCTATTAAAATTATAGAAATCATTGAGAAATTAATAGAAATAGATCCAAATCAAGTTTGTGATATACTTCTTATTACCCTACTTGCTAGCACCTCAAATTTACTTTGTTGGGGTTGTTCCTTTTTCTCTTTTTCTCCTTCTTTTTTTATCTTGCAGTTACAGGCTAAGTGCCCAAACTTCTTACAATTCCAACACTCTCTTCCTTATCTTCTCTCTAATTGTACCCTTCATGAAGCAAGAGCTTGCTTTTCTTTGAGCATGTTACTTAGGAGTCTGTTGTATTGCTATAGAGACATTGTGCTATGTTCCTAATAATAATAGAGTTTTTCTAAGCTATGGTTTTACATTTTCTAGGGCACTTAGATCTTTATCTAGCTAAGTTATCTTACTGACTACTGCCCTAGTACTAGGGTTATACTATCACTTCATGGGAAAGATCCCTACTCTAAGTAGCCTCTTAAGTACTACTATTCTTCTGTGTATACAGGTGATAATGTACCCTTAGTACAAAGTTGATAAAGTAAAAAGTATAGGTAATCTACTAAAGCACTATCTGTTATGGAGTTGTATTGGGATCACAACTATTATCAGCCTTGGACTGATAACAAGGAGAATAGAAGAGATGTTAGTAATGAGGAATGAAACTGATAAAGAAAACATGACAGACAATTAGGTTGAAAATAGAAGGTCTTGTGGACTAATTACAGACATTGAACTATAGAAAAAATATTTTCCACAGACTGTTGTAGGAAGGGAGCATAGTGAACTGACTTGAACACAAACTTAATAACACAGAATTAATAGAGGGTTCAAGTTGGGCTGGAGGTCCAGAAAACAAGTTAGATTCACAAACCATGCTTAGTCAGCAGAGCTCTTTGTCTCTCTGCCACATCACCAACTTTGTCTTGACATCCTGTGTCCTAGTGTTAACCTCGCTTCTTGATGTTTATTAGCTTATATCCTTGGTAAGTAAGCAATCATTTGTTCCCATTGTAAGTGCTGCTTCAACCTCCTAATGGGTACATATGAAGTGTCCCTATTTGCTCTCACCACAAGCATCAAGAGCCGCATGTAAATCAGGTATGGAGGTATGTGGCCCTGGCCTGAAAAGAGCACATGAGTTAC
>Ga0153985_1000435_pt1 | contig 11191 bp, 12 predicted proteins | sample TSGA069MetaG_FD_104715 | JGI IMG/M metagenome (GOLD analysis project Ga0153985, IMG submission 104715) | Attine ant fungus gardens microbial communities from Georgia, USA - TSGA069 MetaG | ecosystem: Host-associated > Fungi > Mycelium > Unclassified | place: USA: Georgia, Alexander Wildlife...
CAAAAGTACTAAAGCATGATTCTATTATTACTTGGCTTAATATTAGTAGTAACAAAATAGGTGATAATGGAGCAAAGGAATTAGCAGAAATGCTAAAAACTAATTCTTCTATTACGGAGCTTAATCTTGAAAATAACAAAATAGGTGTTGATGGAGCAAAGGAATTAGCAGAAATGCTGAAAACTAATAAATCTTTAACTCACCTTCATATTGGTAGTAATAAAATAGGTGATAATGGAGCAAAGGAATTGGCAGAAGCACTAAAAGATAATTCTACCATTTTATCGCTTGATCTTGAGTTTAATGGAATAGGTGATAATGGAGCAAAAGAATTAGCTAAAATGCTAAAAGATAATTCTACTCTTTTAAATCTTAATCTTAAATATAATAAAATAAGCAATAGTAAAGAAAGCAAAATTGATAAATATTTACAAAAGAATAAAAATTTAGCAGAAAAAAAAGCAGAAACACTAAATATAGAAGGTGATGATTTATACAGTCAAAAAAAATACAATGAAGCTATAGAAAAATATAAAGCAGCAATGAAAATTAGTAACAAACCTTTATATAAAGAAAATAAAATAAATGCTGAAGAGGAATATGAAAAACAACAAAGTAAGCCAAACCATGATATTACCGTTAATAAAGTAAAAGAAATAATTTATGACAAACCGCTTTTAAATCATCCGAAGTTATTACAAGCTGCCGCAGAGAATAAACTAAGCTCTGATTTAATCCACGAGGCAATTACTAATAATGATGAGGAGCTTATTTTAGCCGGCTTGGTAAGTATGGGGTATGATGTGGAATTAATTCATTAAGTAAGAACGGAGGCAACTTGCCTCCCTACTACAAATTTTTATGCTGCTTGTGAATTTTGTTGCATAAAAAAGGCATCATTTATATACTGTCGTTTAGTGGTATTGGTTAGCAAATCGTACACTTGCCTCCACCATTCTCCAGTTTTCGGTATTTCAATAAACACATCAAACGGCGAACGCAGCATAAAGTCAAGCTTCCCGCCATTTATTTTAAATGTCGATTTATTAATGTTTTTCCAGTAGAAGGTGATTAGTAGACCAACCATCTTTACGTTTATCAATACCGACATCGAAGTTAACTTCTTTTTTGTTATCAAGTATTTTAACTCCCATAGCATTACCAATTCTACCATCAGTACCTATGTAACTTGCGATATTTTTATTATCTACTACATTATGTTCTTTTTTTCTTAGTGCTATGATCACTGATTCGGAGATACCATTCTCAAAAACCAGAGAATTATCCTCTTCAAAAAATGCAATTTTCGGAGAATCTATAGCTGCTTGCATATTCATATTAAAGTCAATAAGATTAACAACAATTTGAGCTACATTTTGTGGGATAGTATGCCCACCAGGAGTACCTAAAGCTGCCCAAGGCTTATTATCTTTCATTATAATCATAGGTGAATTACTCGACATTTTATACTGCCCCGGAAGCACATCCATAGGGTTTCCTTTAGGTTCAAATTGGGAAAATGCCATTGAGTTATTCATCCAAATACCAGTCCCTTCGATCATAACTTTGCTACCAAAGCGAGTGCCTAATGTTTGAGTAGAGCTTACTATATTTCCCCATTTATCAACTACAACAAAGTGAGTAGTATTTAGCCCCTCTTTATTGTAATTTAAATCTAATTTAGATGCATTTGTCATATTAATTGAATTGGCAATTTTTACAAAATTATCATGCGTTAGAATATGATTTACTATATTATCCCGCTCGCTTATAGCTCCTGAATTTGTCAGTCTTACTTTAACGGATTCTTTAATTGCTTCTACAAAAAGGTGCAGATATTCTGAAGAATTATGATCTAACTTTTGTAAATTAAACTGTTCAAGTACTCCAAGCGTGAAAAGTGCTGAAAACCCATTACCGGGAGTGCCCATAGTATATACATCATACCCTTTATAATTTATTTTAAGTGGATCAAACCATTCAGCCTTATCTGCTTTTAAATCTTCTATAGATAAAAAGCTTTCATGCTCTCTCATTTGTTTATCTATAAGCTCTGCAATTTGCCCTTTATAAAAGGGTTTCACACCTTTTGCAGCAATTATTTCATAGGTTTTAGCAAGATCTTTCTGTATTAGTAACTCCCCTTCTTTCAAAGGTCTTCCATCAATACCGTAAAAAGATTTAGAATAGTCAGAAAATTGATCAAATACAGAGGTTATTAATTCTTCAGTATAAGCAGAAATCGGAAAACCATTTTTGGAGTACTTAATTGCACTATTAAAAAGATTTTGCCAAGGCATTTTCCCATATTGCTTATGCATAACATGCCATGAATTCAAATTACTAGGTGTAGAAATTGATTTTGGTCCCTTTCTATTAGCCATATAGTCAGTAGTAGGAGGTCTCATTAACTCAGAATTTATTTTTAAAGGAAATTTCCCGCTACCATTTAAAAAACGTATTTTTTGCGTTGCTGCATCGTAAATTAAAGTGGAGCTATATCCACCAAGACCTGACATAGAGGGTTCTACCACGCTTAATGTTGAAGCTACAGCAATTGCCGCATCAAAAGCGTTCCCGCCTTTTTCTAGTACTTCTAATCCAGCTTTAGTAGCAAGAGGATGCCCTGAAGCTACTGCACCAACGTTTTTACTATCTGCTGCTAACGATAGAGCAGGACTAGCTAATAGACATAATGCAAATAATTTCAATAATAAACTTCTTGCATAACCTGATTCTAATGTTAACATTTGAAATAACCATAAATATTTAATTAAGGAATTATAGAAAAATTAATAATTAAGTCAAGTAAAATTAGCCTTCAATTTTTCTATTGATACTTCACAATTAAGAAGAGGCAACCTGCCTCCCTGCTATAAAATTTTTATGCTGCTTGTAAATTCTGCCCCATATTAAAAGTATCATTTATATACTGTCGTTTGATAGTATTAGTTAGCAAATCGTACACTAGCCTCCACCACATAGATTCCTCTTTATAATTATCAGTTACTTAAAATAATTTTTCATCGCTTGTTAAAACCTTGATATTCAATGCTGGATCGTTTTTATCGTAGATAAAAATTCTAACTAATTTTAGGTACGATAAAGTACCGAGGATAATTAAACGGAATAAACCGAGAGAGGCTTTTAAAAGCTGTTTGTCGATTATAATTATAATCTTTCGGTGGGTGCTTTGAATATAGCTTTGATTAATTTATAGTACGCGTACGATTTATAAGGTTTTTGGGCTAAAATAAATTCGACCATTGAATTTCTATCCATACCGTTTGGATAGATTTCACACATTAAATCTTTATCTTTGGAAATAAAATTTAAGTAAGGCTCCATTAAGCTCAAGATTTCTTCTGTAGTTTTAGTGTTCATAACGGTTTAATCTCCTTTAAATTAATTTAAATTTGATCACCAATAAGCAAAACAGCTCAATGGTGATCGGGGAGTTCGAAAACCGTCGACAAAACAGCTGAGTAGCTTTTAGGCTTAAAGTGTTCACACTCTAAACCCTGAACATGGCTACTACCTCCCCGATCATGATATGATCGAGGAAAATCATTTTAAGGTTGATTTAAACCTTTTGTCGATAGGGTTTCGACACCCAAGAACAGTTATCGCTGTCCAAAAACGATTCTAGGCAAAACTTCAAACAAGTCAATATGATTATTACTTTTTGATTTTGTCATATTATGTGGAATTTTGTTGCATAAAAAAGATATCAATTATATACTATTTTTTAGTTATTGTGATGTGTAGCGATATGTCATTCCCGCGTAGGCGAGAATCCAGTCAATGTATAATTCACCCCGTGACTTGTTTACGGGGTTCAGTTAAAAATATCAAATTTATTGATATTTTTAGTTAATTTTTCGGATGCCGTGGACGAGCCACGGTATGATACCGAAAACGCTTGTTGATTTACGCTGGGCAACGCCGAGACATCTTTGCACAAACTTTTCCAAAAAATGTATTTATTTAAATTCGCACTAGAATTAAATTTATAATGATCAATTTAAAAACACTTTCCTGGTATCTTGCCAAATTATATTCTAAGTGTTTTTTCATCATTATATTCATTTTAATTGCATTATTAATCGTCTCCAATATTTTCGATCTCCTGCAAAAATTCAAAAATATTTACGTTCCTTTTAATTTTTTCTGGCGGTTTATATTATATAAAATCCCTTATCTTTTAAACCAAGTATCTTCTTTAATTAGCTTCACCGCTATGTTATTCTTCATGAGAAATCTAACAAAAAACAATGAGCTAACGGCTATATTATCTAGCGGAATCCATATTTGGCAGGTATTAATAGTTCCGTGTATCGTAACTTTAATTTTAGGGACGGCTTTTACGACCGTACTGAATCCTATAGGGGCTTTAGGTCTACAAAAATACGACCAGTTAGAATCAAAGCTTATGAAGAAAACACCGAACGAGGCAATAATATCTAAGTCAGGTCTATTATTTTTTGAAGCTTTGAACGGAGAAAATCAAATAATTCAAACGCAATTTATTAATATTTCCGAGAAAAAATTAAATAATGTTACGATTTTGTTCATTGATAATAATAATAATTTTTTAAAAAGAATTGACGCATTATATGGTATAATTGAAAATAAATTTTTGCATTTAAATAGGGTTAAAGTCTTTACAAAAGACGGTGCTAGTACTCATAATAATTTAATTATACCGACTAATTTATCTATCAGTAACTTAGTAAACAAATTCATCCAACCTGAAATGGTATCTATTTGGAGCTTACCTAAATTAATTGATGAGTTATTAAATTCCGGTTTACCTATTATTAATTATCAAATTTACTATTATAAACAATTATTTAAGCCTATAATGATGATGGCAACTGTAATTTTAGCAAGTTGTTTTGTAAGCTTAAGACAGCGTGATAATTCACAAGAAAAAATGTTGATTTTTGGGTTATTTTCAGGTTTTATAGTATATTCGTTATCGGAAATACTGCTTAAGATTCTTACCTATAATAATCTTTCATTAATTGCTGCTATTTTGTTACCGAGTACGCTAATATTTTTTATTAGTAACTTTATTATTTTACATTATAAAGAAATTTAAATAATGTTATACTCGTTTAATTTGAGTTTTTAGTTAATTTATAGACGTACTTTTAGAATTTAGAGAGAAAAAATAAAATGATAATGAAATTTTTGGAAGGATTTTCTTCCGGTATGGCTATTGACCTTGGAACGGCGAATACTATCGTATATCAAAAAGGACGCGGTATTGTTCTTCGTGAGCCTTCCGTGGTTGCTTTAATAAAAAAAGGCGGGGTCTTTGTTCCTTATGCTTTCGGTCATGAAGCAAAAATGATGTTAGGTAGAACTCCTACCGATATTGAAGCTAAAAGACCTTTAAAAGACGGCGTAATTGCTGATTTTAAAGGGGCAGAAGAAATGATTAAGTACTTTATTAAAATGGTGCATAACCGTCGTTCTTTTTTTGGTCCAACTATCGTGGTTTGCGTGCCGTCAGGTTCTACACCCGTTGAGCGTCGTGCTATTCAAGAAGCGGCAGAATCTGCAGGCGGTAAAGATGTATACTTGATTGAAGAGCCGATGGCTGCAGCAATCGGTGCAGGTCTTCCCGTAACGGAAGCTACAGGCTCGATGATTGTTGATATTGGTGGCGGCACTACAGAAGTTGCAGTTTTATCTCTAGGCGGCATAGTATATGCAAGATCGGTTAGAGTCGGCGGCGATAAGATGGATGAGGCAATTATTTCATATATAAGAAGGCATTATAACCTGCTAATAGGTGAGGCTACCGCAGAAAAAATAAAGCAAGAAATAGGGACTGCTTACGTAGATGAAAATGTAGAGCCTAGAGTTATGGAAATCAAAGGACGTGATTTAATTTACGGTATTCCCAAAGAAATGATATTGAATGAAAAACAAATTGCTGATAGTCTGATTGAACCGGTAAATCAAATAGTTGAAGCAGTAAAGGTTGCCCTAGAAGCTACACCTCCTGAGCTATCTTCCGATATAGTCGATAAGGGAATAGTACTAACAGGCGGCGGCTCTCTGCTTCGTAACCTTGATCTTGTGCTTAGCGAAGCAACAAAACTACCTGTAATAGTTGCAGATGATGCCCTTTCATGTGTTGCACTTGGGACAGGTAAAGTTCTTGAAGATTTTACAAAGCTAAAACATGTATTATTTAAACAGGATTAAAAATGGCAATACTTGCGAATAGAGTAAAAAGTTCTTCAAATTCTTTAGAATTAATTAGAACTATGCTAATTGCTTTTAGGCGTTGTTTTATCATGCTTTTTCTTGGATTATCTTTATATTTGTTTATTGCCGCTCCTAAAAAAATATCCAACATTTCTATTGAAATAACCGGTAGTATATTATCGGTCGGTCTATCAATTTATGAAAACGTATTTGAAAGTATAAATTCTATAAAGCAGCAATTGATTTATTTTCAAAATCTAGAAAAGCGAAATATAGAGCTAGAGCTTGAAGTAGCAAGGCTTAAGCATCTTCAAAGCATGATAGAATCGGTAAAAGCTGAAAATGCTGCTTTAAAAGATTTACTAATTGTTGCAAACGAAGAAGAATTTGAATATGTTACCGCTAAATTACTAAGTGTTTCTTTTAGTCCTTTTTCTAAGACTGCCTTGATTTCTGCCGGTAAAAAGCATGGAATTGAACCCGATCAAATTGTTACAAATGCACAAGGTTTAGTGGGTAAAGTAGTAGAAGTAAGCAATAATTACGCTAAAATCATGCTAATCAATGATGTTAATTCTAGACTACCGATTAAAACAAGCTCCTCAAGAGAAAAAGGTATTTTAGCCGGCAATAATAATAACGGTAAAATTTTATATTTACCCGATAATCATTTAGTACATCAAGATGAAGAGGTAATAACCTCCGGTTACGGCAATATTTATCCGGAAGGTATCTTAGTTGGTTACGTTTCTAAAGCTACGGACAATGAAGTTAACGTTAGTATAGCCGCTGATTTATCTAAAACCGAGTTTGTTCAGATACTACTACCTAAAGACAATGATTAACAAAAAATACTTTGGTATTATTGCCGAGTATATTTGCATATTAATTTACAAACTAAAATTCTACCGGATTCTTCATCATCGAAAACGTTATTATGTGGGTGAAATCGATATTATTGCTTTGCGTAATAAAGAAATTGTTTTTATTGAAGTAAAAGCAAGAAGTTCTAACATCGATGATAGGTTTGTATCTTTTAAACAGCAAAGTAGAATTAAACGAGCAGCTGAAATGTTTTTAAGTCATAACGCCAAATATAACAATTATAATATTCGCTTTGATTTAGTTATTGTCAGCCCTTATAAATTGCCTATAATTATAAAAAACGCATGGTAATACTAAGATAGAACTTCAAAAAATTGGCGTCGTTGCTCTATAAGAGCTGCGATGCTCACGTGTTGATTATATACTCCGCTTCTCGCCTTATAAACTCCTAGCTCTTTTTGAAGTTGATCTTCGTATTCTGCATTACTTGAAATTTTTAATTTATTATAGTATTAATATGGCACTTGCTATTAAAGTAAAAGAATTTTTAGAAGAAAAATTAAAACAGGAAAAAATAGATCGTAAATTTCTTGCCGAGGTTACTGATATTCCCTATACTACTATCAGTAGAATTATGAGAGCGGAAGTTAGTCGTGAATTTAATCCTGAAATAGAGACCATTTTAAAAATAGCAAGATATTTTAAATGTACTATGGATGAGGTGATAAAAAGAACCGTACCTGTATAATTATAAAACTTGATATAAGCGAATTTTGCAGGTCTTGTCTGTGCTCACGTACTAAATGTACGCTCCGCAGACTTGTCTTTAAATTCATCTTATCTAAAGCTTTATAATTATGCAGGCTTTTTATAAAAAAATAAGATATGAAAAACAAAAATAAAGGGCTGATCATAATTTTATCCTCTCCTTCCGGTGCCGGTAAATCAAGCCTAGCTAAGGAGCTATTAAGAATCGATGATAATTTATGCTTATCTATTTCTGCAACCACAAGAAAATCACGTTTAGGTGAACAAGAGGGAGTAAATTATTACTTTAAAACTAAATCCGAATTTGAAGAATTAATCAAACAAGATAGCTTCCTCGAATATGCTAAAATATACGATAATTATTACGGTACGCCTAAAAAATATGTAGAAAATTTGTTAAATCAAGGGCTAGACGTTTTATTTGATATTGACTGGCAAGGTGCAAGAAGCATAAAACAAAATGCAGTTAATGCTATTTCTATATTTATTTTACCTCCTAGTCTTGAAATACTCGAACAACGTTTAAGAAGCAGAGCTACCGACGATGAAGAAGCAATAAAGCTACGCATGGCTTCAGCACGAGCAGAAATATCACATTCTAATGAATATGACTATACAGTTACTAACGACAATTTCAATGATACTCTTCATCAAATATATACAATTATTTTAGAAGAAAGAAAAAAGAGGAATTAACTATTTTTTTGTTTCACTTCGTGGCTTGATCACATGATCGTTGAGAGTACGTAAGCAAGATAACACTCAAATAAAGCGTTATTAGATAATGTATCACATTTGATACATTTAATTATGCTTCGTCAATTACTTTGTAATTTTCTGACAATAATAGAAAAATCGAGTCTCATAACAAGACCTACAAGCTCAAAGTAAGCTTACTAATCACACTTTTTACGCATAAACAAATATAACCCTGTTGCTAAAATCAAGATCATATTTAAGTAACAGGCAATAACGAAGCTTAAATTTTTTGAGGCAAAATTTTGTAATGTAAAATGAATAGAGGTAACTGTTAGTACCGATAGAGCAGCAAATAACACAGGTAAAAAAGTTGTTTTTTTACTATAAGGATATTTTAAGAAAATCGATAAGGCTAAAAACGGCAGCACAAAATTATATAAAGACCAAATAATTCTTTGATGGGCTTCGGCAATTAACTTAGTTCTTTTTACTAAGCTTAGATCACTAGGAGGCTTAAGTAATTCTCTAATATAATATTCGTTTGCTTCCTTATTATGATTACTTTTTTGCGATATTAATGGATTCTCATTTTGTAGTTTTATTATCAGCGAATCAAAACTTAGTTGCGTTAAATTACCATTTACGTCATATTCTTGTCTTATACCCTTATTAAGTTCAAAAATAGGATCATTTTCATATATATCAAGCATGCCGGAATTAGCGAATACTACGGATGGATTATCTAGATTACGGTTATCAAATATTATTACACCATTCAAAACACTTCCTGACGATTTTTTATCTATATAAACGGTCACATCTTTCGTTATCTTGTTAAAAGTTTTTTCTTCTATCATACTTGATATGTAATTATTTTTTATAAAATTTAAATGTGACTTTAGATTTATGTGGGATATAGGCATGAGAGTAGAAGATATATAATAAGCGATCAATGTAACTATTAAAGCAAGATATAAAGCCGGTAGAGCTAATTGTAGATTATTTACCCCGGATGCTTGCAATATAATTAATTGCCTCTCAATTTTCAAATTGTTATAGACATAAATGACCGTGATAACCGTTATCACAGGCAGTAAAATAAATAATAAAGTAGGAAGTACTAGAATTATCAAGCTACAGAAATCCATAATCTTTATACCTTTATCAAAAAGATATAAAAGCTTCAATATTTGAGTAATCCAAACTATACTTGTCATCGAAAAAGTCACGACTATAAGCAGCGGCAAAAGATTCTTTATAAAATATTTTCGATATAGTAGCATATAATTTTTTTATTTGAAAAATTGGCTTTTATGTCATTCTCGCACTTCTATGTCATTCCTGCAAAAGCAGGAATCTAGAAAGAAAAATATATAGTAAATTTTGAAAATAAAAGCTCGCTTCGTCTCGCTTTATACTAGATTCCTGCTTTCACAGTAATGACATTCAAGGTTTTTTCCTGGATCCCGTGGACAAGCCACGAGATAACATCGAGCCTATTCTTTTTATTACATTATTCGCAAAAATTCGGTAAACTAGTTTACCAATTAGTATAGTTACAAATCCAATAACAATACCATAGATTATATCGCTAGGATAATGCATGGCAAGGCTAATACGTGATAAAGATATAAATATAATAACACAAATCATTAATACTTTGACCGGTAATTTTACATAATCCCAAATAAAATATGCCACCAAAACGCTAAGCCCTGCATGACTACTCGGGAAACTTGATAAACATCTCTCTTGCGTAGTATCTAATATTGTTAGCACATCGGGAAGACTGCAATAAGGGCGAGGTAAGTTAACCGAAAATTTAAGGGCTGTGAAAACCAAACCGAATATGGCGTATATTATACCGATTTCCGCTAGTTTATTATAACCGCTCCAAAATTTATTTTGTAATTCATCGTTGTTTTTGATTTTCTTTAATTGAATATAAAAATATATACAGTATAAAATATATATTACGGCAAAATTAGCGATATTAAAGCAAAAAGAAATTATTCTTAAAAAATGGGCAAATAGCCCAATATTGGTAATTTTATTTAAGAATAAAAATATTTCTTGATTTAAGCCGTAAAAATTATAAAAAATTTCAAACATCATTTTATTATTTTATGTTACAAGTAACAATACTCGGGTGCGGGGCATCTATAGGCGTACCGGTCATCGGATGCAACTGCTCCGTATGTCTATCAGATTCAAAGTACAATAAAAGAACTAGATCAGCAATATATATCAATGATGAAAATAGTCAAATATTAGTAGATTTCGGCTTTGATATCAAATATCAACTGGTAAGGGAAAAAATTAGTAAGCTTGATTGTGCAATATTAACCCATTACCATTCGGATCATCTTAATGGGATTGATGATTTACGAGTATTTTCTTTTGCTGAAAGAAAACCATTAGAAATTTATAGTGAGCATACCAGTATTGAAAACTTACATAAAAAATTTGATTATTTATTTGGTATAAATTCTGTTATGCAATGGCAAGTATTAACAACTAAGTCTGTTGATTTTTTTGATAAAATTAAAGTTAACACAATTGAAATACAGTTTTTTAGACAAAATCACGGTTCTATCGACAGTCTAGGTTTAAGGATAGATGATTTTGTTTATTCATCCGATGTAAGTGATTTTCCGTCTGAATCGGAAGAATA
>Ga0153985_1000438_pt1 | contig 11182 bp, 7 predicted proteins | sample TSGA069MetaG_FD_104715 | JGI IMG/M metagenome (GOLD analysis project Ga0153985, IMG submission 104715) | Attine ant fungus gardens microbial communities from Georgia, USA - TSGA069 MetaG | ecosystem: Host-associated > Fungi > Mycelium > Unclassified | place: USA: Georgia, Alexander Wildlife...
TCAATGTTTGCACATGGACTTCATTAATTACCCATAGATACTCATCTGTCCTTTTCTTAGAACAAAGGACAGCCTCCATATGGTTAAGTTATCACTATTCATAGTACAAAGACACTACCATATGTAGAACAATAGGTAGTAGCATGTGATGATCTGTCCTAGTACACAGACCATCACAATTATGTATATAAGAACTCATAGTCTGAGGATTAGACCTCAGACTTAACATAAGTAACCATTTGTGATAGTGAAATTGTACAAAGGAATATCTGATAATGAGGGAGGAATTTGAGAGACATCAACTTCTATGTTGTTCAGGGCAGCTACATGTTTAGTATTGTCATGCTGTACAAACGTTTAGACAAAATAAGTGACAATTTGCACCCTAATAACCAGAATAACTAGCTCGAGAGAAGAGCTCGGTCCCCCAAAGAGGTTCTACTAAATGCCTAGTCATGGACTCGAGCATCTAGCTTGAGTAGCAGAGTAGTGGCTGTGACTACTGCTACATATGCCTCATAGATGCTTGCCCAGGCACTCTATATCAGATTTCCAATGGATTTTCCTTCTAGAAGTACTCTTGAGGATAGAAGCGGACTTAGATGGGTTAATGCGACCTGAGCAACATCATACCTCAGCAGCTGGCAGTATTATTCATAGAAGAGTTACAATCAGATCTGAGCTATCATCACTGATGGCTAATTATAGCAAGATCAAGAGAGTTGAGCTACTATGGAGTTGTATTACAATGGCAGTGGAAGGAAATTAGAATCTGGAAGCATAAGAGAACATAGAGAAAGTAGAAGAAAAGACTAGAGAAGCTGAGGAGAGAGGCAGTAGGAAGGCTAGATGAAAATAACATGCCCGTGTGGGAAGGATAACGAGTTCAGAGGGGAAAGTGGTCTTTTTGAGTTTTTTTTGGTTGAAGGTAAAAAGGATATATATTTTTTTTTGTATCATGTCACATTTTGTCTACTTAATTACCTAAGTAATTAATTGTTAATAAAAGAAATAAACAAATAATGAAGATAAAAAAAATAAAATAAAAGGAATAGAAAAGAACTGATGAGGCACACATTACATTGTCATTGTCATTGTGCAGACAGCCCAAAGGCTATCCCCACACTTGAGGACAAGACAACTCGAGATTGCCATCTCTGTCTACAGCCCAGCAAGAGGCTTGAGACCTAGCTATCATGCGAGGGGGATTCCCGGAGTAGGACTAGAGAAGTGAAGAGTAGTCACCCAGTGTTTGGGAGGGATGCCGTCTCATTATTGCGGCCTTGCTATGTTTGGGAATTTGGAAGTTTTCTTTGTCTCACTTTCTTTGTTGTCTCTTTGCTTTGTAATCATAATAAAATACTCTAGGGCACAGAGGAGAACTCAAGCATCATACCCCCATCATTATCCCTCTCTATTGCTCTAGAGCTTAATGGCTATTTTGAATGACTAAGTTTCTAATTTTCTAAGAGTTCTACTTTACTTTCTAAAAACCCACCAAACCTCTCCCTCGATGGGAATTTGAGCCCCAATGGACTTGGGCATTTGCTTACACTAGGAGTTAATAGCTTGCTATGTGTCATTGGAGTCAGCTTCCAGTTGTATGGTCAGCTGAAGAAGAGCCCACACGACAGCACAGGAGTTCTAGGTAGTTCTGCTGTATCAACAGCAAGCTAGACTACTAGACTAGGTAAGGGCAGTAGTGTTATGATGCAAGATGAACGCATGTCTTAGGGATCCTATCATGGTGAGATCTACCTCAAGTGGATTTATAAACACTTTGTTACCATTTCTTTTGGTCTTCTGAGTTATACCCCACTATTTCCCCTATTCCTAAGCTCTCTTGTATATTTGATCATCTCCCCAGTACCTACTTGTTAGCGCACAATTGTGAGATATCTCGGGGATCTTTTACATTCTCATTTGTTTTCACCTTTGTTCAGTGATCAATTCCCTTTGATCCCCATCAGCATAGTTGCCTTCAGAGAATGTGGATATATTATCCATGGGAGAGGGACAGGTGCTTTGAGGACCTTTGTTGTCAGTCCTCATAAAAGGACAGCCGTGTTGTATGTTGAGCACATTGTCTTCTGGTCTAGCAGTTGTTTGTTTGTTATTCTGGTTCATAGCAATTTTACACAAAAAAGGGGGGAAATTATATTTGCTAATTCTTAATAGACGCTACCAAACGAGTTGGTGGTACAAGCAAAAGAAGCAATGTGTCCCACACTTCTTATGTGTAGCAAGTCCAAGAGAAAAGAAAAAGAAAAGAAATATAAATAATAACTTAACCATTTTGCCAAGTTATGATAAACTACCATGTTACTGTTACCAAATCACTAATATCTTAAAAACTGCCATGACTGATGCTTCTGTTCTAGGCTCAGCAGAAGCCTTCTTCATAATGCTCAGAATGAGCCTAGAACAATCTCAAGGCAATTAATATTAGTGGAGATATGAAGGTCTCAATGTTTACACATAGACATTAATTAATTACTCATAGATAGTCATCTGCCTTTAATTAGAACAAAGGACAGCCTCCATATGGTTAAGTTATCATATTTTAGAGTACAAAGGCACTACCATATGTAGAACAATAGATAGTAGCATGTGATAATCTGTCCTAGTGCACAGACTATCACTTTTCTGTATATAAGGACTCTCTTGTCATGACTTGGCAAAACAGCTAAGTTATTATTTAATATTTCTTTTCTTTTTCTTTTCTTTTAGTTTCTTACTGATGGACACACAACAGGAAAGTGACTCATAGGGGAGCATGGGATAGAAGAAAGGGTTAGGTTTACTCTTCATGTATAAATAGTGTACAAAATCTAATGAGAACTCAATCGAGTTCTCCTTGTCAAATGCTGATAAAGGAGCAGTTGGCTTTATTCTGGCTCAGGAGTTGGCTATTCTGACATCTCTGTCTGAGGGATAGACCTTAGACTTAACAACATCTTTTGTTACTATCTAAACTTTGCTTCTAAGACCCTTTGAGCTCTAGAATCCACAATCACAAATAAGTAAGTGACCATTTGTGATACAAATGCTGTCCATCTGTGATGTCTTTGTCTAAGTTCTTTTCAAGGCAAACATTGATGTCATCAGAACATCTGACAATCAGTGAGTGTGGAAGTTCATCGAAAAGATTGATGAATTCCCAATATCAATTTAGTCTCCCATCTACTGAGCCAATTGAACAAAGTAGCACTCACTGACAACCTGGATGGCTGAAAACAGTTCAACTGGATCTTCCATTACTTCACTATTGAAGAGAGTATTAGATTAGCAAACTTGCAACAGTGCTAACTTTGATACTAAATCTTTTTGGGACACATCTTTTATTCTCATTAGTGCCATCAATTGTCTAGTAACCTAGGCACTGTTCTACATTCTCAAGGGACACTAACAGCTACTAGTTTCACATATATCAAGTACTATGTAGCATGATGTACACTTCAGTTCTCGTGTCACTTCGAGTGCTCAAGTTATCCTTACAGAGAGAGGGTGAGAAGGGAGTGTGGGATGTTATCACGCTGAGAACAGAACTGTAGCACAGGAATGATCGAAGCAGTTATCATTGTCCCAAGAACTGAACTAGGTGAAAACTCGATCCAGACAGCAAAAAATGGCAGAAAATCCATTTAATTTAGTTGTTCTGGTGACAACAGTCCAACTTATGTTCGATTTTCATGGCAGTTAAATCTTCAAAGACAAGTATGATGGGATTTGCCTTGCAGACGATGAACAAAATCCTCTTGAAATAAGACTAGGATCAAGCACCTGGACAGCTTTGCACCATTCGGTTATTCATCAATCTCAGCCAAGCCCCGTGCCGATAAATGATAATGTACCTCCATGCCAAAGTCCAAGCAACGCAATCCCTGCATGGGCTGAACAATTGACTACATGAAGCTCAGGCATGTTTTCGGGGTCCGAGCTCAATAGATAGTTCCACAGTCATATTTCCGTGGATGCGATTGCACGATCCCATAAACTGTTCAAATATCAGTCAAAATTGGCAACCGAAGAGTGAAGGCCATACCTTTGCTGGTGCGATCAAGGCAATTCAATCATCTAACATACAGCCATCACCTATCTACTAGCAACCTCGTCCACACCCTACTCCCTTGACCACATGAGGCATGTAGACACACACCTGACATTGGGACCTATTTAGGCCCTCTGCATCTTAGTACTAGTTTGCCTGTTGCAGAATGCTGAATCCAAAAAGATCTGATCATCTGGCTGCAGAGTATTTATAAATTCAGGCCCACTCTCAAAGCTATGCAGAATAGATATATCGTGCACGGCTTTAGACAGGATTCGCGGCATCCATGAGGTTCTAGACAGACTTTGTGTGAATGACCCTCCCTGCAGAAGCAGATGCTCGGTCCGAGAAAGCCTGGGTCATTCAGCGGAATCGATGCAATTCCGATACCATCCAACGACATATAGTCATCTGGTATGACGGAGGACTCATTGGTCATGATCGTCAGGAGCACATCAGCACTGATTTCCCCCAGCAGCTGACAAGCACTCATCCGTTGGAAAGTACATCATCGGTTTGACAAAGATTGGTGACGCAATCGGGAGTCTGACTCCCGACTGGTTGGCACCGGGCGTCAAATATCTGCATCAAATCATGTCCAGTGTCGGGGGCTTGGCCTCCATAAGAATACATCGATATTGCCAGATGGCCAGAAGTATACCCTCAACTCGAAATTCTCTTCCCAACCTTGGTCTCTGCTCGTAAATGTGAATACCACTTTTCCAATCTTCTGTCTGATGTGATTATCTGCGATATCCTCAACCCCTCGAGAATTTGGAATAGGAAATATGAAGCATCAAAGGTCCCATCAATGTTCGCAGATCATACCTGAAAGTGAGGGATCTCAAGGGAAAGTCGTTCAATGAATGGAGCGCAGACAGCAACCACATCCATTCAGAAGGGGAATGAGGTTATGAAAATCCTTGAGAGTGGTCAGCCACGGTTGATATGGGAGAGGAGATGAAGGGCTTCTGGGTCAGGATGTCTCTGGGACATCAATTAGCAGATTATTGGCCATTGTTTTCATTTATTTACGGATATCCATCGCAGACACGTTGTTGTTATGGCTCTACTTGAACTGCTTGTTCTACTTTTCTGTGGTCATGTACTGCTCACATGTCATTGGTCAGGGGATTTCAAGCGTAGTGCAATCTGTAATGGGTGCCATATCCTGTCGCTAATCTCTGTGGATAGGAATGTGATCTGCAGTCGATCATCCTCAACTCCCTCCTCCATAATTCATAACAAAACATTCTTCACAACAGCTCGAACTCAGCTTGACATTGATTAAAAACGGCTAATTGAGTACTTCACAGTAGCTTGCCTCAAAGAACTCTTTGCGGGGAGCAGCAGTCAGACTAGCAGGACTGATTTCTCCGAGTTTTTCAAGTACCCAGGATTCACAGAGAGGAGCGTGAGAGGAAGTCCAAAGCTATCGAAGAACTGATGTTACAGCTTCGGGTAGCAAGTCGTTTTTTTGGATAATATGATGGTGCATAGCTCGAGTTTGTACTGCCTGGAATGATAACAAGTCGCGGTAGCCGAAGGTGAAGGGAGTAAAAGATGTTTTGAACGTAAGATTGTGGGTGATCGCCAAGTATGAGAGAGTAGCAGTGTTGTTTTTGCACTGATCATGATTTGAATAGAATCTTGTTTATAGTCTGATGGAAATAGTTGGAGAAGCGAGCACACACGCGCGCGCGTACCATTTGCGCATTGAAGATGCCATCGTTCACCTTGTCTTATTTTCCAATTGATGTTATCGAGAACCTATTCACAGAAACAATGAGGAAAAAACAAACAAGAGACTTGCCAGACGCTTACAACACGATCACCGTACTTGACGTTCTCACACTCTGGAGATCGAGAACAGATTGTCCTCCTGGAGATAGAGATAGGATGCAAGTCAAAGTTGCACACGCATCGACCGAATCACGTTTGATCAATGGAAGAATCGAATTTTTAGTTCCCTGTCTTCACAGTACCGTCTCTGCACCATACGCGACGCGAGTGATCCAATCTGGAACGAAATTTCATCTTGTGTTCTCAATCCAAGAATAACGCGTGGTTTTCGGGATTAGTGAAGTTGGTGTAGGAGAAGGAGGAGTTTAGGACGTGCCGCAATGTAAAGCCCAGCTTAACGGTTTTTCATATGTAAACGTGTTGAATGGGAGTTTTTTTTTTTAAAAAAAACGTACTGAAGGTTCGTCTAACAATGATAACTCGGGTTTCCTTAGAACCGCTTTCACGATACATGCTCGTCGCATCTGTCCATTATTCATGAGCGATGAGAGGAAGGTCGAGCAAGCTGGGTCGAGATGCACCTCTTTCACAAGTGTATTGAACAGCATTTCTTCCTCCGACGATAGATGAACGACTTGGCTAAACGTGTGTTTGTGTACTTTGGGTTTCTCGAATGCAGAGGTGGCTAGCGGATCGGGTTTTTGCTTCAGGAATACTTTCCGGGAACATGCTTTCTCGGAGCGTGAGCATGTCGTTGTTGCGGATAGCACCGTAATGGGTAGTGTAGTCATAGAAAGCTCCTCCTGAGGTATGGGTAACGCGGTGGGAGAAGGATACATTCGCAATGGTAGAATAAGGGTTGACGTCTTGACCTAGAGAAGGAAACATCCGTTGTCGAGGTTCGCTCGTTAAGACACGTAGGTGACCTAGGAGGGTCTTGAAAAAGCGGTGATGATGTGAGTGAGAAAATGTCAAAGGAAATGCCGGCGTACCCGAAATAGAGCCCTTTTCCCTCATGAAGACAGGATAGTCCAAGCTTCTCCTTCGTTCACTTGCCATTCAACGTCCCGAAGTATTGGAGAACGATTTGACGGATCACCAAATGGGTGGATAGAGGACTTTGGAATATAGACGATCGGCTTTGTTGAAAGACTGCGCAGAAACATGCCCCCTCTGGGTTTAGGTGACATTATTTTGGAGAGCTGGAAAAAAGGTGAAAACTGAGCATTTATGTTCTGGAATAAATCATTTGACCTGGGAACAAATGACTGGCACCGTAGTAAATATCATTTATAACGCAATTGTTATTTTTACAGATTATCAACTATATCTTCCTGTATTATAATGAAGTGTCCAAACCTGGCAACATGTCGTTGCCCAACTCGCTAATCCGTACGCTCTTGATATCGTTGTGTTATTCTTCTAATTTCAGCCAAACGGCCGCCCAAAGGGACATCTGCGGCTTCAACCCCACTTCGTTTACGCTTTCTAGAAACCTCAACGGGAGAACTTTTCCGATTTGAGCTCGCCTGGTTTTCTTGACCAGACTCGTCGTCGTTGGCGTCGTCGTCGTCACCAACGACCTGTTCTTTGATAAAGGTAATCATCGTCCCTCCCACACGGGTATTCATTCTGACATCCACATGTTCACTCCTGACGGCTTTTCGCATACGGGTGATGGCGTCTGCCATGCCCTTGACAGACAACCTCGTGTGCCAGATGCAGACGAGAAGGGAAATACAGATAAATTCAATGGGAGAAACCTTTGGCTTCCGGTGCGTCTCTCTGCCGGATTCGATGGCGTTGAAGGGGGCCGTGATGGTGGGATCGTTGGAATTAAGCATGGCTTCTAGGAAGGAGAAACCAGAGGTAACGTCTGATTTGAATTGGGGAGAGAGGGATTGTTGCTTGGCGGAGAGCCATGACTCGATTTGGATAATGCTGCCTGTATTGGCAAGGAAGGAGGGGCTTTGACTGAAACGATCTAGACACCAGAGGATGGTGGCAAGACAGCGGAAGTCAGTACCTCGGGAACGGTCCCAAGCGAGGGTGGTGAAGGGAGAGGAAGAGTCTTTGAAAAAAGTAGACTGAAGTTGGCGGATAAAGTCAGCGCGAGAGGATTTGATGACGGCGAGTTTTTCTGCGGGGGTAAGGGCCATGCCGAGCTGGACTCGCTGGAAGATTTCGCGCTCGTCCCTGTCGTTGATGTCCATGTATTCGATGCAGACGATTTGTTTGTTGGAAAAGAGACGACGGTACTTTTCAGGGAGAAGCATGGATGATTTTGAGGGAGTTTTAGGATCTTGGTACCATAACTTGGTATTGGAGTTGCTGGGGCGGCAGTGAGGGTTGGTAGGGAAGAGGGGAGGAAAGGGGCGCACCGGTCGTGGTCTGAAATGAGAAGGATGAGGAAGAAGTGGGATAAGGTGATAGGGCAGAAGAGAGACTCACGGTATATCTAATGGGCGGGATTAGTGGGTGGGAGAAGTAAGAAGGAAAAAGGATACCAGGCCAAGCATGAAGCGGTATATTGAAGTGAGACGCTGTTTTCCGTCGATGCATATTCTGTGCTCTGAGCCATCTTCGTGAGCGCTGACGGCTGGAAAGACATGAGAGATGGGTGGGAAAAGGGAGAGGGAGCGCGCACAAAAGATGACGGGAGGAATGTAAAAGTTGCGAAAAATGGAGTCGATGAGGCCGACCTGTTTTGCCTCTGGCCAGACAATGTCTTTGAGGTGTGAGTGAAAAGGATGAGAAAGAAAGAAAGAAAGGACCTCGCTGGTACTCTGGATCGAGGTCGATGTCGCCGTTCATGATCTGGTCAAAGAGAGCCTGTGCCGTGTAGGTGGTAGCCCGGGGAGCCTTGAGAGCGTCTGTGATGACATATTTGGTCGACAGTCTTGCAGGACCGCTGTCAGAAAACGAGTCCGAGTCGCTGGACATGGAGAGAGAAAAGTGTTTGTGGCTGTTTGGCTGACATCCAGCAATGGGTCAGCTTCTTGCAAGTCGCGAACGAAAAGGAGCTCGCCGTCCAGCGTCTCGAGCACGACAGACGCTACCTTGCCAACAGAGAAAAAGAGGAACGTCAGCCAAACGCTCAGCTCGTCATCCAGCACGATGCCCCTCCAAACTCATCGCTGAAATGGCTGCCCTTCGTTCTTCCCCCTCCCTCCTCCAGGAATCTCATGCAGATCTACATACACTGAGTGTAATTGTTATTCTTAACTCGAACGATAAACCCATGATGTCAGAAATTGGTTTCAAAAGTGGTAATGCTCCCTGGGGGGAAGGGTGCTGAAGTACTTGACCCGTCATAAAGCAGGACAAAGAAATGTGCTGCCCTGCCTGGGACCCTCCCTTGCCGCGGGCCTGGGGCTCAGAGAACGAGGGTGATGCCTTCCTCTGCCAAACGTGTCAAAGGATTGAATCAATGAGATGACCTGAGTTTGGAACAGGAAGGGAACAAAGAGATTCAAGACACACTAGACCCAAACACAATAGATAATAGATCACCAGAAAGAGCTATATGAATCTTCGGATCATACAGCAGATACAAAGACAGGAAAAAGAGATAAGGACTCCAATTAAAAGAAATGGAAGAGCAATAACAACAAAAAGTGAAATATACTATACCATATTTGAACCAGGACTAGAGAATAATTAAGCATAGTATTCTGGAAGTAGAATCATAACAGAAGGAACAAACAAAATAAAGACCTACTGTATAAGCCCAAACTCACCAAGTGAGACAGCTGACCTATTGATGATAATAGAAGCACTAAAAATCAAAGGAGACATTGACATAAAAACAGACAGATTAGAAACCATAACTGAAATGAAGTTGAATATCAAACAATGGGAAAAGGAAGACTTTCTCCAAAAAGAGAACAGAGATGCATGGCTAGCAACAGCCTACCACTTATGACCACTTATGACTTCATGAAGGGAAGATTAAAATTGGAAAGACAAAAACAGAAAGAGATATAGACAACATTAAGAAATGAACAAAGATCCTAAAAAAGAATGAACAAAATGAAAGTACATGGCTGAACACAGAGCAAGTACCAGGACCTTATAAACTAGAAGGCGGCAAACTAATGGAAATGACACAAAAGAAAGCCTACAAAGTGATATTAAGACATCATAAAAGACAATCCAGAAACAATCCAACATATAAAAGAATGAAAGACACTAGAATAGAGCTGTTTAAAAAAACAGAGGTCTGTATATAAATGAGATATGGACTAATAACAAGAAAGACATAATTCTCCCTAGAATAAAAGACTTCCTATGGAAATTATGCCACAATAGACATAAGATAGGAGAGTAGTTCCTTAGAATGAAAGGATTGGAAGCCAAAGTCCACTATAAATGCAGCCAACTAGACACTATAGATCATATTCTGTTGGAGTGCCCACTAAACCAGGGACAAGTGATATGGAACTATATGAAAAATGAATGGAAACAAAGCTTTCTAAAGACCTTATGACTTCAATCTACAATAAAGTTAATAAGAGGATTAGGATCAATACATCTAAAAGACAAACCAAGATGGATGAATGAAGCATATATAGAAAGAATAGCAAAAGCTATATGGCAAATATAGACAATAAAAAACAACCAAATATTTAATAAGAAAGAGATACCCAAAGGAATAGCAATAAGAATGCTAAAAGAAACCCTATGGTCAAAGAAGGAGACAGAATAGATCTATATAACCAAAGTTAAAAAATAGCAACACAGATAAAAAGACAATAGAATTAGAGAAAAAGTGGGGAAAAAAGATGGAAAAGACAAATAACCAGTAATCCAATGATCATAACATGCAAAATCAGGATGCAAGTCCTACTAGCATGGTATATCTGCTCCAAGTAAAAGAGAAAGGGCAACATTCCCTTTTGACCTTACTTGGGTAATGTTATAAACATCGAGTAGGACTACAATTATTATCAGCCTTCGTCTGATAATGAGTGGCTAGTAGACGAGATGTTGGCAATGTTAGATGAGGACATTATTATGTAATAATGCAAATAATGTCTGAGGACTCTAAAAGACTATGGACTCACAGAATGGACAGGACTCTTTGGAGAAATCTCAGACTATCTCTTCTCCTTTCTATCTTTGAATTTACACTAAATGGAACAACACTAGACTAACCCATTATTAGACAATGACTTGACCTGTCACTTTTATCACTTCTGTCACTGGACTGTCACTTAACTAGTTACCCATAGTTACAAGTAGTGTTACTACATTGTAATATAGTCATAGTACCTAGTTAGGATAAATACAGACCAGAAAGAGAAGGGAACGGCAAGTTCTCTCTTTCTGTATTCCCTCTGTAAAATCTTACTCTGAGGAATCGGTACTCTTATTTGTCTTAAGACA
>Ga0153985_1000439_pt1 | contig 11177 bp, 10 predicted proteins | sample TSGA069MetaG_FD_104715 | JGI IMG/M metagenome (GOLD analysis project Ga0153985, IMG submission 104715) | Attine ant fungus gardens microbial communities from Georgia, USA - TSGA069 MetaG | ecosystem: Host-associated > Fungi > Mycelium > Unclassified | place: USA: Georgia, Alexander Wildlife...
AGTGATAACTTAACCATATGGAGGCTGTCCTTTGTTCTAAGAAAAGGACAGATGACTATCTATGGATAATTAATGAAGTCCATGTGCAAACATTGAGGCCTTCATATCTCCACTAATATTAATCTCCTTGGCGCTGTTTTAGGCTCATTCTGAGAGGTATGAAGAGGGCTTTTCTGATGCCTAAAAGCAAAGCTTAGATCATGGTGGTTTTCGAGATATTGGCAATTTAATAAACAGTACCATGGTGGTTACCAGTTGATCTGCCTAATATCTTAGCCATTATTGATTGCCTCAAGACGTGACTAGTATCGATCGAAAGGTCTTTTCAAGGGCTTTCCGTAGCCATTGAGACCGTGAGAATCGTCGAAGAATTGGTGGAGATATGGCAAAATGAAGTTTATAACAGACTGATTCTTGATCAAGGACATTTTCATAGTGGACTTCATTCAGAACTTGGTAACATTTGACCTTCTTCTCCATGGTGCTGATGAACTGCTGTTGGAGACATAAGGCTGGTAAGTTGTGTCAAAATATAATAGGCTCTTCTTTTCATCCATGTGGATGAAGGTAGCAATGTCCTGGAAGTTGGGTTGGGTATGATAAGATGCTGCAAAGTTGAAGGGCACAACTTGAGGCCAGTTTGGGTTCAATAGCTGGCACTATTGCATCATGAAAACTTGAGGCCAGGTTGGGATTTCTTCAATAGCTGGCACCATTGCACTTCATTGTATCACAAAAATTTTCTATTAGTAATTGCATAAATTTTTGTAGACATACAAAAGTATAAAAAGTATACTCACTGTTTTGCTGAAGTTCAAGTTACTTCATTTGGTGACCTGTGTATTGTTGAGGTTCAACTGCACATATTTATTATTGCCCTGATTACTCTAAACCCTCCTCTTTTAATTAGCTTATCAAATATGTATGAAGTACAACCCATTGAAATTGGTGACGCTACAATTCTAGAGCTGGATGATGACAGACTATATGAAGGTCGCATCCAGATGAAAAAGGTAAGTAAATATCATAGAAAAAAAAAATTGACTCACATACTTCGTGCTATAGAATGGAGACAAATATTGGTCTCCATTCCAGTTTGTGTACAGGGAGGATTTGGATGCTGGACTGCAGGAGTTCTTGCTCCACCATCAAACTAGAGTCAATATGCTATGCTGTGCTGAATGTTGTGTCCTTCTGATGGCTCAAACTGGCCTTATCCATGTTTGTGCTGCTGCTCATACAGTCCCTTATGCAAGAATGTCAGAAGATAAGTATCATAATGTTTGCAATGAGCTAAGAATAAGAACAGATTACCCTGCCTCCCAAGAGCTTGATGGCATCGAAGCGCTTAGTAGACTCGACATCTATACTATGGCATTGATTTGTGGGGTAGACAGATGTTCAATGATCTTTGCAAGTAGGGGTGCAATATGAAAGCACTATGACATGATGCATAAGGGTGTGCCTATCCCAACCATTTGGCATATTGTGTCAGCACAATGTCTGGACAATGGGAGTCACAAGACCTACTTCTGAGTTACTGAACCTCCTTATATGTTCAGGCCTGTTCTGAATAAAGACTAGATTGACATCCTTGATACACGAATTGACGATGCAATGAAGATTGTTCTGCTTTTTAACTCTGACCCTCGTTATTTGAATGCATTACTTACAAAAACAAAATGGGCCAACCATGTCAAAGGACTTGATCCAGATGAACTGTGTTTGTTGGTGAGATTACCTAGAGCAGACGAATTTTCTCTTCTCAAAGAGACCATTGAGTGAATTATTGAGGTTGCAGTGATATGTATTGAGGGGACACCTGAGATAATATTGCAGCAGCTTAATACTAAAGAACTAGCACTGTGAGTATATTGTTATGCCCTTATGCATCACTTACCAGTACTGCAGTGGTATATCCCATAAGCCATTTCAAACCTTGGCTGTACAAAAGAACTATGGCCAAGTATTAATACACTTTGTTGCTTTCTTGCTTTGAGAGAAAGGAAACTACTGACTCACATTACCCCTAGACATTACCAAATTGATCACTGAGTTCAAGGAAATCCCACCTCCTTCTCAGCTTTCTCCTCTGGCTGTGACACATAGATGGGATGCATATTCCCTGAAACTCATCGAAATATTGATATCGGTCTGGACAAGAACCTGGGATCTCTGCTATGGTGATAGCACTAATATATGGGATCCAACAATGTGCTTCATCACCCTTATCTCTATCAAGGCAGACCACAGTTGGGCCCAAGCAATAGAAGTTACTCCAATTATTGCTAGAATGACTTACTGTATGTGGACCATATTTCTTGTGAGTTTGCATATGGGTGATATGGAAACTGCAATTGTCCGTGAAAGACATCATGACTTGGAGAGATGGCACTATGAGGGGAATAACTCTACCTTCTACAGTCTATGTTCACTGCAACACTTAGCATCCAACATCGCTTTATCTACCCCTTCCTTTCCAGCCTTCATATGGTATGATGATGAGAATATGGAGTTTATATGGCATGGCTCTTTTATCATAGTGCACATGTTCCACAGCTTGGTTCAGGAATTGATGCATTCAGTGTACGAACAGTTTGAAAAAATAACCTTTGGTGAATGGAGACAAATTCGCAGCTATGTTGCTGATGATTTAACAAACACAACACCTAGATATGGCTTTGTCAGTCACTTTAGAAATAACAGGCATTACAACCGTCGCTATTTAATGGACCTCATAATGGACAAGCCACACTTGAGGAACGAATTCATCACTGCCTTGGCACCTGATGGAGTGCTATTGTTCAATCTTGGTCAAATATGGTCCTGGTTGGTTGAATATACCGACTTCCTACTCAAATTCATGGCAGCTTTGACAGTTGGAGCAGGCTCACCTAGTCGAGACACTGAGGTAATATGTATGCAGATAAGGAACACATCAAGTCAGACTCGAGGACTATACATAATAGGATGATGTATGGCCATTGTGGCACAGTATTCGAAGACATCAGCTGTCAAGGGTCATGATACATTGATCCCTCACATACTCGACACATTTTGTCAGGAAATAGCAAAAGTCATTGTATTCCAGACTTATCCATTTGCAGAGCAAATTGTTTCTATTCTGTTTCCTGAATGACATGACTTGTTGACACTGTGGAGAACAAATCTCTTCGTCAAATTCGACCGCTTGTTTATAACAGAAGACCTATCAGATGTGTTAAGGGTTGCTTCACTCAAGACAATGGACATACATATTGGTGTTCGGGATTATCACCAGCTATCAGTTTGTATAAGGCATGCCCATTGCCCAAAGCTGAACAAACTCACTGTGTCGCTTGATAATGAGAATCCAGCCAGCCTATAGGCTAGCCATACTTGTGCTACTAAAGAATGCCTGCATGGTGTGTCAACCAGTTACCTGGGTAAATTACCTGAAAATATGGTAGAGCCCTTTGCAAGGGCCAGTGGGGAATGGCAGTATTTCATTGGTATACCAGAAGAGGGCACTGAAATCAAACTAAGGGAATTCACTGTCAAAGAAGTATAGAAACGTTACCTGGTACCTGTCAAAACTCAGACTTGCTGTCGTTGTGCCTGTCATCAAGATGTAGCAACCAATGACAGCAAAATACCCCATAGTTACATCATGCAAAACTCACAAGAACCCTTAGTTAAATCATCTGAGCCTTGTCAATCTGAAAAAGGACATGACATACCTAGTACAGCTATTGTGTCTTCCCTCCCTCTTGCAACTGAATCTATCTTTGATACAGTGGACCTTATCACTGAGGTAATGTCGTACTTTTTGTATGGCTTCAATTACTGACAAAATTAAATGTTAGCCTGTCTCATCTGCCCTATCACCTTCACTGGAATATGTGGACCATCCATTTACACCAACTCAGGAGGACACTACAGTTTTGCATACAACTGTGAATGCCATTGAGGTAAGTACTCATTGTGTATATGAAATGAAACTTACGTTGTCCCTAGAATTTGCTCCCTCACATGTTATATACTGAAGGTGCTAAAACACTAGAAGCATCTTCTGATGCTGACCTGTGGTGTCAATTATGTACCAAGCTGAATACAAAAGAATTTGAAGAATTTATGAGGCGCATTTCCCAGGCTAGAGCTACTGTCAGATTTCAAATGGAGATAAAGGTATGTTATTACTAACCCTAACCAATTCATAGATATTTGATGTTTTTTAGACCTCTGCTGACAGCAAGACGACTGCACTAGCAGCACTAAGGAAGCTTCTTTGTTTATCTGGATGCAACTGGATGTCAAGTGAGCAATATGAAGCCATCAAATATGCAATCAAAGGAAATTCAGACTTACTTGTTGTACTACCAACTGGTAGTGGAAAATCCCTAATCCCTATGGTGGCTGCTACTGTGACAAAGAAGACATTTGTTGTTGTTGTTCCTTTGATTTCACTACTAGAGGATTAGGAATGTTGACTAAGAAAGGCAGGGATATGATATACAGTTTTCAAGGCAACCAGTCCCCCTTTTTATGATTTCCCTATTGTGTTGACAACAACAGATACAGCTATTGGGGAAGAATTTAGTAATGCTATTGGACGTTCTTATGCTGACAGGAGATTGGGCACACTGGTTTTGGATGAAGTTCATGAGATCTTGGTCTCAAAAACCTTCCAGCCCTGTATGCAAAAAATGTGGGGAGTTTGGAAGCTAATCTATCCAATCATAGGGATGTCAGGCACTATATCTGTTAATATGGAACCCTGTCTTCTTTCCGAACTAGGTCTCAAACCTAACACTCCTGTTGTTTGCCAATTGTCAAATAGGCCAGAGTTGACATATATAATTGAATCACCTTTAACAAAGCTAGATGACTTGACAATGTGCATTTGGAACATTACACAAGACCACATAATAAAGCCATCAGATAGGGCCTTGGTCTTTGTCACAACAATCATAAATGGAGAGTTGATAGCTGAAAGCCTGGAATGCAAGTTCTATTGTGCAGATACATCAGTATATGTGTCAAAAGGCAATAGGAGGTTGATGGATAAGAGTACTTGTCATAGAATGGCAGCTGAATGACAAAAGGGAATAATTGACAACTGGCAAACTGGTCGATATCGAATCATAGTGACAATAACGGCATTTGGTGCCAGAAACAACTATTCAGGAGTCTGGGTAGTTATCCTTGCAAATACACCTTTTGATATGGCATCCATTGTCCAACAATTTGGTAGAGCTGGGAAGGATGGAAAACAAGCATTGTACTATATCATTCCTTCAAAATGCTTACTTTATCAACCTGGCAAACAATCCGTTGATTTCTGTGGACATAGTGCTGCAACTGAGATAATTTGGGATTCTATGAAATGTATACAGTTTCTGCTAACCAAATATGTTGATGGGAGGGAGGTGACATGCTGTCTTGAAGATCCAAAAAACACAATCTGTAGCTGATGTTAGTCAAGAGTTCATGGTGAGATGAAAACCTTAGCTTCAGTACACAGAAAACCATCTGGGACAATTTTTGTGCTACCATTCTTATCAATAGTTGACGTGGTATCATTGGTAAGTTTATAATATGAACCTATATGTCAAACTAGCTAACTCCAAAGCCAGAATTAAGCCAACTGCTCCTTTATCAGTGTTTGACAAGGAAAACTCGATAAAGTTCCTGTTAGATTTGGTACACTATATATACATGCAGGGTAACCCTAACCCTGTCCTTTTATCCCGTGCTTCCCTATGAGTCAACTTGCTCTTGCACATCCGTCGATATTACAAATTAAAAGAAAAGAAAAAGAAAAGAAAAACAATATTTGAAAATAAAAGAAAAGAAAAGAAAATGAAAAGAAATAATGACTTAGCCAATTTGCCAAGTCATGACACTATACATGAAATTAACTTTAGACAGCCAACAGAACAGTATGGTAAACAGACCTTACCTTTTGAAGAAGAGGTGTTGTGTATCAAGAAAAAAAAAGTTGCTGTTGAGTTGGATTTTGAAGATTACATTGCAAGACTACAAAAGGCATTAGACAGTATGGATGGCAAGTGCACTGTCTGCATGGTGCAAATGCCAGCAGACACCAATGAGCACACTCATCTTGCAAATTGTTGTCTGGGTGTTAACTTCAACCAATACGTGATGTGGAAGAAGAATATATACTACAAAAGTGATGCCCATGGTCCTGTATGCTCCTGCTGTCATGTGCCCCAGATCAATAACGATTTACACAAGTGAATCAGTCCTGGCAAGCCTGCCATATCGCATATGCTGTGTATCATCACACCCCTGCATGTCAGGCTGCAGAAGCCAAATTCAAGTCTATATGGCCATCAGATGTTGAATATGCAAGGTGGCTTTGTGACATACGTGTTGAGAAAAGCAAAACAAATACTATGCACCTTATTTTGTGGTTCATGGAGGAATATTTGCCTCGTAGTTGGTAGTTTAAAACAAGAATATCATATTTGATAATACAAAATCAACGTGTCAAATAATTACTACCTAATATAGGTAGATTCATGATTTTATCCTATTGCATTACATTGCAGTACAAAACATGCACACGATGTGTTGATGTTACATCCAAAGGGTCCTAGAGTAACCCAGACTCCTATGGGAAGTAACCCATCTGATATCTACATAAAGACTTAGACATACACTAAGGATCAGACCTAAAATTTTACAATGCTCAGACATCACTTCTGTTATTGATGGCTGAGGTTGAGACTTCCTAGCTACAACAGGAACAGCGAGTTCAGATTCAAATACTGGTACGAGCATGAACAAAAGTGCTTTCAACCTATATATTACGAACCATTTGTCAGGATATCCTGTGACATTAGGGATGGAAACATACTCTACAAGAGAGAACCAATATGTAATACACCTATGCAGTCTACCAAGGAATGTCAGCATGTTGCTCCATACACCTAGAGTAACACTCACTGCCTCATTAGACGAGTCCCCCCATTCTGATTTATTTGAGTTGGGATCAATCAGCAGTTTTAATTAAAACACAGAATACATGTACTTAAACTCCCAAGCATGTTTCTCCCATAATGTCTGCAACCAATTGACTGGCACAACCAGAATAAGTACTGTCTGTCCCTTGTGTGCTCTGCATAGCACAAGTAATTCCGTCATGTTTGATCTTCATAATACAATTATGAAAATCAATACTCACAATATCTTATCACAGACTCTCTCTTTCTTATTCAACAAATGAAAATCATCTTTTACAGCTAACCATGTTGTACTGAATATATAAACAATGTCTCCCACAGCTGAGTCAAGATATGACAGGGAATCAAGTTTCATGATTGGATTATCTGATTGAATAGTGAAAAGTTTGTCACATAGCTTTGTTTGGACATCGGAATGGATTGAGAGAGGAGATAGTGCCTATGTTATTGCATAGCTATCATGGTATCCAAAATCCATGGAATTATGCCTGGGAGAGGATGGATTATACTTGGTGGTTTTGTAGTCAGCAACGAGGGCTGGGATGATCTCTGGATTAGGTTCAGTTCCTGCCATTGTGTACAAGATACTTCAGGTTGAATGACTGCGAGTTGTTAACACAAAAAGAATTCTTCCCAGTTGCTTGAACAGCGACTCGTCTATGGCAGAAACTATTTTCTTGGATACATCAGATATGGAGGCCTCCTTGAGAAAGATCTCAGAGGCAAGAGAAAGACAAGCAGGAGTGTCAAGCAAGACTGGATGATGTGAGGAAAGGGAGAAAGAGCAATCAACCCAATTTGTGGTTGCAATACTGCCAACAAGAATATCGGTTATCCAGGGAATGCAAGCATTGGCTATGTCTTTGAGCATGGTTGCGATGGTGATGTAGCCCTCTTTGCAGGACATCACAAACAAGTCTGAAGAGAGGCCTGTTTGAAGAGTGGAGGGCAAGGGTATAAGTCTAGTTGGAGCTATATATTGGATACTTTCCGATGTGAATGACAATCTTCAACACTGCTCGTTTTAGCCAGCATATTTGCAAAAATAACCTAGAAGCTCAAAGTCAGTCCTGGTACTGGAAACCTCACCGTCAAGATTCTCGAACAGGCGAAACACATTACACCAATTGAGATGGATCCATGTATGGCCACAGAAGTAATGAAATGGATGCAGGGAGCGTATGTACCTCATATTCAACTTTCTTACTTTTATCTTCTACTTCGTCCTGCCTCAATATTTCCGGCATCTGATCTTTTTTTTTTTAATGCAAACCGGCTCATCAAAAACTTCATGTTGTAATTGGAGATTTTGTCAAAGTTGAACCTTGAAGTCTGCATATCAAACACACTGTAAGGGAACCACTCAGAGGCTTAAGCTATTAGATAGTCCTAGAAGCTAAGATGAGAATCAAGTGAAGTATATCTATGACATATTGCTAGTATATATATCTACACTAGATGATCACATGGGCAGTCACATGCACATGGATTAGTAATCACAATAGTCCTTAAATAGATAAGAAGGTATCGCACTGCATGACACAGACAGGAGAAGTAAGGAATGATGGGAACACAATTCATGAACTATCAACAAGCCACTAATAGATTCAGGCCCTCAGAACTTACTAAGTGTTACCCTAGATGTCCCCTTATACACACCATATCAAATTTCCAGTCCCTTCGTCTTCAAATTTCTCTTGCGTTGACCTCTGTTTAGTAATTCCATTGTCGCTAGGCCAGGTAGTAATTTATGGTCTTGGGTATCAGCCAATGTCCAGGTAAGCACTTCAGCTATCTAATCAAAGAAACTCATCATCTTTGAATATAAGCTCTATGCAAAAGTGGACAATGCAATCAATGTCTCTCAGAATGACTTCCATCTCCCACCTCAAGTTGAATCATCCATCATCTACCTCATACCTCTCGACCCACCTCTGGTCAAGTTTGAGGGAATGAACCAAGTCATTTTTTCTTGCCCCAATAAAATGGTTCAAGGCAATATCTAGGCCAAAATAGTAATAAAGATGCTAGAACAAAATAGGATGACAGGATGAGTGCTGAGGAAATGGTGCGTGTAACTTCCCCTTTATTTTGGGCCTTTGATAGCACTTTTTGTATCCACCGACTGACCATCATATATCTCAGCTTGTTGACAATGACACCTCAATCTAGTAAACAAGGTTCTAATGGACATCTGGAGAGTAGAGTGTCTAAGATAGACATTGATGATCTTCTTGGGTGTAGGAACATATAGATTATGACTGTCGCATTCAACATTTGACAGGCTGTTATCTGTATTCCATGATGTAGGGATCCATTTTTCCTCATCATATCTTTGTCCATGGATTATATGTCATTTAGACTTGTATCATACTGATATACAATATCGTACTATACTTCATTCTATGAGAGATATTTTGTCTCCCATACCTTCAAAATCTTTTCCAAATCAGTTTAAAAGCTGGCCCCTGGAAACAGTATCATGAAAGCAAATTTTTGCAAACAGCACCATCTCCAAGAGTCTCTCATGGAGTACTGTCGAAGCATGAATTGAACCATTGTATAATACAAACCAGCAGACAGCAGAAACAACTAGTCCAATGGCTGTGATGACCACATATACTCTGATGTAATATACAGGGTTGTTAGCACCTTCCTTTGGTGATGCTTCTGACCAATACCTAATCAAAAGTATCAGGTTCAAATCACCAGGGCTTTAATACCTCTTTTCAATCATACCTCAACCACCCATTCTTGAGTACCAGACTTAGCGAAGCAGCAATCAGAATACTCATAAAGACCATCCAGTACCAACCATTTCCACAAGCCCAAATATACGTTTCCCATATTTCACAGCCAATACAACCAGCTGCATGTTTCTCTTCCTCTACAAGTTTTCGCAGAGGCTTTCGTTCCTTTTTGACTTGTGATGAAGTTGGGGTGATAGTAGAACTAGTCTCTGAACTTGATCTGCCATTCTTTGGTAATGTTATTAGAACGTTCTCTTCTGCTTTGATAAGCTCTTCCTTATCTTCCTTTAATACATTATCTGTCATTTTGTCTGAAATTTTCTTTAGCCAGTCAGCTAGTTAAATGAGAGAAGTTTCATGGTTGACAGCTGGCTATTCACAAGTCTGACGATCAGATATGATGATCAGATAGAAGTTGAAGGGGTAAACGATCTGAGTCTACAGTTGTGGGCTGAAAGAGGCTGAATTAGGCAGATTGACGGATACAGGAGTAGACAATCGAGTATGAGCATTGGAACTGAGATTGCGATTCAAGTTTAGCTATTTTCCTTGCAGCGATAGCATCAAGTACTTACTCAAATGTCCCTGTCACTCTCCTTTTCCATTAAAAAACATATCCTCCCACTGTCACAGCTTGTCTATAGTAGAAAATGTCAGATATGACAGACAGCATCATGGTGAGACAACAAGCAAAGTTGATCAATGTAAACAGTATCATCTGGGTGACCTCTGGCCTTTGATGGAGTAGCAATCACATGCTTTGACTGAAACGAGTTGTCAATATCTTGTCTTGAGAGAGAAAAGAGGAACTCACAGAGCAGACAATTGATGCTAGTCATGAAAAACTCGCCAGAGGAAAACTGGTCAATCAAACCATGAATCCATAGTATTTTTCCCATGAGATTTCTTGGAAGGACAGGAGAGAATGGATGTAGCAAACAAAGAGAGAGAAGAACAGGGGAGAACAAACATGGCAACCAAAGAGGGACAGAGATAGAAAAAATAAAAAAAAAGAAGAGGTTGGATGTGTCACATCACAAAAACCCACAAGATACCCAATCAAGTACTCCAGGATTGATGTGATTACATGAGATTACCAAAGTAAGTACTTTAGACTGGGACCAAACCCAAAACTGGTACTCCAGAGAAGGACCAGAGTGTGACCTTGACCTTGTGACAGAAACAAAGGTGTGACATGTGTGACATTTCACACCCAAAAAAGGGAATTCTGTGACCAGTTTTACCATAAAAGGGAATTTGCTACTCCAGACCAGTGTATTAAAAATAGTGCTGAAGTATAAGGATACTCCAGAACAACATAGTGATAGGTCGAATTTCTCTTAATGCGTACCGTCGATGGCAGGTTATGGGTGGAGTTAAAAATAGCTTCCCACAATCATTAGATGTACCTTCGATTCAATTGCACCCCTTAATTTGCTTCTATCGATACATTGACCGA
>Ga0153985_1000443_pt1 | contig 11125 bp, 7 predicted proteins | sample TSGA069MetaG_FD_104715 | JGI IMG/M metagenome (GOLD analysis project Ga0153985, IMG submission 104715) | Attine ant fungus gardens microbial communities from Georgia, USA - TSGA069 MetaG | ecosystem: Host-associated > Fungi > Mycelium > Unclassified | place: USA: Georgia, Alexander Wildlife...
CGCTATTTTATTAACCATAGTTAAAATTGTACTACTATTGTTTAATTTTCTAACATTATATCCCGCTAAGCCTAAAAAGAAAAACCACATCCATGATATAATCACGCAAGTTAAAGTAAATATAATTTTTGCACTATCGTTATATTTTAGGCTACTGGTACCTATTACTATAATCGTATCCATAATTGCATGCGGATTTAATATTGATACCGATATAGCAAATAAAATCTGTTTTTTAGCTGAAAGCGGTCTAGAGTCGGTAGTTAGGTCAAGAGGCGGCTGATTCCAAGTATTGTAGCCCATATATAATAAAAAAATAAACCCTAAAATAAATATAATGAGTTTTAGTGCAGGAATTTCAAAGATTATCACAGATAGACCCAAAATAGCACTACATATAAGAATAGTATCGCACACTGAGGCTGCAATTATGCTTGGAAAAGCTTTTTGAAACTTTGGTTGGGTAGCTCCCTGATTAAATATAAAAATATTCTGTACACCTAAAGGTATGATTAAGCCTAATGCTAAGAGTACCGAATGAAAAAAGGCATTTAGTATTTCGTTCATTGTTGTAATCTTTTTTTAATTTTTAGTAATATTAATAAAGACGGAATAGTTATAATAGTAGTGAATAAAAAGAAGTTCTGCCAGCCGAAACTTATCACTACATAACCTGAAACAATAGGAAAAATTGATCTAGATATTCCCATCATTGATGAAAAAAATGAATATTGCGTAGCTCGAAATTTACCTTGGCATAAAGATGAAATAAAAGCAATATAAGCCGTCATTGTCATACCGCCGGTAATACTTTCCGCTCCTATCGTGATAAATAATAATATAGAGTTTTTGCCGTATATTTCAAGAATGATAAATAACATATGAGTTAAAGAGTGAATAATTCCAAATAGTAGCATAGCATCTAATATATTTTTTTTCTTCATGATATAACCGCCGAGTAGTCCGCCGACTATAGCCCCGATAACCCCCCAAAACTTCCCGACGCTTGCAATTTCAAAAGCATCATACTCTAAATGCAGTAAAAACGGGTTAATCATAACATTGATGAAATTGTCGGGCAACCTGTATAATATTAGGAAGATCAGCACAAGGATGATAAATGGTAACGGCTTTATATTGTTCTCAAGCACTCCTATGTCATTCCCATGAAAGCGGGAATCTAGAAAAATTTTTGAGATATAAGAAGTAATATTAAAAGTTAGTTTTCTAGATTTTGCGGTCAAGCCATAGGATGACACAGTGGATTTTTCTGATTCATAGAACAAACCTTCGCAAGAATTATTTAAGGAAATGCGTTTAGCCGTGATAATCAATAAAACAAGGCAAATAAATATTAGAACTGCAAAAATTTTATATATTTCATTAAATGTTAGATAAGTAGATAAATAGATAGCTCCCGAACTTGCAAGCAGCATACCAATTCGATAACCGAATATGTATATTCCTGAACTAAAACCGATAGATTCTTTGCTTACTATTTCCGTTCTAAAAGCACTTAGTATAGTATCTTGCGTTGAGCTAAAAAACGAAATAATTAAGGAGATAGAAGCAAATAACAATAAATTATCATATGGCTTTAAAAAGCTTAAAATATATACAAGCAATATTAATACCGTAGAAGTTACGCAAATCCACGATAATCTGTGTCCAAAAATTTTATTTAGATATTTTATTTGAAAGCTATCAAAAATAGGAGCAAATAAAAAATTGATAGAATAGGGTAATGATATAAATGACAATATACCGATTGTTTGCAAAGCTATATTTTCTTTAGCAATCCAATAATTTAGAGTATTACCGGTAATCATTAAGTTAAAGCCGCTAATAAGCCCAAACAGCCAAATAATAGATAAATAAGCACCGTGCGACATAAGCTGTTTTTGTTAAGGTTATGGTGTTGTTTGGCATAAAATTACACATAATAAATGAAAATATTTAAATAATCTAATATAATTATTGCCGAGTTAGTTATTAGTTGTTAAATTTTTCCTATCTAATTATTTATTATATTTAAATGTTTAAAAAAAAGACTAATTCCTTCAAAAAAACTTCCATTCTATTTTTTCTAATTTTTGTGATGCTTATTATTTGCATAGGTTTTTTAGTAAGTAATCGCAAAATGCATAAAGATATAGGTTGTATTAATGATATAAATACTTACGGTTATCAAAAATTTTATAGTTTAGTGCGTGAAGATCGACTAAATTTTGCTTTAATGATTGAGCAGTTGGAGAATAATTATTTAACTACAAAAGATAAAGCAAAGCTGGAAAAAATATGTACTTTTCAAGTAGAAGACGGAATGGTGCGTTTAGAAGTCGCAAAAGGTTATGATTGCTTACTACGACTCTATGCAAGTGAAAGGAGTACTTTACCGCAACAATATAAAGCAATTAAAAACGGTAGTTACGGACTCGATACGTTTTATACCAAGAGTGCGGCAATTAATTTAGTAAAGTTGATTGTTTTAGGTCATGAGGAAGTAGTAAAAGAACGTTTAAATATAAAAAATAATGATGATTTTTTAAAATATTTTAGTGGTTATGCAAAAGATGAAATTCCTTTTTTGAATAATCTAATTGCTCTTAATATAGACGAGATTACGGCTAGATGTTTATATAGGCTTAGTTTGATTCATTCGCTCGGTAGATCTTCTTTTAACGAGCAGGATATGAAGCCTGATTATAAGCTTAGTATAGAGGAAATGCAGAAAGTAATTAAGCTAACCGGTATTAAGCAAAATAATGTAATGGATATAGCCTTAATCATTAACGATAAATTTGCACCGCATGCTGCTACGGTTATTTCTTCAAGTTTACTAAATAGCGATTTAGATAGTTTTTATAGGTTTCATATTGTTATGAATCCGGAAGATTCACTTACTAAAGAATCAATGGAAAAACTTGCCTCTATGCAATATATACGGGATTATTCTATAGATTTTATTCCTTTTCCCGAGAATATTTTAAACGATAATTCAATAAATAAGGAAATAAGATTTTCAGACAACTGGCCTTCCTTAATAATGTATCGTTTATATTTTGATCAAATTTTCCCTAATTTAGATTCTATATTATATCTTGATGCGGATATTGTCGTATTGCGTGATTTAAATTCTTTCAAAAAACTAGACATGTCGAACCATATAGCTGCCGGTGTTGTGGATACTGCTCTTACATATTGTGTTATAAACACAGACAACAAATGCAATAGAAATATTAATAGCTCATACAAAAATAGCGGTATATTATTTTTTAATTTGCAAAATATGCGTGAAAAGCAAGCAAGAAATATGGTTTTAGATACATTGCATAATTCAAGTTGTAAGTTTTCTTTTCCGGATCAAGATTTATTAAATATTGCATTCCATAATTATATTTATCCCTTAGCTATGAGGTGGAATTTTTGTACGCATTTTATAGATAGAGGTTCTTATTTCTCATATTTTATTTTGCATTATGCCGGTCAAAAACCTTGGGTTAACGATCAGCAGAGACATAGAAAAAATTCTGTTAAGCATGAGGAAATTGAAAAATATTATTGGCAGTACAGAGAACTCACTCCTTGGAATAATTAAAGTTAAATGAAAAATTAGTATACGAAGATCAACTTAGAGAAGAACAAGGAGTCTACAAGTTGAGGAGCGGAGCGTACACGCAAATAACGTGGGCATCTAAGGACTTACAAAGACGACGCCAATTTTTCAAGTTCTATTCTAGCATAAAGATTTTGATTGACTTTAGTGCTTAAGAGATTTAAAAGTTTAATTTAACTTTTATGCAAGATTGCAATATAAAATGTTACCGTCTAAAATCTTTTTTGAAAAAATCGGGGAAATAGTTTGGCCCATAGAAAAAAAGGAATTAAAGCTTTTTATACCTATGGCATTAATGATGCTATGTATACTCTTTAATTTTGGGGCTTTAAGGTCTATTAAAGATAGCTTAGTAGTGCCGTCTATGGGAGCGGAAATTATTAGCTTTTTAAAATTATGGTTAGTATTACCCTCATGCGTAATCTTCACAATAATTTACGTTAAACTAAGTAATAAGTTCAATTTTGAATATATTTTTTATATTATAGTCGGATGCTTCTTATTATTTTTCTTATTTTTTGCTTATATCATTTATCCGCATCAAGAATTATATCATCCTAACGATCAAATAATAAGCGACTTAATTACTTCATATCCTAACTTTAAATGGTTTATTAAGATAGCGAGTAGATGGAGCTATGCTTTAATGTATATTTTCTCAGAGTTATGGAGTGCCGTAGTTATAAACTTAATGTTTTGGCAATTTGCTAATCATATTTTTGACACTAATAAAGCAAAAAGATTTTATCCGGTTCTTGGAATGGTCGGTAATATCGGGCTTATAATAGCCGGTAGCGTACTTGTGTTTTTTTCAGGTGACTCAAATATAAATTATTCAGATTTTGATTTATCAGCTGAGATAAATTATCAAGCTACCGAGATGCTACAACCCATTATGTCAATAATTGTTGTGGCAGGAGTAATATCTATGTTGCTATTTAGAATAATAAATAGATTTATTTTACCCGATTCTATAACTGTTCTAGATTCAAAAAAAGTTACCGCTAAGACTAAAACTAAGCTTTCAGTACTAGAAAGTATTAAGTTAGTAATTAATTCAAAATATATAGGGCGTATCGCTTTATTAATAATTTGTTATGGGTTATTAATTAATATAGTAGAAGGTCCTTGGAAAGCAAAAATAAAAGAACTATATCCAAATACTAGGGATTACGTCCATTTTATGGGAAGATTTAATATTTGGATGGGGATATCTTGTGTTACTTTCATGGTGATAGGGAGTAATATTTTGCGTAAATGCGGTTGGTTTATTTCTGCATTATTAACACCCATTATGCTATCCATTACCGGCTTAATGTTTTTCATCTTCATAATTTTTATTGAAGAAATAGGCTCGTGCTTTGGTGGTTTTAATCTTTTATATGCAGCAATAATTGTAGGAGCAATTCAGAATATACTTAGTAAATCGTCTAAATATTCACTCTTTGATTCAACAAAAGAAATGGCTTATATTCCCTTATCGTTAGAGCTTAGAACCAAAGGAAAAGCTGCTGTTGAGGTAATAGGTACAAAATTCGGTAAATCACTCGGTGCATTTATTCAGTCATTAATATTTATAATTATTCCTACCGCTACTTTTGATTCTATCATAATATATTTATTAATAATCTTTGTGGCTATGATGAGTTTATGGATTTGGGACATCGTAAAGTTGAATAAAGAATATAATGAGCTGTGTAAATAGAGTGTTGGTATTTAAAATTGTCATTGCAAGCGACTAAAAGGAGCACAGCAATCTCAGGAATATTGTGCTGTCTTATGAGATTGCCGCAGCGATGCTATACATCTCCCTGCAATGACGTTAAATCAAAAATATATGAAAAAAACTTTTAAAATAATATTATTTACAGTCATATTTATCATACTTACATACAGTATATTGTGGTTCGGTGCTTTATTTTCTTTATCAAGTTTTATAAATAAAAAATATTCAAATACCGATATTAGTGTAGGTGAATCTAGACAGTACTTTGTTAAGTTTTCTAAAGTTAAGCCTTATGGATTTCCTTTTAAATTTGGTATTTCAGTTATTAATTGGCAAGAAGAAAGTATTAATAGAAAGATTGATGTCGTCTCACCTATAAATATCGGCTATGATTTAATGAAACAAGATTTATTTATAAGCTTCTCCGGTGAAGCAATTGGTAGGTTTAAGCCGGTTGAGCGTGGATTTGGAGTAAAATTTTATAGTAATGATTGTATATTATCCGTAAAAATGCCGTTAAGTTTTAAAATCCTTGATATTATAAAAGGAAAAAGAGACTTATTTGAAATAATAAATTTTGTGGAAAATATTAAATTTGCTTCGGGCAAGGTAGAAATATTTGATTTAGTAGATAGTAAAAAATTATATGAAGAAGATCATACAATATTTACTTTAGGGTTTGATAAGAGTAAGTATTATACAAGTAAACAAGATTTTCTTAATAACATACCTCAAGAATTAGAGGTTAATTATGATACAGAAATATCGTTAAGTGATATTGAGGATCGAACAATTCCGGCGGGTTTATTATTATATAGATTAGCCTGGCATAATAATTTTAAATTTTCGGCTAATTTTTTAGTTACTACTAACAGCTCAAACTATAAGGATTTAGACAAAGATTTAACAATCAAAATTACTAATGCCAAAATAAGTAGTGATGGTTTTGAAAATAATATGAACTTGCTATATCAAGGTAAGTCAGACGGTTCAGGAAATAATAATTCTCATATTCTAATAGACTCGCATTTTAAAATAAATCAAGGTTTCATACAAAACTTATTGGATACTGTGAAAAAATACCATGATAGATTGACATCTATTGCTAGCGTAGGAAAAATATATAATTATGATGCGGCTGACGATGATCTGCTATATGTTATAAATAATAGCCAGCAGCTTGATTTTAGCCTTCTAGAAAATCGAGAATATGATTTTAATTTAGATATTAATTTAGCTACTGAATCTTATAAACTAACTAGAGGTCAAATAAACAATTTAAGCTTATATTCAAAAGGATCAGGATTTAGCTTAACGAATGAAACTATTGTAAATATACTTAAGAATTCTTATAGTAAAGGCGTAATAGTAGCTAATAATTATCCTAAAATAATAGACGTTTTAGGTACTTATATATATGACTTTGGAAAATTCAAACAGCTTTCCGTAGAAAGCAAAGAAGTATATAAAAATGGTTTATCGGCGTTCTTAAAGACCATTTCCGATCATCCAAATTCTTCCAATTCAATTGATGTTAGTTTTGAATATGAAATTGATTTATCAGATATAAATAAAGCTAAAATAGGTACTATAGACGATATAAATAAAATTATACCTCTATATTACGTATCATTATATCGAGCAGCAGTAAAAAAAGTTAAGATAGGAGAAGATCCAAAACAAAGAATAATGGAATTAATACCTGATTTTAAAGAGCATAAAAAAATATTGGAAGAATGCATATTACCGGGATTTCAGGAAATTAATGAAAATCTTTGGCAGGAGATTATAAAATAAACGGATATAATGGATATTATAGTAAAAATACAGCAAGATTTAAAGGATGAAGTTACGCAGCTAAATAACCTGATAATTAGTTGTTTAAAAAGCGATGAAGAGTTAATAGAAAAAGTCGGCAAATATTTATTAGAAGCAGGAGGGAAAAGAATTCGTCCGCTTTTAACTATTATAACCGCTAAAATGTTCGGTTATAACGGTGATAATCATATAAAGCTTGCTAGTGCCGTAGAGTTCATACATACGGCAACATTGCTTCATGACGATGTAGTAGATGACAGTACTTTAAGAAGATTTAAACCGACCGCTAACGTCATTTGGGGAAGTAAAACCAGCATCTTAGTCGGCGATTTTCTCTTTAGTCGGTCATTTAAGTTAATGGTAGCTTCCGGCTCTATTGATGCTATGAATATCTTAGCTAAAGCTTCAGCAATAATCTCCGAAGGTGAAGTAGTACAGCTGGTAAAGCTAAACGAACGCCGCATTATAGATATAGCAGAATATCAGCAAATAGTTAAATCTAAAACTGCTGAATTATTCGGTGCTGCTTGCTGCGTTGGAGCAATTATAGCAGGGCAAAGCAAACCGATTTCTGATAATATGCAAGATTTCGGCAAATTGCTTGGTACCATATTTCAGGTTATAGATGATTTACTTGATTATCTGGGTGATGACAACCAAGTAGGAAAAAATATCGGTGATGATTTCTTAGAAGGAAAGGTTACGCTACCGCTAATTCTTTTATGTGATAAATTAGAGAAAGATCAGAAGATTCAGCTTGAAGATATGATTAAATCCGATAAGCGTACTAAGGAAGAATTTATAAAACTACGTGATTTAATGATAAAACATGAGATTAACAAGGAAACGGCTCATTATTTAAGTAGTTTAGAAAACGAGGCTATTAATTTACTTGATAAAGTTCCCGTTCAAAATATCTATAAAGAATATCTATTTTCTATTATTAGGTTTATTTTAGATAGGTCGTATTAGAATGTATCATCCCGTGGCTTGATCGCGAGATCCAGTAATAAAAAATACAAATATAAAAAGCTTAGGTTATCTCGCTTTATGCTGGATCCCGTGGACAAGCCACGGGATGACACGGATGGGAATCAAACAATAATAATATCTCTAGCAATTTCCAAAATTTCAAAGTAAGATAAAACAAAAACAAATAGGTATAAATATGGAATATGCATTATTAATTTTTAGTATTATAGCGATTTTAGTAATAATACAAATGGTTAAAGTTGTTCCGCAACAACAAGCTTGGGTTGTGGAAAAGCTAGGAAAGTTCGATAAAGTGTTGCAGCCCGGTTTGAATTTACTAATACCAGTAGTTCAAAGAGTCGCCTATAGGCATACTTTAAAGGAAGAAGCAATAGATGTTACGGCACAAACTGCTATTTCAAACGATAACGTAACATTATCTATAGACGGTGTTTTATATGTAAAAATAATTGATCCGATGGCAGCATCTTATGGTGTTAATAACCCTTATTATGCTATAACCCAGCTTGCACAAACTACTATGCGTTCAGAAATAGGTAAATTACCTTTGGATAGAACTTTTGAAGAGCGTGAAACCCTGAATGTTGCAATCGTTGCCGCTATTAATCAAGCAGCTATAAATTGGGGTATACAATGTATGCGCTATGAGATTAAGGATATCCAGCCGCCGCAAACCATACTTAAAGCTATGGAGCTACAAGTAGCGGCAGAACGCCAAAAACGAGCTCAAATTTTAGATTCTGAAGGTAATAGACAAGCAAAAATCAACCATGCAGAAGGTGAGAAAGCTCAAATTGTTCTAAATTCAGAAGCTTCTTATACAGATCAAGTTAATAGAGCAAAAGGTGAATCTGAAGCAATAGGTTTAGTTGCGACCGCTACGGCAAAAAGTATTGAGACCATAGCAGCAGCAATGCAGAAAGCCGGCGGTAGCGAAGCAGTATCTCTTAAAATAGCCGAGCAGTATATTAACGCATTCGGTAATTTGGCTAAAGATACTAATACGGTAATTCTGCCGGCAAATCTTTCAGAACCGAGCAGTTTTATAACACAAGCTTTAAGTATATTTAACCAATTAAAAACAATACCGGAAAAGAAAGCTAGTAAGTAGAAATTTACAAAGATTTATTGTTGTAATGATGATTAGTTTTATATATCATATCAGATTATCAACTAATGAGAGGTAAGGATATGCAAAAAAATGAGAATATTTGTGAGAATACACATGTATTTGTCGGTAAGGCTGCACCAGACTTTACGGCTACGGCAATTATGCCTAATAATAATATAGAAGAACTTAATCTTCGTCGTTATGCTAACGGACATAAATTAATATTGTTTTTTTATCCACTCGATTTTACTTTTGTCTGTCCGTCGGAAATTATAGCATTTCACAATAAGCTTGGTGAATTTACTGAGAGGCATACTAAGGTAGTATCAGTTAGTGTTGATTCCCATTTTAGCCATTTAGCTTGGAAAAATACTCCTCATAATAAGGGAGGTCTTGGACAAGTTCAATTCCCTATGGTTTCTGATATTAAAAAAGAGATTTCTTTAAAGTATAACGTACTTAATGACGGTGGGATTTCACTAAGAGGTACTTTCTTAATTGATGAAGATTTCATAGTACGTCATATGTTAGTTAATGATCTGCCTATCGGTCGTGATATCAATTATACCTTAAAGATAATTGATGCATTAGCTCATAATCAAAAGCACGGTGAAGTTTGTCCTGCCGGTTGGCATAAAGGTGAAGAAGCTATTACTCCGTCACATGAAGGTATATCGCATTATTTAAGCTCACATGCCGAAAAGCTATAGTATACTCGTTTTATTTAAAAAAATTGGCGGTGTTGTTTTTTGCTTTTAATCCGTAACTATATTAAAGTATACGCTACGGTTAAAAGCTTCAAAACGCTTTGCTCTTTTCCAAGTAAAACTTCGTCTACTACACTTTATACTTATTTAGAATGTCATTCCCGCAACACTAATTAACCCTAAATAATGCTAAAAGAATTATTTTCTGCTCCTAGCTCTAAAACCTCTTGTGATCTTGAAACAATTAATATTTTAAGACTTATTAGAAGTGAAAATGTCGGTCCTAAGACTTTTTACAGTTTAATTAAATTGTTTGGGGATGCAGCAACTGCTATAGATAATATTGGAGATTTTTCTCTGAGAGGCGGAAAATCAAAACCTATTAAAGTTTTTAGCAAAAATGATGCAGAAAAAGAACTAGAGCTGCTTAAAAAAGACAACGCTAAAATTATTACCTATAAATCTTTAGAATATTCAAAATTACTACTTGAAATTTATGACCCGCCGCCGATACTAAGTTATAAAGGTAATATAAATTTATTAAATTACCATAAATGTATTGCGATAGTTGGAGCAAGAAATGCATCAGCAAATGGTAGAAGTTTTGCACATAAAATAGCTGCCGATTTAGTAGAAGAGGGGTATGTAACAGTATCAGGACTTGCACGAGGTATAGATAGTAGTGTGCATCAAGCAGCAATTTCTAAGACTATTGGAGTTATTGCCGGCGGTATTGATCATATTTATCCACCGGAAAATAAAAAACTATTTGAAAATTTAGCAAAAGAAGGTTTAATAATAGCGGAATTACCTGTCGGTTCTACACCTCTTGGCAAACATTTTCCTCAACGTAATAGGATAATATCAGGTCTTGCTCTTGGCACGGTGGTGGTGGAGGCAAGTTTAAAATCCGGCTCTTTGATTACTGCAAGATTTGCACTTGAACAAAATAGAGAAATTTTTGCCGTTCCTGGATTTCCTTTAGATCCAAGATGCCAAGGTACAAATAAGTTGATCCGCCAAGGAGCTCATTTAGTAGAATCGGTAGACGATATTGTCGCTAATTTACCGCAATATGAAGAATTTATGAAAAAAGATGAAAACTTATTTAAAGATTTTGCCGAGTTAGATGCTAATTTTAAAACGCTAAACAC